>Ga0153922_1000045_pt1 | contig 47609 bp, 38 predicted proteins | sample TSNJ006MetaG_FD_104723 | JGI IMG/M metagenome (GOLD analysis project Ga0153922, IMG submission 104723) | Attine ant fungus gardens microbial communities from New Jersey, USA - TSNJ006 MetaG | ecosystem: Host-associated > Fungi > Mycelium > Unclassified | place: USA: New Jersey, Brendon T. Byrne... | reverse complement strand
GCTGGATGACTTGGCCGCTAAAGGAGAGAAGGTTCTTTCAGGTGACTTTGGCGACGTGAAGAAATACTTTAAGAGTCTGTTACCCGGGGAATATACGCTAGTGGCAACCCCTGATGGTCAGGTGTTCCGGATTGCGAAAGGTGAGTTAGGAGAAACATCATTGGAGCTTGCCGCACGGAATGGGGATGGTGTGGTTCATAATATTGTTGAGGGTACGGGGGAGCTTTGGGATATGCCACGAGGTGGTGGTACAATTAATGGAAGGAAGTATTCTGAACATGCTCTTGAGAGAATGGCACCAGATACACCTGCCGTTAGAGCTGAACTCCATACAAGGGCTGTGGAAAGAGCGGAAGCTGCTAGTTTAAGGCCAGGTACTGTAGAATATAATACTTTTATTAATAAACAAATTGATCCCAGAGGCATACCACCTCAAGTGATTAATGATGCAATTAATAATATTCATGCTGTTCAAGGAAAGTATCCAGATACTTTTATGCACCAGTCAACAGATGTAACCGTTATTGTCAATGGTAACGGTGATGTCATAACAGTAATTCCAAGATAAGAGGTGTGAAATGTTTATAAACTATGAAGAAAAAGAGTTGAATTATTTATTTAAATCCGATCCTGTTTATATTTACGAAAAAGAGGTTGGTATGTTCATATATAGTTTCTCAGATATTAATGGAATCAAAATAACAATTAATGTATCTATTTATGAAAAAGAAATTATATTGCTATTAAGTCAGAAAGAGGAAATTATATTAGAAAATAAACTGAAAAATGTTGAAAGTTTATTTTCAGAAAAAGATTATTTGAGAATTCATCAAAATGATGCAGCACAGGATATTATTATTTATTTTACTCCCAATATTTTGGTCAACTATATTGATAACTAGAAACTCTAGAATCTAGAAATTTGAAATGAACAGTTTAATTTAATGCTACTGAACTGCTTAATAAAACGGTCCAGTAGCATTTTTATAGCATAATGCTTTCAGAACATTCATCACCCTGACCCCATCAATAAAACCTTGCTGATATAGAAATGGTTCCTCTAAAGTAAGGCAATCAGAGAATCGCTCGATATACTCCTGTAATAATGCACGTTCTTCTTCAGGGAGTTTGTCAATCAAGCATTCTGCTTGTAGAACACGGTTATGTTCTTCTGGTGATTTTTCAGATTTTTGTTTCATGAATTTAGTCAGCAGCAGTCAATCCGTTCCTGAATAAACAAGCCTTTTAGCAACTCTGATGGCGTATTATGCCAACTATGGTTTCTGATGGCACACATGGCTTAAATTTCGCCACATGAGGCAAAGGAACTGAGAGATCTTATAGTTATATCAGATCCTTTTGAGAATACAACTATTATAAATACCCATGTGCCATGGTGCTCCATGGATTTACGAGAAAACCCTTCCCGTGCTAGATTTTATTAAGGGAACGTCTAAAACCCCCCTTGTAAAAAAGACAAAATGTGCTAAAATTGAGACAGTAAATAAATCGTTTTGAGGTGAAAAATATGTTCAAACAGTTTGGCTTTTTAGATGAGGATATTCGCTTGGAGAGACTTAGCAATCTCGGTAATCCATTGGAGAAATTAACAGTAGCGGTAGATTTTGAAATGTTCAGATCGCTTCTGAATGATATATTTGGGAAAGACAAGGACAAAAGCAAAGGAGGGAGACCAAACAGGGACTTCGTCCTAATCTTCAAAATATTAATATTGCAGGAAATGTACAGCATCGCTGATGAACATACCGAATTCTTAATCAATGACCGGCTGAGTTTCCAGCGCTTTTTGGGCCTGACATCGGGGAGCAAGGTTCCCGATGCAAAAACGATATGGGCATACAAGGATCTTTTGACGAAGAGCGGAAGAGAGAAAGAACTGTTTGACATGTTTGTTGAAAGGATGAGCGACATGGGCATCGTGACTCGCAAGGGAAGCATTGTGGACGCATCATTTGCAGATGCGCCTCGTCAGAGAAACACCCGCGGGGAGAACGAAACAATAAAGAGTGGCCGAGTTCCGGAAGAATGGCAGGGGGACGATGCCAAAAGCAAGCATAAGAAGGCGCAAAAGGACACGGATGCGCGATGGACAAAAAAGAGGGACGAGACCCATTTTGGATACAAGGATTATGTCAAAGTTAATCAGGAAAGCAAAATAATCACAGACTTTACCGTGACGAATGCCGCCGTGCATGACAGTTGGGAAATCGTGGAACTCATAGATGAAGACGACGGGGTGGTATATGCTGACAGTGCTTACGTGGGAGGAAATCTGCAGGAAGAACTAAAGAAGAAAAATCCGAAAATCGAGCTCAAAATCAATGAGAAGGGGTACCAAAACCCTCTTTAAGTCATACTATTGCTAAGTAGTGTATTAGTGTATTTAGTGTATTAGTGTATTCTTGTAGTTGAAAAATATAAAAAAATAGGTTATCATATAGAGAAATGTATTGATACAGATATATATTGATGATAGATTTGAAAGGAAGATATTCATGGATTACAATATTGCAGTAATAAAGGGTGATGGTATTGGTCCGGAGATTGTTGGCGAAGCGATAAAAGTATTAGATTGTATCGTAGCAAAATATGGACATGAATTTAAGTATACACAGGTGCTGCTAGGCGGAGCGTCCATTGATGCTATTGGGACTCCCCTTAGTGACGAGGCTCTTAAAACATGTCAAGATAGTGACTGTGTTTTAATGGGTTCTATCGGAGGCGATACATTGACGTCACCATGGTATAAACTACCGCCTCACTTACGGCCGGAAGCAGGACTTTTAAAGATGAGGAAGGAACTTAATCTTTTTGCTAACATCAGACCGGCCAGCCTTTATAAAGAACTCTCCGGGGCCTGTCCGCTTAAAGAAGAAGTGATCGGTGATGGCTTTGATATGATTATTATCAGGGAGTTGACAGGTGGTCTTTACTTTGGAGAGAGAAAGACAACGACAGAAAATGGCATTTTAAAAGCTTATGATACATTAACCTACGATGAGAATGAAATCAGAAGAATTGCCGTCAGAGGTTTTGAAACGGCAATGAAGCGTAGGAAGCGATTGACCAGTGTTGACAAAGCCAACGTATTGGACAGTTCAAGACTCTGGCGTAAAGTCGTCAAAGAGGTGGCTGCAGATTATCCTGAGGTTACCCTTGAACATATGTTGGTGGACAATTGTGCAATGCAGTTGGTGAAAAATCCGGGGCAATTTGACGTTATTTTAACAGAGAATATGTTTGGCGATATATTATCTGATGAAGCCAGTGAGATTACAGGTTCCATAGGAATGCTGCCATCAGCCAGCCTTGGAGAAACCAAACTGGGGGTTTATGAGCCCAGTCATGGTTCGGCACCGGATATTGCCGGAAAGAATCAGGCAAATCCAATCGCAACTATTTTATCTGCGGCAATGATGCTGAGATTTTCCCTTGATTTAGATAAAGAGGCAGATGCTTTAGAGGGTGCCGTCCAAAGCGTATTGGAAAAAGGTTACCGTACCGGGGACATTATGTCGGAAGGCTTTAATCTGGTCAGCTGCACCCAGATGGGTGATTTGATTGCCCAGGCAATATAATTTTATTACTCAGGCAGTTGTTTATCTTGCCTGAAAGGAATTTAGGAAATGGAGATGAAAGACATGAGAAGTGATGTCGTTAAGAAAGGGATACAACAAGCACCTCACCGTTCCCTGTTCAATGCATTGGGATATACGAAGGAGGAGTTGAATAAACCACTCATTGGAATTGTTAGCTCTTATAATGAAATTGTTCCGGGTCATATGAATCTGGATAAAATTGTCGATGCCGTCAAATTAGGTGTGGCTATGGCCGGCGGAACACCGGTTGTATTTCCGGCTATCGCAGTTTGTGACGGTATCGCCATGGGGCATGCCGGGATGAAATATTCTCTGGTCACAAGGGACTTAATTGCTGATTCAACTGAAGCCATGGCTATGGCACACCAGTTTGATGCTTTAGTTATGGTACCCAATTGTGATAAGAATGTTCCGGGACTTTTAATGGCGGCGGCCAGAGTAAATATCCCCACTATTTTTGTATCCGGTGGCCCGATGCTTGCCGGTCATGTGGGCGGTGAGAAGCGCAGCCTGTCCAGTATGTTTGAAGCCGTAGGGGCCAATGCTGCCGGGACGATGAGTGATGAAGAGGTGGAAGAATTTGAAAATAAAGTATGCCCCACCTGTGGCTCATGTTCCGGAATGTACACGGCTAATTCCATGAATTGTCTGACTGAGGCACTTGGCTTAGGTCTTAAAGGAAACGGCACTATTCCGGCGGTTTACTCAGAACGGATTAAACTGGCAAAGCATGCCGGTATGAAAGTCATGGAATTGCTTGAAAAGGATATTAAGCCCAGAGATATATTGACTAAAAAGGCTTTTCTTAATGCGCTGACAATAGATATGGCACTTGGATGTTCAACGAACAGTATGCTTCATTTACCTGCCATTGCCAATGAAGTCGGAATTGATCTGAACCTGGATATAGCCAATGAAATAAGTGCAAGAACACCTAATTTGTGTCACTTGGCTCCGGCAGGACATACATATATGGAAGATCTTAACGAAGCCGGTGGTGTTTATGCCGTGATGAACGAACTGAATAAAAAAGGACTGTTGGCTACAGATATCATCACTGTCACAGGAAAAACGATTGAAGAAAATATTAAGCATTGCGAGAATCAGAATCCGGAAGTTATTCGTCCGATAGATAATCCGTACAGTGAAACCGGTGGAATAGCAGTATTAAAAGGCAATCTGGCACCGGATTCAGGTGTCGTTAAGCGTTCTGCTGTCGCCGAAGAAATGATGGTTCATGCCGGTCCGGCCAGAGTCTTTGACTGTGAGGAAGATGCGATAGCAGCGATTAAAGGTGGTAAGATTGTCTCAGGTGATGTGGTCGTTATCCGCTATGAAGGTCCAAAAGGCGGACCGGGAATGCGTGAAATGCTAAATCCGACTTCGGCCATTGCCGGTATGGGACTGGGTGCAGAAGTGGCTTTGATTACTGACGGTCGTTTTTCAGGGGCTTCAAGAGGCGCTTCAATTGGACACGTATCGCCGGAGGCTGCCGTGGGCGGACCGATTGCTTTAATCGAAGAAGGCGATATTATCAAGATTAATATACCGGAAAATAGCATAGACTTTATGGTTACCGATGAAGAACTTAGTGAAAGAAAAGCAAAGTGGACACCAAGAGAACCTAAGATTACAACGGGATATTTGTCACGTTATGCTGCCATGGTCACCTCCGGCAACAGAGGAGCCATTTTAGAAATACCAAAATAGAAAGTAGGGCTAAGCAATGGAATTATCAGGTGCGGGGATCGTAATAGAATGTTTGAAGGAACAAGGCGTTGATACTGTATTCGGTTATCCGGGCGGTACGATATTAAATATTTATGATGAATTATATAAGCACAGCAATGAAATAAACCATATATTGACGTCGCATGAACAAGGGGCCTCTCATGCGGCCGACGGATATGCAAGGGCAACGGGTAAGGTTGGTGTCTGCATGGCAACTTCGGGACCGGGGGCAACCAATATTGTTACCGGGATAGCAACAGCTTATATGGACTCCATTCCCATCGTGGCAATTACCTGTAACGTCGGGGTAAGTCTTTTGGGTAAGGACAGTTTTCAGGAAGTCGATATTAAAGGGGTGACAATGCCTATTACAAAACATAATTATATTGTAAAGGATGTCAAAGATTTGGCTGACACTATCCGCAAGGCATTTACTATAGCACAGACGGGAAGACCCGGTCCTGTGCATGTGGATATTCCTAAAGATGTTACCGCAGACAAAGCAGAATATAGCTATCAAAAACCAGTGGAAATCGAGAAGGTTGTTGATGAAATACGGGAATCTGATTTAGACGAGGCGGTGACCCTCATCGCACATAGCGAAAAGCCATTTATCTTTGTCGGCGGCGGTGTCATTATGGCAGATGCTTCTGAAGAGTTGAGAAAGTTTGCCGGGAAAGTTAATGCACCGGTCACGGATTCCCTCATGGGTAAAGGGGCTTTTGATGGCAATGATAAGGCTTATACGGGGATGCTGGGGATGCATGGAACGAAAACCTCTAATTATGGCGTTATGTCCTGTGATTTACTTATTGTCATTGGCGCCAGATTCTCTGACCGTGTCGTTGGCAATGCAAAAACATTTGCTAAAAATGCAAAAATTATCCACATTGATGTAGATGCTGCGGAAATCAATAAAAATATCCATTGTGATTGTAGTATTGTAGGAGATGCTAAAGTCGTACTTCGCAAATTAAATGCAAGGATTGAGCAGTACAATCATCCAGAATGGATGAATAAAATCTATGAGCAGAAACGTTGCTATCCGCTTAGCTATTCCGACGATAAATTAACTGGACCGGCAGTAGTAGAAGCCATTTACAGGGCCACAGGCGGTGAGGCGATTATCTGTACGGATGTAGGTCAGCATCAGATGTGGGCGGCACAATTTTTTAAATACAGCCAACCAAGAAGATTTATAACATCAGGAGGTCTGGGAACTATGGGTTATGGTCTTGGGGCCTCCCTTGGGGCCAAGCTTGGAAAGCCGGATTCACTGGTTTTTAATATTTCCGGCGATGGCTGCTTTAGGATGAATCTTAATGAGTTGGCGACGGCATCCAGATACAATATTCCGGTGATAGATGTTGTTATTAATAATCATGTATTGGGTATGGTACGTCAATGGCAAAACTTATTCTATGGGCAAAGATATTCTAATACAATATTAAATGATAAAACAGACTTTGTAAAAGTTGCCGAAGGTTTAGGTGTTAAGGGAATCAGGGTGACTACTCTGGAAGAACTTGACACTGCTATCAAAACAGCCATTGATTTGGGTGAAGCGGTGATGATTGACTGTATCATTGACAGTGATGATAAAGTTTGGCCGATGGTAGCACCCGGAGCATCAATTTCGGAAGCATTTTCAGAAGAAGACTTGCACGTTTAAATCATTAATAGGAGGAGAAAGTTAAGATGAGCAGAGTTTATAATTTTTCAGCAGGACCAGCCGTACTTCCGGTTCCGGTACTTGAAGAAGCAGCAGCAGAAATGCTGGATTACAGAGGAAGTGGCATGTCGGTTATGGAGATGAGCCATCGCTCTAAGGTATATGATACGATTATTAAAGAAGCGGAAGCCGATTTAAGAGCGTTGGCAGGGATTCCCGACAATTATAAAGTATTGTTTTTGCAAGGCGGGGCATCATCCCAATTTGCCATGGTACCAATGAACCTGATGAAAAATAAGAAAGTAGGGCATATCGTTACCGGTCAGTGGGCCAAAAAGGCATTTAATGAAGCTAAAATTTACGGCGAAGCAGTGGAGTTGGCATCCTCTGCGGACAAAACATTTTCATATATTCCGGACTGCTCTGATTTAGCCATTACACCGGATATGGATTATGTTTATATCTGTGAAAATAATACAATTTATGGAACTAAATTTTGGCAGCTTCCTAACACAAAGGGCGTAGAGCTAGTGGCAGACGTTTCATCATGTTTTCTTTCTGAACCTATTGACGTCACCAAATACGGTGTTCTCTTTGCCGGAGCCCAGAAGAATGTAGGCCCCGCAGGTGTTGTTATCTGCATTATCCGTGAAGATTTAATTACAGAGGATACATTGCCGGGAACACCGACCATGTTTAAGTATAAGATTCATGATGATAACGGTTCGATGTATAATACACCGCCTTCATATGGCATCTATATTTGTGGAAAAGTATTTAAGTGGCTGTTAAATACAGGCGGTTTATCTGCACGCAAAGACATTAACGAGAAAAAGGCTGCTATTTTATATGATTATCTTGACAGCAGTGATTTATTTAAAGCCACCGTAGAAGCTTCAAGCCGTTCATTAATGAATGTTCCTTTTGTAACCGGAAATGATGAACTGGATGCGGCATTTGTCAAGGAAGCAATAGCTGCCGGGTTTGAGAACTTAAAGGGACACCGCAGTGTCGGCGGGATGCGGGCAAGTATTTATAATGCGATGCCAACCAAGGGCGTTGAAGCACTGGTTGATTTTATGAAAAATTTTGAAACCAAAAATAAATAAGAGGTGCAATATGTTTAAAATCAAATGTTTAAATCCAATCGCGGAGATAGGATTAGAAAATTTATCACAAAAGCGATATGAAATCACTGATGAGTATGAAGCGGCAGATGCGGTATTAGTCCGCAGTGCCGGCATGCATGAACTTGAATTACCGGAAAACCTAAAGGCAATTGCAAGGGCAGGGGCAGGTGTTAATAATATTCCCTTGGAAAGGTGTAGTGAGCAGGGAATTGTTGTATTCAACACACCGGGAGCCAATGCTAACGGTGTTAAGGAAGCCGTTCTTGCCGGGTTATTGATTGCTTCCAGAGATATTATAGGTGGTGTTAACTGGATTCAGACCATTAAAGATGATGAAAATGTTCCCAAGAAAGTCGAAAAAGGTAAAAAGCAATTTGCCGGTAATGAGATTTCAGGTAAAAAAATAGGTGTTATTGGGTTAGGAGCTATTGGTGCCATGGTGGCAAATTCCTGCAGTAGTCTGGGGATGGAAGTGCTGGGGTATGACCCTTTTATTTCCGTGGATTCGGCATGGAGTTTATCCAGAGAAGTCAAAAGAATTAATACTTTAGATGACATATATACAGCTTGTGATTTTATTACCGTTCATGTGCCGTTACTGGATTCTACAAAGAAGATGATTAATAAAGAGGTCATTTCAAAGATGAAGGATGATGTCGTCATTCTTAACTTCTCAAGAGATCTTTTGATTAATGAAGATGATATGGAAGAAGCCCTAAAGAACGGTAAAGTCAAAAGGTATGTCACAGATTTCCCCAATGGCAGAACCGCTAATATGGAAGGTGTTATTGCGATCCCTCATCTGGGCGCTTCAACTGAAGAGTCCGAAGACAATTGCGCATTGATGGCTGTCAAGGAAGTCAAAGCTTTCCTCCAAAACGGTAATATTAAAAACTCAGTTAATTACCCCAATTGTGATATGGGTGTTTGTGTCTATGCCGGCCGCGTTGCCATTAATCATAAAAATATCCCCAATATGATTGCGCAAATCACCAGTGTTTGTGCCAGAGAGAAGATAAATATCACGGATATGATTAATAAAAGTAAAGGAGACTGGGCATATACCTTACTTGATTTAGAAATGCCGGCAACGGATGAATTGATTAAAGACTTCGAATCCATTGAGGGTATTGTAAAAGTGAGAAAAATAGTGTAAGGAGCTAAAATAATATGGCAGTTTTAAGACCATTTAAGGCTGTAAGGCCTCGTGAAGAATTAGCAGGCAGGGTTGCGGCCCTGCCTTATGACGTCTATAACCGTGAAGAAGCTTTGAGAGAAGTTAAAAAAGAGCCTTTGTCTTTCTTATGCATCGACAGGGCGGAAACCGGGTTAGAGGCTTCAGTAGAAGCATATCATCCAACGGTTTACCAAAAAGCCAAAGAGTTATTGGATAAGATAGTTGGTGATGGGACATTTATCAGCGATCAAAAAGCCTGTTATTATATTTATGAATTAACAATGGATGGGCGGGAGCAGACCGGAATAGTGGCCTGTGCTGCCATTGATGACTATTTAAGTAATACGATTAAAAAACATGAAAAGACAAGATCTGATAAAGAGCAAGACCGCATCAACCATGTGGATATTTGTGATGCGCAGACAGGCCCTATATTCCTGGCCTATCGCAGTGAGGAAGCGATTAATCAGATTGTCGAGAAGACAAAAGCCGGTGAGGTGGTTTATGATTTTATTTCACCTGATGTTATAAGACACCGAGTTTGGGTGATTGACAATATAGATGATATTGAAGCTTTATATAAAGCTTTTGAATCAATTCATCAAATTTATATTGCAGATGGTCATCATCGTGCCGCTTCGGCAGTGAAAGTTGGCTTAAAACGCCGGGAAGATAATCCCGGTTATCAGGGAGAAGAAGAATTTAATTACTTTTTATCCGTTTTATTTCCTCATGATCAATTAAAAATCCTGCCATATAATAGGGTCGTCAAAGACTTAAATCATCACTTGCCCGAAAGCTTTCTTAATAAAATCGCAGATCATTTTCTGATTGAAGAAAATGACGAGAAACCATATGCCCCAGATAAAAAGGGTAAGTTTGGGATGTTTTTAAATGATAAATGGTACATCTTAACGGCTAAATCTGATATATTATCCGATGATCCGGTAAAAGGTCTTGATGTGTCTGTTTTACAGGATCATTTATTAACGCCCATCTTAGGAATTACAGACCCCAAAACAGATAAACGGATTGATTTTGTTGGCGGTATCCGTGGCCTTAAAGAACTGGAAAAAAGATGCCATGCAGATATGAAAGTTGCTTTTTCAATGTATCCCACATCTATTGAAGAGTTATTTGATATCGCTGATGCAGGTGAGCTCATGCCGCCGAAATCAACCTGGTTTGAACCTAAGCTGCGTTCGGGATTATTTATACATAAACTTAGCTAGAAATAATCATATTAAAATGGTATAATGTAAAAAATATTCTAAATACTATACTTAAATACAATTGTGACGAGGAGGAACAGTATGTACGAGCAACTATATCCATTGATGCAATGGCCGCAAATAGAGGCACTGATGTATTCGGAACATGACATTCCACATCAGATTTTAGGCCAGCATATAACCGAAGAAGGTGTTTTGATAACGGCCTATATACCGACAGCAGTCCGTATGGCAGTTAAAAACACCAAAACAGATAAAGAGTATCCTATGGTTATGATGGAAGATGGAGGTTATTTTGCTGTCCTTATTCCGGGAAAACGTAAGATAAAGTATATTTTTATAGTAGAATATGATAATGGTTTTTTAGCTGAAGTAAAAGATCCATATGCTTTTGACGTGATTTTGCCGCCGGATGAGATAAAGAAGTTTAACTCGGGCATTAATTACGAAGCATATCGTGTACTGGGTGCTCATTTAATGGAAGTTGATGAGGTTCAAGGTGTTCATTTTGCGGTTTGGGCACCTATGGCAACAAGAGTCAGTGTCGTCGGCGATTTTAATTTATGGGATGGCCGCAGGTATCCCATGCGCAGGTTGGGAGAGAGCGGAATTCATGAGCTGTTTATTCCGGACCTTTCAGAAGGCGAAAAGTATAAATATGAAATCAAAATCAAAGGCGATACCATTGTCTTAAAGTCTGATCCCTATGGCTTTTTTTCCGAACTCAGACCTGATACGGCTTCAATAGTATATGACATTGATAAGTATCCCTGGAAAGATGAGCAGTGGCTTGCAAGGGGTAAGAAGTCAGATACGAAAAAAACGCCAATGTTGATTTATGAAGTTCATTTAGGCGGCTTTAGAAGACCGGAAGCTTCAGAAGGTGAAGCGACAGGATTTTATAATTATAGAGAGTTAGCGCCGATGATAGAATCTCATGTCAAAATGATGGGATATACCCATATAGAATTGATGCCGATTATGGAGCATCCGCTTGATGAGTCATGGGGATATCAGGTAACCGGTTATTATGCGCCGACTTCCCGGTATGGAACACCTGATGATTTTATGTATTTTGTAGATTACATGCATAGCCATGATATAGGTGTCATCCTCGACTGGGTACCGGCACATTTTCCGCGGGACTTGTCAGGTCTTGCTGTTTTTGATGGGACGTGCCTATACGAACACGCAGATCCAAGACAAGGGTCGCATCCCCATTGGGGAACCTTGATTTATAATTATGGTCGTCCCGAAGTAAGCAACTTCTTAATTGCCAATGCCTTATACTGGGTAGAACAATATCATATTGATGGCATAAGGATTGATGCAGTTGCTTCCATGCTTTATTTAGATTATGGTAAGAACGATGGTGAGTGGATTGCTAATATATATGGCGGGAATGAGAATTTAGAGGCGATAGAATTTTTCAAGCATTTAAATTCAATTATGAAGAACAGAAATAAAAGGGCAGTAATGATAGCCGAAGAATCAACATCCTGGGCTAAGATTACCCATCCTATCACGGAGGGCGGACTAGGTTTTGATTATAAGTGGAATATGGGTTGGATGAATGATTTCCTAAGTTATATGAGGGAAAAACCGATGCATAGAAGATACCATTATAGTGAGCTTTTATTCAGCATGATTTATGCTTATAGTGAAAGCTTTGTCCTTGTTTTGTCCCATGATGAAGTGGTCCATGGCAAAGGCTCTATGTTGGGGAAAATGCCGGGAACGATGGCAGAGAAATTTTCAAATCTAAGAGCTGCATACGGTTTTATGATGGCTCATCCAGGGAAAAAACTTTTATTTATGGGTCAGGAATTTGCTCAATTGGCTGAGTTTAATGAAGGAAAAAGTCTTGAGTGGGCATTGCTTGAGAATGAAGAGAATCTGCAAATGCAGATTTATGTGAAAGACTTAAATCAATTATATGAATCACACCCGGCATTTTATGAGCTTGATTTTGAGCCGGAAGGCTTTGAATGGATTAATAATATTTCTGCTGATGAAAGCATCGTTGTCTTTTTAAGAAAAACAAGAAAAGCCGATGAGACCCTTTTATTTGTATGTAATTTTGATACGCTAAGCCATACCGGTTATAAAATCGGAGTTCCATTTACCGGGAAATATAAGGAGATTTTTAATAGTGATGCGCTTACTTACGGGGGCAGTGGTGCTGTCAATCCCCGGCTAAAGCAGTCTAAAAAATCTGAATGTGATGGGAGGGATAATTCTATCCAGATTACAGTCCCGGCACTAGGCGTAGCGGTATTTACTTGTACAAAGCTAAAGAAAGCACAGTCTTCTAAAAAGGCAGAGCTGCCTAAGAAAAAGCAAACGACGAAGCCTGTTTCGACAAAAGATAAAAAATAGTGGATGGTGGTCAGTATGAATAAGCTTCTCTCTGCCGCAGATGAAACACAAAGCATAGAGCAGGCACTCAGAGATACAGTAGATTTAATGGGAGTAATCAAGGAAAAGCTGGTCGGATTTGGTCAGAATCTATTAGGAGCAGTCATTGTTTTGATTATTGGCTGGTATATTGTGAAATTTATTACAAGGTCTGTTAAAAAGATATTGTCGAAATCAAAGCTGGAAGCCAGTGTATCAGGATTTCTTAATTCTGCGGTCAATATCGGTTTGAAAGTGATGTTAGCGATAATGGTTGTTACCCGTCTGGGAATTGAAATGACTTCTATTGCGACTTTAATTGGTTCGGCAGGTCTGGCTATCGGTCTGGCCTTTCAGGGAAGTTTATCAAACCTTGCCGGAGGGGTATTAATTCTTGTCTTAAAGCCATTTCTTGTGGGTGATTACATTATTGACGGGGATCATAACGAAGGACGTGTAACTGCTATCGATATTTTTTATACAAAAATTTTAACCCCGGATAACAGAGCGGTCATTATTCCCAATGGAACACTTGCTAACTCCACAATCATTAATGCTTCGAAGGAAGATATCCGGCGGATTGATTTTAATGTATCGATAGACTATAAAGAAAATATTGAAAAAGTCAAAGGCATCCTATATGAACTGGGAGCCAAAAGTGAATATACGCTTAAAGATAAAGAGATTCAGGTTTTTGTTAATAAATTCGATCCCAGTGCTATCGATATGGTTTTAAGACTTTGGACCAATGCGGCGGATTATTCAGGTGCCATGTGGGCAATCAGGGAGTCAATCAAAACGACCTTTGATAAAGAGGGTGTTGTCATACCCTATAATCAATTGGATGTTAATATCGTGCAAAATAATCAGATGTCAAAATAAGTCGAACACTTTTTTTGATTTCATGCCACAATTATGATAAAATAGTAAAGCAGTTGGTCCTGCATTGTCCGGGGAATTACAACTCAAATTAAAACGGATTATATCAAATTTAAAAACTGTTTTTTTGTGTAGTAATTACTATACTTATTAATATGTTTTCAGTTCCGCCGGTTTTAGTTATAATAAAATCAGGCAGGTGGGATATATTGGAAATGATTTCTCGGATATTAGAATTAAAAGAAGAACGTAATTGGAGTGAATATAGATTAGCTAAAGAAGCAGGTGTCCCGCAATCCACGATATCTAATTTAATCAATCGGGGAAATAGCCCATCTATATCAACACTCGAAAAACTTTGTGGTGCATTTGGTATAACGATAGCACAATTTTTTGATACGGAAAGTGAAGTTGTGATATTGACGGATGACCAAAAAAAGCTTATTAAGAATTGGAACCGTCTGACCACCATACAAAAAGAGAAAGCGGAGATATTCATTCAGGGAATGCTGGAGAAGTAATACTCTCTGTGAATAATGACTAAAAACAGCGATCATTTTGAAAGCTGTTTTTAGTCATTATATAGATCTTTAACATATCTCCTCTTCAAGATATTGTTTTTGCGATTGAATAACAGATTTCATCGCTGCCATACCGGGAGCTCCAATCGTGTTTCTGGTGTTAACACAGGTTTGTAAAGAAATAGCATCGTAGATATCCGACTCGAATATAGGATGAATTGCCTTAAATTCTTCCAGTGTCATGTCATCTAACGCTATCTTTCTTTCAATACAGAACAGAACCAGCGCGCCGACGATGCCATGGGCATCTCTAAAAGGAATTCCTTTTTTGACAAGATAATCAGCTGCGTCAGTTGCATTGGTAAAACCATTTTTAGCACTGCCGGTCATTGTATTTTGATTAATCTTCATCGTGGCTATCATACCATCAAAAAGGCTGATACAAGCCTTAACGGTATCGATTGCGTCAAATGTAAGTTCTTTATCTTCCTGCATATCTTTGTTGTAAGCTAAAGGAAGTCCTTTCATTGTCGTCAAAAGGGAGATTAAAGCACCGTATACCCGACCGGTTTTACCGCGGACTAACTCGGCGATATCAGGATTTTTCTTTTGCGGCATAATACTGCTGCCTGTTGAGTAAGCATCATCCAGTTCGATAAATTGATATTCATTACAGTTCCAGATAATAATTTCTTCGCTAAAACGGCTTAAGTGCATCATAATCGTTGAAAGCGCACTTAGAAGTTCAATTAAATAATCTCTGTCCGATACCGAATCCATGCTATTGCTTGTGGGTCCTTCAAATGCCAGTAAAGCGGCACTATAATTCCTGTCAAGAGGATAAGTCGTACCGGCGAGGGCGCCGGCTCCCAGCGGAGAATAATTCATCCGGTGATAAATATCCTTCAAACGTGAACGATCCCTTTTAAACATTTCAAAATAAGCACCAATGTGATGGGCAAAGGTCGTCGGCTGGGCTTTTTGGAGGTGGGTGAAACCAGGCATATAGGTTTCAAGGTTTTCTGCCATCAAATGATGCAGTGTCTTAAGAAGATGTTTTAATAAATGGTCTATTTCCCGAACCTCATCCCTTGTATACAACTTCATATCTAAAGCCACCTGGTCATTACGGCTTCTTCCCGTATGAAGCTTCTTGCCTGTATCACCAAGGCGATCTATTAATGTTGCTTCAATAAAGCTATGGATATCTTCAAAGCTATTGGCAATATCCAAGGTGCCATTGTCAATTTCTGATTTAATACGATTAAGTTCATTAGTAATCATTACTTTTTCTTCTTCTGTGATAATCCCTTGTTTGGATAACATATTGACATGGGCAATACTGCCTCGGATGTCCTGTTCATAAAATCTTTGATCAAAGGATATAGACGAATTAAAGCTGTGTACCGACTGATTTGTTTCCTTTGTGAAGCGTCCGCCCCAAAGTTTCATAATTTATAATCCCTCTTTCGCTTTGTTTTCTTATAATATTACAATTTTTTTTTGAAATAAGCAAGACAAAGCTGTAAAATTCAGTTTACAACAAAAAATATCTATGCTACAATATCTTAGAATCATTAAAAACCAGTGTTCAGATTTAGGAATCTCCAACCTTTATCTTAGCACTTGGCATTTTATCAATTAGGAGGAAGTTTATGATTACCACAGAGATGAAGAAAGAGATTATCGCTGCTTATGGCAAGACTCCGGAAGATACCGGATCACCAGAAGTTCAAATTGCGCTTTTAACAGCCAGAATTACGGAATTGACCGAGCATTTAAAAGCACACAAAAAAGATCACCATTCAAGAAGAGGTCTTCTTAAGATGGTTGGACAAAGAAGAGGTCTTTTAGATTATTTGAAGAAGAAGGATATCGAAAGATATCGAAGCCTTATTGAACGTTTAGGCTTAAGAAAGTAATCTTGATACGCGGGGGTGGAGGAATCCACCCCTATTTTTAGAGTTTGTTGACAAGGAGGACCATTTGACACCGAGACCACTGAAAAGCTCATTATGGCATAATGGTTTTTTCAGTAGTTTCGGAAGGTTCTTACTAAAATTTAAGGAGATAGAAAGCATGTCAAAGCAGTATAAGAGTTATTCAATGGAATTGGCCGGAAGGACTTTGCGAGTAGATATCGGCAGAGTTGCCGCACAGGCCAATGGTGCCGCATTTATGCACTATGGAGATACAACCGTATTATCTACGGCAACAGCAAGTGAGAAACCCAGGGAAGGTATTGATTTTTTTCCTTTAAGTGTAGAATATGAAGAAAAATTATATTCTGTAGGTAAAATCCCCGGAGGCTTTAATAAAAGAGAAGGAAAAGCTACGGAGAATGCAGTATTGGTTGACCGTGTTATTGATCGTCCGATGCGTCCGCTATTCCCAAAGGATTATAGAAATGATGTGACATTAAATAATTTAGTGATGTCTGTAGAACAAGATTGCAGTCCTGAAATCACTGCCATGTTAGGCTCGGCAATTGCAACTGCTATTTCGGATATTCCTTTTAGTGGACCATGTGCCACGTCACAGGTAGGTTTAGTTGATGGTGAGCTTATATTTAACCCGACATCAGCCCAGAGACTTGTTTCTGATATGGAACTGACAGTTGCCTCTACCAGAGAAAAAGTCATCATGATTGAAGCAGGAGCTAACGAGGTGCCGGAAGATAAGATGATAGAAGCTATTTTTGCGGCGCATGATCTCAATAGGCAGATTATTGAATTTATCGATAAAATTGTTGCCGAATGTGGTAAAGAAAAGCATGAATATGCAAGCTGTAAGGTTCCTGCCGAACTTTTTACAGCCATTGAGGAAATCATACCTCCGACTGCCATGGAAGAAGCGGTATTTACCGATGAAAAACAAGTTCGGGAAGACAATATCAGGAAAATTAAAGATCAGCTTAGCGAAGCTTTTACTGAGAATGAAGAATGGCTTAAATTGCTAGATGAAGCTGTCTATCAATATCAGAAAAAAACTGTCCGAAAGATGATTTTAAAGGATCGTAAACGTCCGGATGGAAGAGATATTAATCAGATTCGTCATTTGGAGGCAGAGATAGATATTATCCCCAGAGTTCATGGCTCAGGTATGTTTACCCGCGGTCAGACACAGATATGCACAATCACAACACTGGCTCCGTTGTCAGAGGCACAAAGACTGGATGGATTAGATGAGGCAGAAACCTCAAAGAGATATATGCATCATTATAATTTTCCGTCATACTCTGTCGGAGAAACAAGACCTTCAAGGGGACCGGGCAGACGCGAGATAGGACATGGTGCCTTAGCTGAGCGGGCACTGATTCCGGTTTTACCGACGAAAGAAGAATTTCCATACGCAATCCGTACCGTATCGGAAACCTTTGAATCTAACGGTTCTACTTCTCAGGCCAGCATTTGTGCATCGACATTATCATTAATGGCAGCAGGTGTACCTATTAAAAAGCAAGTGGCAGGTATTTCAGCCGGACTTGTTACCGGAAGTGAAGATGAGGACTATGTTGTACTTACAGATATTCAGGGACTAGAAGACTTTTTTGGTGATATGGACTTTAAAGTGGCCGGAACTCATGATGGAATCACAGCAATCCAGATGGATATTAAAATTCATGGTTTAACAAGACCGATTATTGAAGAAGCAATTGCCCGGACAAAAGAAGCGAGAGAATATATTATCAATAATATTATGACACCGGCGATAGATAAGCCCAGAGAAGAGGTTGGGCCATATGCTCCAAAGATTGTCCAAATAAAAATTGATCCCGCTAAAATTGGTGATGTTGTCGGACAAAAAGGAAAAGTCATTAATCAAATCATCGAAGAAACAGATGTTAAGATTGATATAAGTGATGAAGGTTCAGTTTCTGTTTGCGGAGTCAATAAGGAAAATATTCAAAAAGCAGTCGATATCATCGAAATGATTGTGCGAGACTTTACTGAAGGGGAGATTTATGAAGGTAAGGTTATAAGTATTAAAGACTTCGGTGCGTTTATTGAGTTTGCTCCCGGAAAAGACGGTATGGTTCATATTTCCAAATTGGCAAAACAGCGGGTGAATAAGGTGGAAGATGTATTAAAATTAGACCAGATTGTAAGAGTTAAGTGCCTTGGAAAAGATAAAATGGGCCGAATCAGTTTCAGTCTTAAAGATGTAGAATAATTTAGAATGCTTGTATCCAATAATGAACAGAAAGCAGTGGATATTTTCTTGACCTATATATACTAGATGTATTACAATAATAAATAGATGTAACACAAATGAAAGGAGAAAATTTCAAATGGCAAAGGTTATGAAAACTATGGATGGTAATACCGCAGCGGCATGGACTTCCTATGCATTTACTGAAGTTGCCGGTATCTTCCCGATTACACCATCATCACCGATGGCAGAAGTCACGGATGAGTGGGCTGCCGGCGGCAAAAAGAATATTTTTGGACAGCCGGTAAAGGTAGTAGAATTACAATCAGAGGGAGGCGCTGCCGGTGCAGTGCATGGTTCCTTAACAACAGGAGCCTTGACGACAACTTATACTGCTTCCCAGGGACTTCTTTTGATGATTCCCAATATGTATAAAATAGCAGGTGAATTAATCCCTTGTGTATTTCATGTAAGTGCCAGAGCACTGGCTACACATGCGCTGTCTATTTTTGGAGAGCATTCTGATGTTATGGCTTGCCGACAGACCGGATTTGCCATGCTTTGTGCAAACTCGGTTCAAGAAGTTATGGATTTAGGTGCGGTGGCTCATTTAGCGACCATTAAGAGCAGGATTCCATTCCTACACTTTTTTGATGGCTTTAGGACTTCTCATGAAATACAGAAGGTTGAATGTCTGGATTATGATGATATGGCAAAGCTTGTTGATTATGAAGCACTGGCCAACTTTAAGAAGCATGCCTTGAATCCGGAACATCCGGCAGTTCATGGGACAGCACAGAACCCGGATATTTTCTTTCAGGGTAAAGAGGCTTCAAACCCATATTATAATGCATTACCGGCAATTGTTGAAGAATACATGGGCAAAATCAGTAAGCTGACAGGTCGTGATTATAAATTATTTAATTACTATGGTGCACCTGATGCTAAGCGTGTTATCATCGCCATGGGTTCCGTATGTGAAGCTGCGGAAGAGGTTATTGATTATCTCAATGCCAAGGGTGAAAAAGTAGGTCTTATCAAAGTACATCTGTACAGACCATTTTCAATAGAGCATTTCCTGAAAGCTATGCCTGATTCGGTAGAGAAAATAGCTGTATTAGACCGTACAAAAGAACCGGGGGCTCTTGGAGAACCGTTATATGAAGATGTATGTATGGCATTATTTAAGGCCGGCCGGCAATTAAGTGTTGTTGGCGGACGTTATGGACTGGGTTCTAAAGACGTTACCCCGGCACAGATTATTTCGGTATATGATAACCTTGTTGCTGATGAACCAAAGAACAACTTTACAATCGGTATTGTGGATGACGTTACTAACCTGTCGCTTCCGATACTTCCTGAAATTGATGTCGCCGGTGAAGGAACTACAAGCTGCAAATTCTGGGGCTTAGGTGCAGACGGTACTGTTGGTGCCAATAAAAACTCCATCAAGATTATCGGTGACCATACGGACATGTATGCTCAGGCATATTTTTCATATGATTCCAAAAAATCCGGTGGTATTACTCAGTCTCATTTACGTTTTGGAAAGAAACCGATTCGTTCGACATATTATGTAAAGACTGCAGATTTTGTTGCCTGTCATAATCAAGCCTACGTATATCTATATGATATGTTAAGTGAGATTAAAGATAATGGTACATTTTTATTAAATACAGAGTGGAGCCAAGAAGACATCGAAGCAAAGCTTCCGGCTTCCATGAAACAGATTATTGCCAAGAAGAACATCAAGTTCTACACAATTGATGCAACAGCCATCGCAAAAGAAATTGGTCTTGGAAACCGTACCAATAGTGTACTGCAGGCAGCTTTCTTTAAACTGGCCAATATCATTCCCGGTGATGATGCCGTTAAGTTTATGAAAGATGCGATCTATAAGACTTATGGTAAAAAAGGCGATGCTATTGTTAATATGAACTATGCTGCAGTAGATGCCGGTATAGATGGTGCTGTTTTAGTCACGGTTCCTGCCGCCTGGGCTGATGCCGCTGAGGATAAAGCTTCTCAGGCAAAAGTGGTACCTGACTTTATAAAGAATGTTGTTGAGCCGATTAATGCTCAAAAAGGAGATGACCTTCCGGTAAGTACTTTTACCGGCATCGAAAACGGTGAATTCCCATTGGGAACTTCTGCTTATGAAAAACGTGGGGTTGCCTCGATGGTTCCTAAGTGGATTCCGGATAACTGTATTCAATGTAATCAGTGTGCCTATGTCTGCCCTCATGCAACGGTACGTCCCTTCTTATTAACCGAAGAAGAGAAGGCTAATGCTCCTGAAGGCTATGAAACAATCAAGGGCAAAGGAAAAGATGTTGATCAATATTATTTCAAAATACAGATTTCTCCATTAGACTGCTTAGGCTGCAGCAGTTGTGCCAATGTATGTCCGGCTAAGAATAAAGCACTTGTTATGGAACCGTTACATACACAGCTTGATCAGGCTAAAAATTGGGAATATTCAGTAGCCCTTTCAAAGAAAGAGAATCCGCTTAAGAAAGAGACTGTTAAGGGAAGTCAATTTGAACAGCCGCTGCTTGAATTCTCAGGTGCCTGCGCAGGATGTGGTGAGACGCCCTATGCAAAACTGGTAACTCAATTGTTCGGGGATCGGATGTATATTGCCAATGCGACCGGATGTTCTTCAATATGGGGAGGTTCCGCACCTTCTATGCCATATACCACCAATAAAAACGGACAGGGACCGGCATGGGCCAATTCCTTGTTTGAAGATAATGCAGAATTTGGATATGGTATGTATATCGGTGTCAAACATCAGAGAGAGCTTTTAGAAACCAAGGCTAAGGAGCTTCTTGAGAAAGACGTGAGTGAAGCACTTAAAACAGCTGCCAGAGACTGGTTGGAAACAATGGATTTGGGAGAGGAGTCAAAAGCTTCATCTGTTGTCTTATTGGAAGAAGCCAATGGCTATAATGGCAATGACCCCCAAATTAAAGCTATCTGCGATACAATTATTGATGGAGCCAGCCATTTGGTTAAGAAATCTCAATGGATTTTCGGTGGTGACGGTTGGGCATATGACATCGGATATGGCGGTCTGGATCATGTACTTGCATCCGGTGAAGATGTCAACGTATTAGTTTTTGATACAGAAGTCTATTCAAATACCGGCGGTCAGTCATCTAAAGCAACACCAACCGGCGCTATTGCCAAGTTTGCCGCTTCCGGCAAACGTATTAAGAAAAAGGATTTAGGTATGATGGCGATGGCATATGGTTATGTATATGTAGCACAGGTGGCCATGGGTGCCAATCAGAATCAGCTGATTAAAGCAATTAAAGAAGCTGAAAGTTATCCTGGACCATCATTGGTTATCGCGTATGCACCATGTATTAATCATGGCATCAAAGGTGGGTTGACCAATCCGCAAAAACGTATTAAAGATGCCGTTGAAGCTGGTTATTGGCATATGTACCGTTTTAATCCAATGTCTGTTAAGGAAGGTAAGAATCCATTTACATTAGATTCTTCCAGAGAACCTAAGGGTGATTTCAGAGAATTTATTATGAATGAAGTACGTTATTCTTCATTAACAAGAACATTCCCGGAAGTTGCCGAAGAGCTGTTTGAAAAAACAGAAGAGAATGCCAAAGAACGTCTTGAAGGCTATATAAGGTTAGCTGATCAATAATAACAAACAAAATACCCGGAAGGGCTGCTGCAAATCGAAAGATGCAGCAGCCCTTCTTTGGCATGGTTATTTGTTTGTTTCATCAGTTGTTGTGCCTGTTGTTGTACCTGTTGCGGCACTGCGCGCATAACGATTAAAGAGTGTTTCTTCAACACCGTCTTTATCTCGTATATAAGTGCCTACAAGCTTATCATCCACATATCTTAAGATGGCAGTATTTCCATCTGCCAGACTGTAATAGTGAACAGTTTCATGTGATGCCAGCTCACTGTCATGCTGCCCCAATAAATCTTCAACATCGGTACGAGCCATATTCTCATCCAATCCACGAATATGGGCGGCAGTCAAATCGGTTCGTGTCTGCGCTGATGTATCTGCATTTGTGCCACATCCAGATAGTGACATGAATACCATGACCGCAAGTACTAAAGTGATTATTTTTTTCATCATAATCCAAACCTCCTTAAATCAAAATATATTAATGAACTTTATTAGTTTTACCCATTATGAGAAATATATGAGAAAGAAGGATTGGTTATTATTGCTTATTATATAGTTTTAGCTATAGGACAAATTTTCTGAAGGATATTCCGCATCACAAGTCATGTCAATACCTAATTTGCGCAGTGTTTGTTCGTCATTTCGTGTCATCATAATAGTCGAATGACCTTGTACATTTTGGAGAAATGCAAGCTTGTTAACTGCAATCTGTGCCGTGGGATTGGTGACCGCACTAATTGAAAGAGCGATGAGAATCTCTTCAATATTTAAGGCACAGTATTTTTTATGCAAATTATTTTTTTTCAGGTTGATAATGGTTTCCAATACGTTTGGCGAAATAAGTAAGATATCATCAGAGATATTCGCCAGATATTTAACGGCATTGAGGATGACAGCCGCTCCGGAAACCATAATTTCAGAACTTTTCCCGGTAATAATTGTGCCATCATTAAGTTCAAAGGCCGTTGCCGAGGAGATATCATTATTACTGAGTTTTCTTTTATTCTTTAAATCATATTCTCGTGCAGCAACGACCACAGCACGGTCTTCTTGTTTAAGATCAACTTCCTCCATAATCAATTGCATCCGCTGCATGATGTCTTCATCAACCTGCCCTTTTTTAAATTCACAGGCAGTCTTAAAATATCTTCGGATGATTTCCTGCTTTGAGGCCTCAATAATAATGTCATCATCGATGATGCCGCTGGCAATGCGATTAACGCCCATATCAGTAGGAGACTGATAGATAGATTCTTTATGGGTGATTTTTTCAATAATACGTCTGACAACGGGAAACATCTCCAGATCTCGGTTATAGTTAACAGCTGCAGTTCCATAGGTATCAAAGTGAAAATAATCCATCATATTAACATCTTTTAAATCTACTGTTGCGGCCTCGTAAGCTACATTCAGCGGATGTTTAAGAGGGATATTCCAAACCGGAAATGTTTCGAACTTTGAATAACCGGCTGATTTCCCTAATTGGTATTCATGATACAATTGATTTAAGCAAGTGGCCAGTTTTCCGCTGCCGGGACCGGGAGCGGTTACGACGACAATCGGCTTGCTGGTCTGGATGTATGGATTAATGCCATAACCTTCATCACTGACAATATGATCAATATCCGTAGGATAACCTTTAATTGCTTTATGTCTGTATACTTTGATGTCTCGTTGCTCCAGTTTATGAATAAAAACGGTAGTTGCAGGCTGATTATCATATCGTGTGATAACGACACTATTAATTTCTAAGCCATAACCTCTTAAGTTATCAATGAGTCTTAACACATCCATATCATATGTGATGCCAAAATCCCCGCGGATTTTATTACGCTCAATATCCCCTGAATACACGCAGATGACAATTTCAGTCTTATTTGCAAGTTGCTGAAGTAATTTGATTTTTGCATTTTCATCAAATCCCGGCAGCACACGTTTGGCATGAAGATCCGAAATAAGTTTCCCCCCAAATTCCAGATAAAGCTTGTCATAGTGATTAACTCGTTCAAGGATGTACCTGGATTGCTCCTTAATATATTTTTCGTAATCAAATCCGATTTTCATATAGATCTCCACTCCTCATCATATTTATTATTTTTGGCTTTTCATATAAAAAATATTATATCATATTTAAAAAGGTTACAAAACAAAAAGCTACATTTTTTTACATATAAAATCGATTGACGTAACTTTCTAATCTAAGGTATAATTTATATATAAATGACAAGGGAAGGACCTTAAATATGGCCAATATACATATGCTTTCAAACGGTATCCAGGTATTTTTAGATCCGATGCCTCATTATCAGTCCGTAGCTGTCGGATTATGGGTCAGAGTAGGCTCTGCTTTTGAAACCAGGGTCAATAACGGCATGTCACATATGGTTGAGCATATGCTGTTTAAAGGAACTAAAGTAAGATCGGCAAAGGATATTGCCGATGAAATGACTGAAATCGGAGGTTTCCTTGATGCTTATACAACGAAGGAATTTACCTGTTATTATACGAGAACATTAGATATCCATTTGAAAAAAGCGTTAGATATCATGTCCGATATGATTTTAAATGCTGTTATTGATGAAGAAGAATTAAAAAAAGAGCAGGGTGTTATTTTAGAAGAGATTGATATGTATGAAGATGACCCTGATGAATTAGTTCATGAGCAATTGGTAAAGAAGATCTGGCGGGGATACCCCATAGGTTATGATATTTCCGGAGAGAAAGAAATTATTAAGAATTTTTCGCGAAGTGATGTGTGCCAATTTAAAGAAAAGCATTATAATTCATCAAATATAGTGATTTCTATTGCCGGTAATATGAACGTGACGGACACATATCATATTTTGGAAGAAAAGTTTGCCGATATCAGGCCGGGTATTAAGAACGAAGCCTATAATCAGCCGGAATATCATCAAAGCTTTGTCGTAAAACATAAGGATGTAGAGCAAACATACTTGAATATGGCTTATCGAAGTGTTGGTTGTAAGGATGATAGAAAATATACGTTGGCCATTTTAAATAATATTTTAGGTGGAAATATGAATTCAAGATTATTTCAGGAGATACGCGAGGATAGAGGCCTGGCCTATTCGATAGATTCTTATGGGAATTCATATCTTTCATGCGGTCTTTTGCATATCAATGCAGCCATGTGTCCCAATCAATTGGAAGAGGTGTTCGCTGCCATTTTAAAGGTTATTAAACATTTAAAACAAGATAAAATAATACCGAAAGAACTTTCTATATCTAAAGAACAGCTAAAAACAGAAATTATTATTGGGAACGAAAGCACCAAAAGCCGTATGGAAGCCGGCGGAAAACATCTCATGTATGATAAGGGTATGATAACGACGAAAGAGATGCTGAATCATATAGACGAGGTTACGATAGAGGATATCATGGATTTTACCAGAGAATACTTCACACATGAAGAATTGAGTATATCCCTTGTAGGAGACACATCATTAATAAATACACAAATCATTAAAGATATGCTTAATGAATAGAAAATAACATTTGGAGGAAATAATGAATACACAATTATTTTTAGAGGAATTGGAAGCCTATTTAAAGACAGAATTGGATAGTGCATCAGTCAGGTATCATCTGGATTATTATCGCAATTATATCGAGATGGAAGTTGAAGAAGGAAAGAATGAATTTGAAGTGATAGAAACCTTGGGAAACCCCAGGGTCATCGGTAAGAATATAGTCCTGACGCATCATATGAACAATGATATCAAAACGGAATATAACCAGGCCTATAAAGAATCAGGAGAACGTGACATGCCACAAAATAATAAGTTGCCTGAACGTATTAAAAAATACGCTATAATCGCCGGTGTTGTCTTAATTATTATTTTGATAGTGGCACTTGTATTGAAAGTCGTAGTTCTTGTTTTACCTATCCTGCTTATATTTGCTGTCCTTAGTTATTTTTTCGGCAAGGCAGGTAAGCGCTAGTGAAGATAACATTGATTACAGTGGGCAGAATCAAAGAAAAGTATTTGGAAATGGCTATTGATGAATATAGTAAGCGTTTGAGTAAATATTGTAAATTAAATGTAATTGAAGTTACAGATGAAAAAACACCTAATAATTCTAATGAAACCCTTGAGTCGCAGATAAAGGATAGAGAAGGTGAACGGATATTGAAATATATTCCCGACAAGGCTTATGTTATATCTTTGGCTATTCACGGTGAAATGCTGTCCTCTGAATCTTTGGCAGATAAGATATCGGTCTTGGCTGTCAAAGGCACAAGCCATGTGGTGTTTATTATTGGAGGCTCAATTGGGCTTTCTGATAATGTGTTAAAACGTTCTGATTATCAACTGAGCTTTTCTAAAATGACTTTTCCGCATCAGCTTATGAGGGTTATTTTATTAGAGCAAATCTATCGCAGTTACCGTATTATTTCTAAGGAACCGTATCATAAATGAGGACAGTGTGAAACATAAAATTCAAAACATAAAATCAGGGAGACACGATGAAGATATTATTGGAATACTATGATAAAAACAGTTTAAAAAATATTCCGGCTATTTTAGCTGCCAAGCCAGATAAAGTCGCATTTTTCTATGATACTAAAAAATTCAGTCATGAGGAAGTATATAGTACATACCATGCATGTAGAAAATATATACCTCAGCTCAAACTTGAAGTTGTCACGATTGACTATCATGACTATAATATGATAGAAAACAAAGTTAGCAGATATATTAGGGACAATCAAGGTGATGACTTCATGATGGATTTAACCGGCGGGAGTGAATTATTGAGTATTATCGGATATAAAGCCAGTAAAAGTGCCGGAATAGAAATGCTGTACAGCAATATATTGAAGAATAGCATTATCGATTTAAGTGTCAACTTGGAGAAATATAGAGCATTTCCCTTTGAATTAAAAGATATTATTGAAGCCCAAAGCGGCATTCTTTTGGGTTATACAAATGAAAAATATCTCCATGATGAAAAAGAGCACTTATATCCATTGAGCATCAAGCTTTTAAAGAATGTCACCCAATGGTCTAAAACCTGTACCTACTTCCAAAAAAACAGTATTGACAATCGTTCAAACGACACTTACACTTTTGAAGGCCGGATGAGTAACAATTATCCGGATAAAGATTTAATGTATGAATTTCAAAAGCAGCAGTTTATTAAACATTTAGCATTTAACAATAATATGATTCGCTTTGAATATACGGATAAAAAATCAATGGAATTCTTATCTTCATATGGTTTATGGCTTGAGCTGTATACCTATTATGCTATGCTGGAAATTAAAGCGCTTCATGATGTCAAAACAAGTGTTAAAATTGATTGGAATCGCTGTGATTCCACGACAATTATCGGCAATGAAATTGATGTCACGGCGATGTATAAATTACGTCCGGTAATTATCTCATGTAAACTTTCCGAAAATGCTACCAATGCAGAGACCTTAAACGAACTCTATGTTGTAAGCCACCGAATCGGTGGCGAATATGCGATACCGATTCTGGTTACCTATAGTGATATCAAAGCAAAGCGTCTGGGTATTTATATGAAAGCAAAAGAAATGGGAATAAGAGTGATGGATCGGACGGATATTTTAAGCAATAACTTTGATTTAAAATTAGAAAAAGATATTATTGGCGGAGGAAGGGTATGATATTAGCAGATGGCAATTTAGGACAGGATTATTGCGTTACATCAATCGATCTTGAAAATAACATTGAACGCCGTATGAAAGCTCTAGGTCTTACCGAAGGGACAACTATCCGGCTTATCAATAGAAAAGCTAACGGGACTTCAATTCTAAAAGTTCGTGGGACCAGATTGGCTTTAGGTAAAGAGATTATTCTTGGTATTCATGTCAACGGAGGTGTCCTCAATGAAAGAAGTTCTTAATGTTGGCTTTATAGGGAATCCCAATTGCGGTAAAACGACACTTTTTAATGCTTATACCGGTGCGAAATTAAAGGTGGCGAACTGGCCGGGAGTTACCGTGGAAAAAAAAGAAGGCGCCCTGCGTTTTCATAATCATGATTACAAATTGGTAGATCTACCGGGAATTTATAGCCTCACTTCCTATTCAATGGAAGAAATTCTCTCCAGACAATATATATTAGATGATGAAGTGGATGTGATTGTTGATGTTGTCGATGTATCGAATCTGGAAAGAAATTTATATTTAACACTTCAGTTGATAGAATTAGGAAAGCCAATCGTATTGGCACTTAACATGATGGATATTGTTAAGGAGCGGGGAATGGAAGTTGATATCCACAGGCTTCCGGAAATGTTGGGAATACCTGTTATACCGGTATCGGCAAGGAAAAAAACCGGATTGGAAATACTAATGCATGCCGTAGCCCATCATAAAAACCAGCAAATAGATGGCAATATACAACATCACCATGATGTAAAGGGCAGCCATAAGCATAATCATCATAGTGAGTATCCAATGGTATATTCCGATGAAATTGAGGATAAAATTGATGAGCTGCAGGAGTTATTACAACATAAATATCCGCAAATGAAGAACTATCGATGGTATGCGATTAAGTTTTTAGAGAATGACAAGGAAATTATTGAAAAATATCCCTTGGATACAACATTGATTGTTAATCAAAATTATGAAAATGAAATCATTAATCAAAAATATAATTTTATTGAAGAGATTATGGAAGAAGTTTTAGTACATAGACAGGAAAAAGATGCATTTACCGAAAGGATAGACCATATCCTTACTCATTCCATCTTTGGACTGCCGGTTTTTTTAGGAATTATGGCAGTGGTATTTATGCTGACATTTAATGTCGGGGATTTGATTGCCGGAGGCTTTGAACAGCTATTGGAGGGATTTAGCCGGTGGGTGTTGACGGCGCTTACCGGTTTAGGTGCCAATGAGATGATGATATCTTTAATCGTTGATGGTGTCATTGCCGGCGTAGGTGGGATATTAACCTTTTTGCCGAACATCTTTATTTTATTTCTGGCACTGGCATTTTTAGAAGACAGCGGATACATGTCCAGGGTAGCCTATGTTATGGACGGTATCATGGGAAAAATGGGCTTATCGGGAAGAGCTTTTATTCCTCTGCTCTTAGGTTTTGGTTGTTCGGTGCCGGCCATTATGGCGGCGCGGACTTTAGAAAATATGAAGGATCGCTTAAAGACAATCTTAATTGTGCCCTTTATGTCGTGTAGTGCCAGATTACCAATATATGTACTGTTTTCAAAAATGTTCTTTCCCAATTATGCGATCGTTGTCGCTTTTTCAATGTATGTCATAGGTATATTAGTGGCGATACTAGTGGCAATTATTCTTGGCAGACTGGATCGGAGCAAAGAGAAGAACTGCCTGCTGATTGAACTTCCTGACTATAAGGTGCCCAATGGCCGAAGTATTGCTATTTATGTCATGGAAAAAGTGAAGGATTATTTAACGAAAGCAGGAACGACCATATTTGCTGCCTCCATTATTTTGTGGGTTCTGCTCAACTTTAACGCTGACGGTATGGCAGAGCATATGGCTGACAGCTTTGCTGCGGGAATAGGGCGTGTATTGGTGCCTGTTTTAAGTCCCATAGGTCTGGGATACTGGCAGATTGCAGTTGCTCTGATTTCCGGGATTGCCGCCAAAGAAGTGGTTGTATCTAGCTGCAGCGTTCTGTTTGGAGTGAGTAATATTAATTCTGCGGCGGGTATGAATACCATGTCGGCGTTACTTGGGAATATGGGTTTTGGAACGATAAATGCCCTTGCCCTTATGGTGTTTTGCCTTTTATATATTCCCTGTGCAGCAACCATAGCAACTATTAAAAAAGAAACCAATTCGTGGCGCTGGACATTCTATGCCGTTGTCCTGCAAATATCTGTGGCCTGGATTGTATCCTTTATAGTTTATCAAATAGGAAGCACCTTTTTATGAGCAGTAGCTATTGGCAGCCGGCTAAGCTCCTCATAAGTATACAGATGATGGGTTGGCTGATTTAAAAGCTGACCTTCATAAATATGCATATGCCATGTTTTATGAGTAAAGATATGTTTAACCTCTTTAAGATAATGCTCTAAGCGAATGTCTATTTTATATTCATTATAGAAGCTTTCTTCAAAACTTACAGGTGATTCTACTTCATATTGGACAAGACCATAAAGATTTTCCAATAGTCCTTCCTGATTTTTGGTGATGAAATACTTATCTTCATACTTTAATATAGCGGTAATATAGTAATTTTCCGTTTTTTTAATATTTTTAATATTGACCGGAAGAATATGGACGGTATCCTTCAAATAAGCTTCACAGAAAGAGCGAATAGGGCAGCGTTCACATGCGGGCTTCTTCGGTGTGCATATCATCGCCCCTAAATCCATCATCCCCTGATTGAATGCAGATGGATTTTCTTTAAAGATCAATTCATCAATGATTGACTGATATTCTTTCTTTGTTTTATCTAAGGCAATATTATCCTGCCTGTTCAATAGCCGGGAAATAATTCTTAAAGTATTGCCGTCAATGACTCCTTTTGGAACTCCAAAAGCGATACTTGCAATAGCGCTGGCGGTGTAGGGTCCGATACCTTTTAATTGCAGGAGTTCATTGTAGGAAGAGGGAAATAGGCTATGATGATTTTCTTTAATTGCTATCGCCGCATCTTTCAAATGTGTCGCTCTCCGATAATAACCTAAGCCCTCCCATACTTTGAATAATTCATCTGTTTTTGCCTTGGCCAAATCGTCTACAGTCGGGTATACGGAAATAAATTTTTCATAATACGGAATAACGGTAGCAACCTGGGTTTGCTGCAGCATGATTTCACTGATCCATATATAGTAAGGATTAGTTGTATGGCGCCAAGGCAAATCACGGCCACATTCCCGATACCAGCCAATTAGATTATCTGCTAATTTATATTTATCCATGATATAAACCTCATATTATTAATTTTTTATATCATACAATAAATTTTTAAAAAAGTAAAAGGGATTTAGCTTTTTATGTAGAATTATTAATATATAGAGATAAAAAATGGCAAAGATAAAGGGAGGAAGGTCAATGAATATCAGAAAGATACAAGAAGCATTTGAAAAACAATACTTGAGTCCGTTTGCATCATTAAGCAGTGAATCTAAAGGAAGAGACAGATATGAGAAACCATGTGATGTACGTCCCGTATATCAAAGGGATCGTGATAGAATTCTCCATTCAAAGGCCTTCAGAAGACTGAAGCATAAAACGCAGGTCTTCTTAGCCCCTCAGGGAGACCATTATCGAACCCGTTTAACCCATACATTGGAGGTTTCTCAAATTGCAAGAACTATTGCAAAAGCCCTGAGGCTTAATGAAGACTTGACAGAAGCCATTGCATTAGGCCATGATTTAGGCCATACGCCATTTGGTCATACCGGAGAAGCGGTATTAGATATTATTTGTCCCTATGGCTTTTCTCATTCCGAACAAAGTGTCAGAATTGTGGAACTCCTTGAGAAAAATTGTGAGGGATTGAATTTGACCATAGAAGTAAGAGATGGCATCCGCAACCATTCTACCAGTCAAATGCCGGCTACACTGGAAGGGAAGATTGTCCGCCTCTCAGATAAAATTGCCTATATCAATCATGATATTGATGATGCCATAAGGGGACAGATTATCGTAGAAACGGAGATTCCTGAATGTTATACCAATGTATTGGGACATAGTTCAAAACAGAGGCTCAATACATTGATTTACGATATTATAAAGAACAGCTATGAAAGAAACGACATCATTATGTCTCCTGATATCGAAGAAGCGATGATTGGATTAAGGAAGTATATGTTTGCCAATGTCTATACAAATCCCAAGGCCAAGAGCGAAGAATCGAAAGCGCAGAATCTGCTGAGGACACTTTATGAATATTATCTGGACAACTGTAAAAATATGCCATATGAATTCATTCATTTGATTGAAGCAGGCAGCGAACCTAAAGAAAAGGTAGTTTGTGACTATATAGCAGGAATGACTGACCAGTATGCGATTGCTACTTACGAAGAACTGTGTATCCCCTCGTCTTGGAAAGTTTATTGATTTTTAATAAAATAAAAAAGGAATTTGTAGACTGGTGTCGTATTATTTAAAATGGGAAGGTGAACTTAGGATGTACTATTCAGATGATTTGATTGAAGATATACGCAGTAGTAATGATATTGTTGATGTGATATCATCCTATATTAAATTACAGAAAAAGGGAAGTTCACATTTTGGACTATGTCCTTTTCACAATGAAAAATCACCGTCTTTTTCTGTCAGTGCCTCAAAGCAGATGTATTATTGCTTTGGCTGCGGTGTTGGCGGCAATGTCTTTACCTTTATCATGGAATATGAGAATTATACATTTATTGAAGCTGTAAAGTACTTAGCGGACAGATCTGGTATAACTTTGCCGGAAGTAGAATTAACCAACGAACAAAAACAACAGGCATCTGAAAAACAGACATTATTGGAAATCAACAAAATGGCAGCCAGGTATTATTATTACCAGTTAGGCATTGATAGCGGAAAACAGGCAATGGAATATCTGGAAAGAAGAGGATTGACAAAGGAAACAATCATCAAGTTCGGATTAGGTTATTCCCCTAAATTTAGCAATGACTTATATACATATTTTAAACAGAAGAATTACAGTGACAAACTCTTAAAAGCAACAGGCCTGGTCACACTGGATGAGAAAAAAGGTGCTCATGATAGGTTCTGGAATCGCGTGATGTTCCCAATTATGGATGTCAATAATCGGGTCATCGGATTTGGCGGCCGTGTCTTGGGAGACGGAATGCCCAAATATTTGAATTCACCGGAAACGTTGTTGTTTGATAAAAGCAGGAATTTATATGGATTAAATTTTGCAAGACTTAAGGGAAAGTCCAACATGATTATTTGTGAAGGATATTTAGATGTGATTTCCCTGCATCAGGCGGGTTTTCATAATGCTGTTGCCTCCTTGGGGACTGCACTGACCGGCAGGCAGGCATTGTTATTAAAGCGCTACACTGATGACGTCTTGCTGGCATACGACAGTGATTCGGCCGGTCAAAAAGCTGCTTTAAGAGCCATACCGATTTTGAAGGAAGCCGGTATTTCAACGAAAGTCATTGATATGACACCGTATAAAGACCCTGATGAGTTTATCACAAATATGGGTTCGCCCGCATTTGAAGAACGGATAGAGAATGCTTCTAATAGTTTTATGTTTGAATTATCAGTTATGGAGCAATCCTATGATTTTAATGATCCGGAAAAGAAAACAGCTTTCTTTAATGAAACTGCCAAAAAGCTCATGGGATTTCCCCAGGAGCTTGAGCGGAATAATTACATAGAAGCCGTGGCAAGACGGTATGGCATTGGTTATAATGACTTGAAGAATCTGGTTAATCGATTTGGCGCCATGATGGGTGTCGTAGACGAGAATATTGAAGTTAAAACAAGGACTCCCAGGGAAAGAGCGCAAAAGCAGGAGGATGCAGTGATAACTTCTCAAAAATTGCTGCTAACCTGGTTATCTTCGGATATATCATTATTTGAAAAGGTCAAAGGAATACTGACACCTGATGACTTTAGAGAACCTATCTATCATCATGTGGCCGGTCTGGTATTTGCGGAATATGAAAGTACCGGAAAGGTTACCCCGGCAAGAATACTGAATCAATTTGAAGATAAAGAAGAACAAAAACAAGTTGCCGGGATTTTTAATACATCGCTTCGGGATGATGATAATGATTCTACCCGTGAGAAAGCAATTAACGATACTATTATCCGTCTCAAAACCAACAGTTTGGAATATGAAAGTAAACATGCCAAAGACATAGCGACCCTTCAAAAGATTATTAAACAAAAGGCAGATTTACAAAAATTGCATATTTCTTTATAGTATGGATAGAATATAAACAAATTACCAGGAGGACTAAAAATGGATGAAAACATGGTTAAATTCATGGAAAAGCTCAAGGAACTTGTCCCATATGCTAAACGTAAAAAGGGGCTATTGGAATTTCAGGAAATCAATGATTTTTTTGGAGAAATTGAGCTTAATGAAGAACAAATCGAGAAAATCTATGAATACTTAGAAGAAAATAATGTTGATATCCTTAAAATCAGCAGCGAAGAGGACGATGTTCCGGAAGAAGAAGTAATCTTAGAAGAGGAAGAAGAGGATTTAGAAAATATTGATCTTTCTGTTCCTGAAGGGATTAGTATTGAAGATCCTGTCAGAATGTATTTAAAGGAGATTGGCAAAGTTCCTTTGCTCAGTGCGGAAGAAGAGATTGCGCTGGCACAGCGTATGGAGGAAGGTGATGAGGAAGCTAAAAAGCGGTTGGCAGAAGCGAATTTGAGACTTGTTGTCAGTATAGCCAAACGCTATGTCGGCAGAGGCATGCTATTTTTAGATTTAATCCAGGAAGGTAATTTAGGTCTCATTAAAGCCGTAGAAAAGTTTGATTATCGCAAAGGTTATAAGTTCAGCACTTATGCCACATGGTGGATTCGCCAAGCCATCACAAGAGCCATTGCCGATCAGGCAAGAACAATACGGATACCGGTACACATGGTTGAGACTATCAATAAACTGGTAAGAGTATCAAGACAGTTACTGCAAGAGTTAGGGCGGGAGCCGATACCGGAAGAGATTGCCGAGGAAATGAAAATACCGGTAGAAAGGGTAAGGGAAATATTAAAAATATCTCAGGAGCCGGTATCATTGGAAACCCCCATTGGTGAAGAAGAGGATAGTCATTTGGGTGATTTCATTCAAGATGATAATGTTCCCATACCTTCAGATGCGGCAGCGTTTACATTGCTGAAAGAGCAATTAGTAGAAGTCCTCGTTACGTTAACAGAACGGGAGCAAAAGGTTTTAAGGCTTCGTTTCGGCTTAGATGACGGACGAGCCAGAACCCTTGAAGAAGTGGGGAAGGAATTTAATGTAACTAGGGAAAGAATTCGTCAAATCGAAGCAAAGGCATTACGGAAGTTAAGGCATCCAAGCAGGAGCCGGAAGCTAAAAGATTATCTTGATTAATGAATAGCCCTATTATTTTACCCGGTGTGGAGTAATAGGGTATGCTATTATCTTAATTTTTAGGAGTTTAATATGATGCTTTCCAAACGATTAATGGCAGTTGCCAAGATGGTGACTCCAGGGAAAAGGCTTGTTGATGTGGGAACTGATCATGGCTATATTCCAATATATTTAGTTCAAAATCAAATCATTCCGTATGCATTGGCAATGGACATTAATAAAGGGCCTCTTGAACGTGGCCGTGAGAATATAGAGAGAAATCATTTGAATTCCTCGATAAAAGTTAGATTATCAGACGGTCTTACGGCTCTTAATGAGCAGATGGACTCGGTTGTTATCGCCGGAATGGGCGGTGATTTGATAATAAGAATTTTACGTACTGGTAAGGAGAAGCTTTTAGGCATATCAGAGCTCATTCTTTCTCCTCATTCAGAAATCCGCCAGGTACGGCAATATTTACATAACATAGGATTTAAAATCATTGTTGAGAATATGATTATTGACGAAGGAAAGTTTTATACCGTCATAAAGGCCGTTCCCGGCAAAGAGGTTTATGCGAAGGATATCTATTATATTTATGGAAAGTATTTGCTCATTCACAAGAATCCGATACTCAGAGACTATTTGGAGAAGGAATTAATTAAAAATCAAAAAGTACTCATCCATCTAAATGAAGTAAACTCCTTCTATGCAAGGAAAAGAGCTGATACAATGATAGAAGAATTGCAAAGAGCAGAGGAGGCATTGGCATATTATGGATAGTCAGAAAATTATTGAATCGTTAGAGCAGCTGGCACCTTTAAAATTAGCAGAGCCCTGGGATAACCCGGGATTTCAGATTGGCAGAGCCGGGCACGAGGTAAGTTCTGTTTTTTTAGCACTTGATGCCACCAAGGAAGTTATTGATAGGGCACTTGACTGTAAAGCCGATATGCTGATTACGCATCATCCGTTAATTTTTTCAGGAATAAAAAATATTTTGGATGATGATTTTATAGGCCGTCGTATCATTAGATTAATAGAAGGGGAAATTAATTATTACGCAATGCATACAAATTTTGATGTTGCTGTGATGGCGAAGTATGCAGCAACATTATTAGATTTACACCAGTGCAAAGTGCTGAAAGTGACGCACACCAGTTCTTGTGGGGAGATGTCTGTAGAGATGGGGATTGGCTGTACCGGTTTGTTAAAGGAACCGATGTCATTAAAAGATTGCGCTGAATGGGCAAAGAAAGTATTTTGTATACCCAATGTTAAAATCTATGGAGATCTTGGCGCTATGATTCAGAGGGTATCAGTCAGCCCGGGTTCCGGCAAGGGAATGAGCGAAGCCGCAATCAGGCAGAAAGCAGAGGTGCTTATTACCGGGGATATTGGACACCATGAAGGAATTGACGCCATTGCCCGGGGAATATTTATCATTGATGCCGGGCATCATGGAATAGAGCATATTTTTGTTGATTATATGAAATCATTTTTTAAAGAAAACTGGAGTGATATCAAGGTTTATACCGAAGATAATATTTCTCCTTTTACAGTCATTTAACATGTTAATACATCCATTGATTATTGGAGGTGAACTAAAATGGAACAAACAATAACGATTAAGTGTTTAGATAAAGAATTAGTCTATCCGAAGGGAACGACATTGGAGCAAATCAGTCAATCGCTGCAGGGAAATTATAAACATCAGATCATTCTGGCAAAGGTGAATAATAAGTTACAAGAATTATTCAGGCATGTCAATAAAGATTCTGTTGTTGAATTTATTACAATAGGGGACACGATTGGCCACAAAACCTATAAGCGAACAGCAACTTTAATTTTAGTAAAGGCTGTAAGAGAGGTTATTGGTTTAGATAAATTTGATAAACTGATTGTTCAATATTCTTTAGGTGCCGGATATTACTGTGAATTATTTTCACAGATAGAATTGAATCAGAATGTCCTGAATCAGATTAAATCAAGAATGCAGGAACTGGTGGCGGAAAATATTCCTGTGATGAAGCGGAGAACCAGTACTGATGAAGCTATTGAGATTTTTGAAAAGGGCAGAATGTACGATAAACAAAATCTCTTTAGATATAGACGGGCTTCTAGCGTGAGTATTTATTCACTGGGAGATTTTCAGGATTACTATTATGGTTATATGGCACCAAGTACGGGATATATTAAGACGTTTGATTTATATCTATATGATGAAGGCTTTGTTTTAGATATGCCGGACATTGATGAACCTGATAAAATAGCAAAATTTGAACCGTCTTATAAACTGTTCCAGACATTAAAAGAATCCACCCGTTGGGGAGAAATGTTAAATATTGATACGGTAGGCGCCTTAAATAATACGATAGCCAATGGTGGTATTGAGGATTTGATTCTTGTCCAGGAAGCACTTCAGGAGAAGAAAATTGCTGAGATTGCCGGTGAAATATGTGATAATCCATCAAAACGGATTGTTCTAATTGCCGGACCATCTTCGTCAGGTAAGACTACCTTTTCTCATCGTTTATCCATACAGCTGCGAGCCCACGGGTTGACGCCACATCCGATTCCGGTTGATGATTATTTCGTGAACAGGGAAAAAACACCGCTTGATGAGGAAGGGAAACCTAACTTTGAAAGTTTGGGTGCTATTGATGTGGATCAATTCAATGAAGATATGACAGCGCTGCTTCGCGGGGAAAAGGTCTCGCTGCCCTTTTTTAATTTTATCACCGGGAAGCGTGAATATAAGGGGAATTACAAAAGTATTGGGAAGAAAGATATATTGGTTATAGAAGGCATTCACGGGCTCAATGAACAATTGACCTATAGTCTGCATAAAGATAATAAGTTCAAAATTTATATAAGTGCGCTAAGCCAGTTAAATATTGATGAACACAATAGAATTCCTACGACAGATGGCAGACTGCTCCGAAGAATTGTACGAGATGCGGCAAAAAGAGGTGCCAGTGCTACAAAAACGATTGATATGTGGAATTCCGTAAGAAAAGGCGAGGAAGAGAATATATTCCCCTTTCAGGAAGATGCCGATGTTATGTTTAATTCCGCATTGATTTATGAGCTTGCGGTTTTGAAACAATATGCCGAACCATTGTTATTTGGAATCAATAAAGAGCAGCCGGAATATGATGAAGCGAAGCGCCTTTTAAAATTTTTGGATTATTTTTTAGGCGTCTCATGTGAATCCATTCCCAAAAACTCTATCATCAGGGAATTTATTGGAAACGGTTATTTTAAAGTTTAAGTCTTGTCAATCAAAAGCAGCGTGTGATATAATAACAGCAAGTCTATTAAATAATCGCAGCTGCATATGCCGAAAGGTGGCAGGTGAGGAAAGTCCGGGCTTCACAGGGCAGGGTGCCGGATAACGTCCGGTGGAGGTAACTCCAAGGCTAGTGCAACAGAAATAAACCGCCATTGATGGTAAGGATGGAAAGGTGGCGTAAGAGACCACCGCTGTTCTGGTAACAGGGCAGGCTATGTAAACCCCACTCCGAAGCAAGACCGCATATAAGACCATACGGCTGCCCGCCGTGTCTTAGGGTAGGTCGCTTGAATCTGCTGGCAACAGCAGGTCTAGATAGATGATTATTTTAAACATAACCCGGCTTATCGATAGGCTTATGAAAAAGAGCGTTCTTCATCGAACGCTCTTTTTAAAATTTTAAGCATTTTGTAAGGACTGGAATAAAAAGCTATGATAAACTGAAAATACGTGAATTAGTAAGTCAAACTGGAGGGATAGTAGTGTCTGATTCAATTGGAGTTTTAGTTGTAGATGATGATATAGAGATAGCCGATCTGGTTGAAATTTATTTATGCAGTGCCGGGTATAAGGTATACAAAGCTGCCAATGCCAAAGATGGTTTAAATCTCTTGGAAGCCAATGAAATAAAACTAGCTGTCATTGATATTATGATGCCGGTCATTGATGGAATTGAGATGTGTAAACGCATCCGGGAAACAAAAAACATTCCGATTATTATACTTAGTGCAAAGTCAGCCGATTTAGATAAGATAATGGGACTTAGTGCAGGTGCCGATGATTATCTGATCAAACCTTTTAATCCGTTGGAATTAACGGCCAGAGTCAAATCTCAACTAAGACGGTATATGGAATTGAACCCCAACGTTAAGGGTATGAAGGATGATATCATACGTATTCATGACATTGAAATCGATGTGGCAAGACATAAGGTTACTGCTCGCGGCAATGATGTGGGACTGACACCGATTGAATTTGACATATTAAGATTATTGGCCAGCCATCCTGACAGAGTTTTCAGTACAGATGAAATATTTGAAAAAGTATGGAATGAAAAGATGTATGAAGCCAACAATACAGTGATGGTACACATACGCAGGCTTCGGGAAAAGATTGAAGCAGATTCAAGAAAACCTCAGGTTATTATTACCGTGTGGGGGGTAGGATATAAAGTTGAAGGATAATTTATTTAAAAGCTATCGTATAAAGATGATGCTGTACACGGTATTAAGTGTTTTGATTACTATTGGACTTGACGCTCTCTTTATTTATGTATATGCAAGGATGCGTTTGAACAATGAGGCGATTGGTGGAGATTACAGTCGAAGTCTCAGTGAGACGTCAGGATCTTTATCTACGGATAAAATACTTGCCGAGAGCTATGGTATAAAGATTTTTGGTTATAAAATCCACTGGGAGATTTTGATTATTTTAACTGTTTTATCAATTGTTTTAGTGGTGACCATTTTTCATCTGCTAACCCGTCGGCGCACGGCTTATATAGAAGAGATTACGAAGGCAATTCAAAATATTGCAAAAGGAGACTATACTTCAACGCTTGCGGTCAAATATAATGATGAATTCTCTATTATTGCTGAAAATTTAAATATTATGGCATTAGATTTACGTTTGTTAAAAGAAAAGGAACAAGAGATTGAGACGACTAAAAATGAATTAATTACTAATGTTGCCCATGATTTACGGACACCGTTAACGTCTATTATAGGATACATGGGGATATTAAGCGCCAATAAGGCTTTACCAGACGCTGACAGAGACAGATATATTGATATTGTCTTTACTAAATCCCAGAAGATGGAAAAGCTAATTGATGATTTGTTTAGTTTTACAAAAATAAATTATGGAAAGATGCCAATAAAGAAAGAGGTTATTGATATTGTCAAACTTTTAGAGCAGGAAATAGAGGAATTTTATTTAAGCTTCAAGGAAAAGAATTTGACATGTAAATTTAAGGCTTATGAACCCAGCACCCTGATTATTGGCGATGGAGAATTGCTTGCGAGAGCAATTGAGAATTTAATCAGTAATGCCATAAGATATGGCAAAGATGGCAGAGTTGTCAAGATTTATACCAAAAAAGAAATTGACAGGATACAAATTATTGTCATCAATTACGGATCAGTTATTCCTAAGAAAGATTTACCTTATATTTTTGATAAGTTTTACAGAGTTGAACAATCTCGCCAGGAAGAGACCGGTGGTACCGGTTTGGGATTGTCAATTGCAAAAGCAATTATTGAAAGACACGGCGGAACAATACATGCCAAAAGTACAATGGAGGGAACGGCCTTCGAAGTATCATTGAAGATAGCTGCCTTTGAAGGTGATTAATTAATGAAAGGATATGTTATGAGACAGATAAAAAATAGAGCCATATTTTTAATATATGCTTTTTTCGCATTCTTTTTTTATCTGACCTTGTCAGAAGAATTTTCATTGATGTGCTATGCGCAAGCCCAATTTGAAATTAATGTTGAATTTGGTTATGACAATTATGTGAAATCTAAACATTTTATTCCGGTGACCATTGACTGTGAAAATATGGGGGAATATTTTTCGGGTGAAATCAAAGTTGTGGCGGCAGATAGTTTTTATGGTGATCCCGTCGTCTACACACAAACCATTGAAATACAGGAAAGGGGACAGACTGAGGTATGCTTTTACATCCCCTTATCCTTTTATGGAACAAAACTCTCTGTTTTTTTAGAAGCTGATTATGGCGAAGAAGTTTATTCCAAAACATTTATTCCTAACGTCAATATTTCAGACGATGTTTTTGTTGGTGTCGCCGATGAAGATTTTGAAGCTTTAAGTTATTTATCATCATTTACCTTTGAATTATCAGATATTAATCTTGAGAATACCGCTATGAAGCTGTTTTTCTTTGATATAAGTGAAACCTCTGAGGATATGAAAAGCCTGGATTTACTTGATGTCATTGTTATCGAGGATTCCGATATATCTGCCTTGAATGATAACCAGCAAGATACGCTTAATTATTGGGTTAGCCAGGGAGGGATTTTACTCACGGGAACTAAGGCTTTATATCAAAAGCCAGATTATGATGTGCGGGACTATTTTCATGGGAAGGTTATTTCATTTCAGTTTGATTTAAGTGACGCTTCTTTTACAGAGCAGGAAAATGCTTCTGAAATTCATGACATCATTGCAGCGGAATTTTCGGAGAGTGACTGGGAAAGAATTGCCGGAATGAATTATTCCTTTGGACATTCTGGATTACAAAATACATTATCCAATATAATGCCTGAAAAGATACCGAATATCAGTGTCTATGTTATTATATTAATTGCTTATATCGCTATATTTTTGATTATTTATTTTGTTTTAAAAAAGATAGAGAAGCAGCAATATATTTGGATATCTTTACCGATAACGGCTTTCCTTTTTATGATGCTTATTTTTGTGATCAGTGGGAAAACAAGACAAAATGATCCTTTTTTAAATTATGTATCTGTTGTAGAGTTAGGTGAATCCAAAGATATTGAAAGTACATTTATCGCTACGACCTCACCTAAAAATGACGCTTATGGATTTTCAATTCTTAATAACTATGAAGTTCGCTTTTTGAATGATTATAATTTTTCCACAATTGCCATTAATTATTACAGTATAGAAGTCTTGAATAAAGATGATTATAAGGTGAGTTTAACGGAAGATAATGAAAGTACATTGATTGGCGTAAATAATCAAAAGGCCTTTGGATCTGTGACATTTGAAGCCGAACAACTCTTAGACGATGTAGGGGATATTAATATTGAACTTACCTATGATGGAAATGGATATAGCGGAACCATTACAAATAACACAGGTTATGACTTGAGTGACACAGGTATCATTACCCCTTTTACCGCCTTAATTCTGAAAGATTTAAAGAGTGGCGAGATATTGGAGGTATATATTGAAGATGACATGTATAATTCAGGACAGGTCTACAATTATAATAGCGGAGAATATCTCATTCCCAAAACCGATGATAATGATTCGGAATATGAAGCCGCTATGCAAGTAAGCAAAAGAAATATTCTGGCTGAATTTGCGTATTCAAATATTTATGATAATGAGTATAAGACGTATTTCGTTGCTTTTACAGATACATTCACCCCTCAATTGGTAGCGGATATCAATCTTAATGCTGCCGGAAACACGCTTATAGCGAAAGAAGTGAACATATCCTTTATAAATGACGGGGTGGTCAATTATCCTGACACGTCAACCTTTGTGACTGTTTTATCAGGTGATACTTTTAAAGAAGACTTTTGTATGTATAGCCAGGAGGTAGAGTTGGCATACAAATTTGATAAAAAGCTTCAGATTGATTCTCTTAGCGTTAATATAAATCTTCTTGAGAAGATGGACATTTCTGTTTATTTTTATAATCACGTGAAAGAAACATATGAACAGATCTTTATGGATGGAGATGCAGTCATTAATGATTTAAGACCTTACCTTGACGCAGATAATCAACTGACGGTACGTTTTATTCATAATAGCTATGGTACATCTGCAGAATATGCCAAGGTACCGTCGTTGGCCATATCAGGAAGGATGGAATAATGCTTAGAATCCATGAATTGTATAAAAAATATGGCAAATCTACAGCCCTTGACAGATTAAGCCTGCATATTAATGAGGGCGAGATGTACGGCTTCGTAGGTCCTAACGGTGCCGGGAAAACAACAACAATGAAAATAGTGGCAGGTTTACTTGATGCTGATGGAGGTCAGGTTTATGTAGATGGCATTGATGCCATTAAATATCCTAAGCGCGTCAAAGAAAAGATTGCTTATATGCCGGATTTTTTTGGCGTTTATGATAATTTGAAAGTATTGGAATATATGAAATTTTTTGCTTCCATTTATGATATTGATAAAAAAGCGGAAACATATTGCATGGAATTGCTGGAAATGGTGGGTTTGAATAATAAAACAGGTTGCTATGTTGACGAACTTTCAAGAGGTATGAAGCAAAAACTATGCCTGGCCAGGTGTTTGATTCATGATCCCAAATTGCTGATTTTAGATGAGCCGGCATCAGGCATGGATCCCAAAGCGCGCTTTGAATTCAGGGAAATTTTAAAACGGCTCAATCAACTGGGAAAAACAGTGCTTATCAGTTCTCATATCCTGACGGAACTAGCTGAATTATGTACCAATATCGGTATTATTGATAAAGGGAAACTGCTTCTAAGTGATACGATTGATGAAGTATTCAAGACACTTAATACTTCAAGTCCATTAGTCATAACGGTATTAGATGATGTGGAAAAGACGGTTTCTTGTTTGCGTAATAATCCCTTTATTGAAAACTTATCTTTTAAAGAAAACAGCATACGTATTAATACGACCGGCGACCTTCACATGGAAGCGTTATTACTTAAAATGCTGATTGATAAAGGTATTTTAGTAACTGAATTTAGGAGAGAAAGGCGCAATCTGGAATCTGTATTCTTAAAGATTATTGAAGGGAAAGACAATGATGAAGATGAACCCGGTGTATAAAAAAGAACTGCAAATAAATGTAAGAAGTATAAAGCTTCCGGTAATGATTATTTTTTTTAATATGATGCTTACCCTTATTGGTCTTATTGTTTTTTATGATATCATCAGCTTGACAGAAATTGAAGCAAACATTAGTTATTCTTCAGCAATTACTCTTTATCAGCTGCTGGTTATTATCGAATTTTCGCTATTGGTTTTCGTGGTGCCTGCAGTAACGGCAGGTGGGATTTCAGGTGAAAGAGAACGCCAGACATTAGACATTTTACTTTCATCAAGACTTACACCTGCGAATATCATTTTAGGGAAACTGGCTTCTTCCGTGAATACAATGATTCTATTAATTATTTCAGGGCTTCCGGTGATTTCTCTTATATTTATATTTGGCGGAGTTACTTTTAGAGATGTTTTAACGATAACAATCTACTTAGTTTTTGTCACCTTTTTTGTCGGTACACTGGGGATAGTTTTTTCTACTGCAGTTAAACGAACGACATCGGCAACAGTCTTAACTTATGGAAGCATTTTATTTTTTTGTTTAGGAACTCTATTATTAACCGCTATGCTTGTATTTGTGATTCGATTTCAGAACCCAGAAGCGGAAGCGTTAGCAGGTGCAGGTTGGACGCTGATAATATTACTGTTTAATCCGGTAATAACCCTGCTTGAACTATTAGAAAGGCAGGTTGGCGTCACGTTCGATTTATTTGACTGGAGATTTGGAATGGAGATACCGTTATTCCTTAAAACGCATTGGATTATCCTAAGCATTATGCTCCAATCAGTTTTGACTGGAGTACTGTTATACTTTTCTTGTCACCAGCTTGACCCTTTGAAGAAAAAGAAAGCAAAGTCATTAAAGAGGTGAAACTTTTGTACAAAGACAGCCTGGCTTATAAAATATGGATAATCATCTATCCGGTGATTATTCATTATATGGCGCTGAGTGTTTGTGCGCTCTTAACGGCAGATACCGGAGTACTTGCTACCGCTCTGGCCGGATTCATAACATTACCTATTTTTGTAATTCTTTTTTATAAAGATAAAAAAGAATTACATTTTTCGCTCAAATCCGATAATATAAAGCTGTATGATATGCTTTTGGTTATTGTGGCAGGGATAGCGGCATGTCTTGGATTCAATTTTCTGATAGCATTGATACAATTGAATATGCCATCTAATGATTATGACGCTATTGCAGAAATAATATTTTCTTCGCATTTGCTCTTTCAATTGATTGGTGTTGGGATTATTGCCCCCATCACCGAGGAGTTCATTTTTAGAGGACTTATTTTTAACCGTTTAAAAAGATTTATAAAACCGATACCAGCCATTGTTGTATCGGCTTTAATCTTTGGAATATATCATTGGAATCTGACTCAGGGAATTTATGCATTTATTCTAGGACTAATACTTGCTTTTTTATACGAAAAATATGATATGATATTAGTGCCTGTTTTATTTCATACAACAGCAAATATCACCTCATTAATCGTCCGGCAAATGAATTTGAAAATTGATGTAATGATGTTGATCATCAGTACGATTCTGTGCTTGACGGTTCTAATCGTTATTTTGAACTTGGTGAACAAAAAGAAGTGAGTTGATGAAAGTGGGAATAGGGATACGACAAAAACAGACGTTAATGTCGAACGTTATTTCTTTACTTTAAAAAGAACACAATATATAATAAAATAAGCAGAACAGTTATTAGAAGTGTCGTAAATTACGGTAAAGTATTGACAATTAAAAACAAATAGCATAAAATAAAACATAGGTTCGCAAACAACTGTTCGAAAAACATAACGTATAGAAAAGGAAGATTAACCGATGGAAAAAAACGATAAGCTAAAAGCCCTGGATGCAGCACTGGCACACATTGAAAAAGAATACGGCAAAGGGGCCGTTATGAAACTGGGAGACAAAGGTACTACCATGGATGTGGAGACAATTCCGACAGGTGCTTTGAGTCTGGATTTAGCATTAGGTTTGGGAGGTGTGCCCAAAGGAAGAGTTATAGAGATTTATGGACCGGAATCCTCAGGGAAGACAACCGTTACTTTACATATGATAGCAGAAGTCCAGAAGCGGGGGGGGATTGCCGGATTTATCGATGCCGAACATGCATTAGATCCGGCATATGCTAAGAAAATCGGCGTGGATATCGATAATTTATATATCTCCCAGCCTGATAACGGAGAACAGGCCTTAGAGATAACCGAGACAATGGTTAGATCCGGAGCAGTAGATATAGTTGTCATCGACTCTGTTGCCGCCTTGGTTCCCAAAGCCGAAATAGATGGTGATATGGGAGCGAGCCATGTAGGACTCCAAGCACGTTTGATGTCCCAGGCCCTGCGCAAATTAACGGCCATTATCAGCAAGTCCAACTGTATCGTAATCTTTATCAATCAATTAAGAGAAAAGGTCGGTGTTATGTTCGGAAGTCCGGAGACAACCACAGGCGGACGTGCGCTTAAGTTTTATTCATCTATTCGTCTCGACATCAGAAAAATCGAAACGCTGAAAGCAGGCGGAGAAATTGTGGGGAACCGAGCCAGAATTAAAGTTGTTAAAAACAAAATTGCACCGCCATTTAAAGAGGCAGAGTTCGATATTATGTTTGGGCAAGGTATTTCAAAAGAAGGAGATGTTTTGGATTTGGCTGCCAATATCGGCATCATTAACAAAAGCGGTGCATGGTATTCCTATGCAGATGCTAAAATCGGTCAGGGACGTGAGAACACAAAGACATATTTAAGAGAAAACCCTTCCGTTTTAGAAGAAGTAGAGAATAAAGTCCGGCAGCACTATGGCTTATCAGGTCTTGTCAACACTGAGAAAGAATAAAATGACAGTAACCCAGATCGAATATATTACAAAAACAAAGGCAAAAGTATATATCGATGAAGTGTACAGATTTCTTTTGACCAATCGGGAAATTAATCAATATGACATTTTTATCGGTAAAAATATTGATGATATGGTCCTTGATGAGATATTAAATGAATGTATCCTGAAGAAAGCTAAAAAGAAGGCAATGGATTTGTTAACAGTAAGGGATAGGACAGAGAATGAACTACGAAGAAGTCTGAAAACTTCTCATTTTACAGAGGACATTATTAAACTGGCAATCGCTTATGTTAACCAATATAATTATCTTGACAACAAACGTTATGTAGAGAATTATCTTGTCTATAGGAATGAAGGAAAGAGTCTCAAGATGTTAAAATATGAATTAAAAGAAAAAGGGATTCCGGAGACTCTTTTCATGGAAGTTTTAGAGGCATATGATCACAATGATATTAGAAATATAAAGAAGATTCTCCTGAAGAGATATGGAGATGCCCCAGTAGTATCTACGCCAGAAAAGCAGAAACTGATTAATTATTTGCTGCGAAGAGGATACCACTATACTGATATCATGGATTGCATTAAAGATTTCAATATAAATAACAATACAGCTACTTGACATAATACTAAAAAAAGTATAAAATTTATATGTTGTATACTTGTACAATGAAAACTAAATAGGGAGGTGTTCCTGTGCCAGATTTCTTTATGCCAGTAATCT
>Ga0153922_1000044_pt1 | contig 49274 bp, 43 predicted proteins | sample TSNJ006MetaG_FD_104723 | JGI IMG/M metagenome (GOLD analysis project Ga0153922, IMG submission 104723) | Attine ant fungus gardens microbial communities from New Jersey, USA - TSNJ006 MetaG | ecosystem: Host-associated > Fungi > Mycelium > Unclassified | place: USA: New Jersey, Brendon T. Byrne... | reverse complement strand
GTTGAACGGTCATCCCGAACAAATCATCGCTGCGTTCGACGGGTTCGCCAGCATTTAGCCCGATTCGCACATGCAGCGGCAGGCGGGGATTGGCGCCGTTAAACTGCTGAAAAGCCCGCTGGATGTCGATGGCGCAGCGAACCGAACTGGCGACATCGGTGAAGGCCGCCATCATGCCGTCGCCCGTATGCTTGATATAGCGGCCATGATTGGCTTCCAGCGCCTTGCGGATGATTTTGTCGTGCTGTTCTAACAACTCAATCGCGGCAGTATCGCCAATTTTGCGGGACATGGCGGTTGAATCTTGCAGATCAGTGAACATAATGCAGCGAAAAGCGCTGTCGAAGTGCAGCCGTTTTTCGCCAGAGACGATCGTTTCCGGTTCGGGGTCGGCACCACGACCCAGAAACGCCTCCACATTTTTCAGATCAACCGGGATAATCTCGCTTGGGATCAGTCCGTGTGATTCACTGTGGACTTTGCGGATAGTCTCTTCGTCAGGCGCGTCAATCAGACAAAAGACACTGCCGTCTCGACTGTCAAACCAGTAAGTCAAGAACCGCAGGTGATATTTATCCTGAATTTCGAGGTCTTTTTGGTGTGCGACTTGGACTGCATCATCCGTTGCGCCCCGTACGATGTGGCGATCCATGAAAATCGGCATCGGATTCCTCCAACCTGGCATCTATCGACTGTTCTACGATGTGCTTAGAGAAAAATCCACACTCGAATGATATTTTATGAACATAACATGATTTTATGCTCCACGACCACCTGCCCAGCTTTAAATCGTGCAATTCTTTTTGACTGCCCGTGCCGTCGGAAAGCTGGAGCAGGCGGTGCGGGAGCAACACGGTGGCGACGATGCCAGTGATCGGGCGCCGCGACCGACTCACGGGCCGGTCAGGACGTGGCGGACGCGGTTGTCGCGGACCGGCACACCGTTGCGCCCGCCGACGTCTTGGGAGTACAACGCCACGACGTAGGCGACGCCGTCGCCGTTGATGCCCAGCGCGTTTCGGTCGATGTGCGGCAAGGTGTCGGACGGCTTGTGATAGTTCGGATCGAACGGCGCGTCGGCCGTGCCACCCCACAGCCGCGCCTGCTCGGCGCTCTTGTTGTCCTCGGCACCCGAGAACAGTCCACCGGTTGGGATACCGGCCCGCGTGAAGGCGTCGTAATCTGAGCGGCCGTCGAAAGACGTGTCCTCGGCCGTCTTTCCGGCGATGGTCAGATAGGAGACCAGTGTCCGCTCGATGCCGGCCGCTCCCTCGGGCACGGGCGGCGCACTCTGGCCGGGGGGTTGCGGTGCGGACTGACCTCCGTCGTACGTGAAGTATCCGGGGTTCGGCGAGGCCAGCATGTCGAAGTTCAGATACAGCGCGATGTCCTTCAGCGCATTCTCGTCAAGCGACGAAACGTACTTCTGCGAACCGACCAGCCCCAGTTCCTCCGCCCCCCAAAACGCGAAGCGCACGGCGTTGTCGATCTGCGGCGATGCGCCCATCTGCACTGCGGTCTCGAGCACCGCGGCCACCCCGGAGCCGTTGTCGTTGATGCCCGGGCCGGCCGGGACGCTGTCCAGATGCGCGCCCACCATGACGACGTTCTGCGCGGAGCCGGTCTTCGTCTGCGCGATCACATTGCGCGCCGTGAGCATTTTGACCTTGGCGTCAACGCTCATCGTCGTCGGCCCAGGCTGCGTTCTCAACCTCGCGCCGTCGCTCTTGCTGACGCTGACCACCGGAATCTTCACGTCGTTCTCCTCGCCGAGGGTGCCGGTCACCTTCTGCTCGTCGACGTTGTCCACGATGACCAGTCCGACCGCGCCGCGCTGGACCGCGGCCTGCTCCTTGGCCCAGAACTGGCAGGACCCGCGGTCCACCAGCGCCACCGCACCGGAGACCTGCAGGCCGCCATAGTCGGCGGCCGAGCAGCCGGTTGCGTTGCCGGCGGGTGCGGCAACCAGCGGACCGCTCACGCCATTGGCCCCGGTGCCGGCGGAATACTGAAGCACCGCTGCCGGCACCGTCGCGCCGCTCACCGAAAGCGACACCTCGCCGGCGTCGAATTGCCGGAAGTTGAACTCCGGCGTCTGCACGTCAAATCCCTTGTCGCGTAACGTGTCCACGATATATTCAACGCTGGCGTCATAGCCCGGCGTGCCAACGGCCCGATTGCCGCCGTTGGCGTCGGCGATCTGCTGAAGCTTCTCCAGGTGCGCGTACATCGCCTCGGTGCTGACCTTCTGCCGCATCGTCTGCGCATAGTCCGCCGCCGCAGGTGTCGTCTTTCGCTGTTCTGGCTGCTCGTTTGAACACCCGACGAGGGCGGCGACGAGCGCGAGCGTCGTCAGCAGAGCGATCGTGCCTCTGCGCCACACGGGCCCAACGTTAGCGGTCATCCCAGACCATGTCCGTTGATCTGCGCTGTCACCAGATCCGCGACGGCGCGCATACCCGCGGCGTTGGGGTGCAACGGCGCCGGACGCCGCGGCCACGGAGGGCCGAACCGCGTCGTCCACGGGTCCACAGACCAGGCATGGTGCTCGCGGCTGGCCTCGCCGGCCTTGACGACCTCGCATCCGGTCGCCTCCGCCGCGTCCGCGGTGAGCCGTTCCAGGGCCGCGGCGACGTGGCGGCCGAGGTCGGCGTCGGCGTTCGACAGCGGCACCGCCGGGCGTCCGGCCGGCGGCAGCAGGGTGAGATAGTCCACAAACAACACACGCGCCCCCGGCGCACGTTCCCGCACCGTGTCACCCACCTGGCGCAACGAATCGGCGACGTCGCCCAGCGCGCGGTCTCTGGCCGAACGGTCACGCAATTGCCGGACCCGGCAGCCGAGCAGCGGCACCCACCGGGCCGGCCACGGGAGGCACGCGACGAACAGCAGCGGCACATAACCGACATCGTTGCCGCCGATCGTCACCGTCACCAACGTTTCGGACCCGTCGAGCGCATCGACCTGTGGTTGCGCGCCAAACTGACTGTCTCGCAAGATGTTCGCGGTCGTCGCTCCCGAAAATGTCACATCCACCAGGTCGAGCCCCAGCGCGGAGGCCACCAAATGCGGATAGTTGCGCGCCGACCGGCCGGCCGGCCACGGCGCGCCGTCGGCCCGCGGGGTGATGCCCGGCCCGGCCGCCATCGAGCTGCCCAGCGCAACGTAGCGGCCCATCACGTGCGCCACGGGTACGCCGGGCTCGACGCTTGCGCCCAGAACCGCTTCGGGATCCGGCCGGCATGCCGGGCCAGGTGTCCGGCCGTCACCGCCGCCGCCATCGCCGCCGCCATCGCCGCCGGGTCGGCCGCTCTGGTCACCGCGCTGGCCAGCAGCACGGCATCGCAGCCGAGCTCCATCGCGAGCGCGGCGTCGCTGGCGGTGCCGATCCCGGCGTCCAGCACCACCGGAACGCCGGCCTGCTCGACGATCATCTCGATGTTGTGGGGGTTCGCGATCCCGAGGCCGGTGCCGATCGGGGAGCCCAACGGCATCACCGCGGCGCAGCCGGTGTCCTCCAGCCGCCGCGCAAGCACCGGATCGTCGTTGGTGTATGGCAGCACGACAAACCCGTCATCGACCAATTGCTCTGCCGCCCGGACCAATTCGACGGCGTCGGGCAACAGGGTGCGCTCGTCGGCGATCACCTCGAGTTTGACCCAATCGGTCTGCAACGCTTCGCGGGCCAGCTGAGCGGTGAGCACCGCCTCGCCCGCACCGCGGCACCCGGCGGTGTTGGGCAGCGGCGTGATGCCCAGCCGGGCCAACAGATCCAGCACCCCGGTGCCGCCGGCTGCGTCGACACGGCGCATCGCAACGGTGGTCAACTCGGTGCCCGACGCGACCAGGGCCTCCTCCAACACAGTGAGATTCGTGGCGCCGCCGGTGCCCATGATCAGCCGGGACGTGAAGCCGCGCCCGGCGATCGTCAGCTTGGATGGGTCAGCCACCCTGCACCGCCGTGACGACCTCCAGCCGCGCACCGTCGGAAAGTGCCCGGTCCCAGCCCGATCGGGGCAGCACCGCCCAATCCAGCGCTACCGCAACCCCCGTGTCGGGGAAACCGAGCCGACGCAGGAGCGCGGCGACGGTGATGTCGTCGTCGACCTGCACCCGTTCGTCGTTGACGGTGACTATCACGCGGCCCCCACTAGCGCATCGAATTCGGCGAGGATCTTCTCCGCGGTCCATGGTGCCAACAGAAAGCCGGACCGGCCATGACCGGCGGCCACCAGCACGCGGTCGTCCAACCGGCCGACGATCGGCAGATTGTCCGGCGTCATCGGCCGCAGCCCGGCCGCGCACTCGGCCAGTTCGTATTCGCCGAGCGCCGGTACCACCGCGCACGCGTCGTCGAGCAACTCCCGCACGCCCGTCACCGCCGGCGCGGTGTCGCGGCCGTGCTCGTACTGCGTCGCGCCCACCACCACGCCGTCTGGGCGCGGCACCAGGTACACCTGCCTGCCGTGCACTCGGGCGCGAATCACCCGCTGCGGCACCGGCATACAGCCCTGCCGCCAGCGCAGCCGCAACACTTCGCCCTTCACGGGACGGACTGCCAGACCGGGCCACAGCCGCGGGGCGTCGATGCCGTTGGCGAGCACCACGGCGTCGGCGTCGGCCACCTCGGCCAGATCCGAGACCGGTGGCCCCCATGTGACCCCGAGGCGATCGCAATCGGCGGTCAACCCCTCCATCACCGCGCGGTTGTCGACGGCCAGCTCGGTGACCGCCCGGAAGCCATGCCGAATGCCGTGCGCCAGAAGGGGTTCCAGCTCCCGCGCGTTCGCCGTCGGCGTCACCGGGTGGCCCTGAGCGGCCAGCCACTCCCCCACCGTGCGCAGGTCGGCGACGTCCGCGCGGTCCACCGCGACGACCAGCGACTCGCGCGCCGTGATCACTGTGTCCGGCAGGCCGTAAAGAAACGAGCCGGACCCCAGCTGTTTCCATAGCGCCAGCGACTCCAGCCCGACCCGCAGCAATCGCTCCTCGCCCGGCCAGCCTTCGCTGTGCGGGGCCAGCATGCCGCCGGCCACCCACGATGCCCCGGGAACGGCGGGATCCCGATGCACGCGCACCACACGGCCGGACAGCGCGAGCCGGCGAGCGACCGACAGCCCGATAATCCCGCCGCCGATCACCGCGATGGAACGGATAGACATGTCGGTTCCTAGGCTAGCCGGTGTGCACGACGTCCACGCCTTGGTGGCCGCGGCGCGGCTGTACCTATGCACCGACGCGCGCCGGGAACGCGGTGACCTCGCCGAATTCGCCGAGGCCGCGCTGGCCGGTGGAGTCGACATCATCCAGTTGCGCGACAAGGGTTCGGCCGGCGAACAACGATTCGGGCCGCTTGAGGCGCGGGCCGAGCTGGCCGCGCTGGAGCTGCTCGCCGACGCCGCCCGGCGCCACGATGCACTGCTGGCGGTCAACGACCGGGCCGACATCGCCCGCGCGGCGGGTGCCGACGTGCTGCATCTGGGCCAGGACGACCTGCCGCTAAACGTTGCGCGCGAGATCGTCGGGCCGAACACGTTGATCGGCCGCTCCACGCACGACGCCGCGCAGGCCCGCGCCGCGCTCACCGAGCAGGTCGACTACTTCTGCGTCGGCCCCTGCTGGCCGACGCCGACGAAGCCGGGCCGTCCGGCACCGGGGCTCGACCTGGTGGGCACCGTCGCATCGATGCGCACCGACAAGCCATGGTTCGCGATCGGCGGCATAGACCGGCACCGGCTGCCCCAGGTGCTCGACGCCGGTGCGCGCAGGGTCGTGGTGGTACGTGCAATCACCGCGGCCGAGGACCCGTTCACCGCGGCCCGCGATCTCAGCGCGGCACTTGCAGCAGCGGGGTGACACGACTGAGCTCGAGCAGTCCGCGCCAGCTGGCCGCGAAGCCGGGATGCAGCGGCAATTCGGCCACCTCTTCCTCTGCGACCCAGCGCAATTCGTCGCTCTCGTGGTTGGGCACGGTATCGAGCGGATGCGGCGCGTCGGCGACCACGGTCGTGTAGGTCCAGTCGCTGCCGGAGGTGGTGGCTGTCACTGAAGCCGTTATAACGGCGGCGCGGACGACGACGTGCTCGGCCGCCAGACCCGCCTCTTCATGGGCCTCGCGGACCGCGGTCTGCTCCGCGGTCTCGTGGCTGTCGCGCGCACCGCCCGGCAGGCCCCACGTGCCGCCCAGGTGGCTCCACGCGGCGCGGTGCTGCAGCAAAACCGCTCGGGTGCCGTCCGGCAACGGCGCCCGCAGCAGTAATCCGGCCGCGCCATGCCGGCCCCAGAACATCGCTCCGGTCGCCGACAGCACCCAGCCGTCACCGTCGCCACGCACGGGTTTCAGGATAGGCAGCATTCGGGTATGCGGAGCGCCGAAGCGGGACGACGGTGCTGTCGTCTCTTAGACTTCGCTTATACATTGGAGGCGAACGCGAGGACGAAGGGCGCAAACCGGTGACGTTGGAGCTGGCGCATCCCTCGACGGAGCCCGTCCCGTCGCAGGCACCCGTCGACCCGGTCACCCGTCCCCGCTGGTGGTTCTGGGTGACCACCCCCGGCCGCATCCTTGTCAGCGGTGTCGTGCTGATCGCGCTCGTCACGCTCAGCGCGTTCGCCATCGCGACCACGATCAACCGCCGCGAGCAGGCGCTGACCACGGTGCTCAACCACACCGAACCGCTGGCATTCGCCGCCGGGCAGCTGTACACGACGCTGTCGGTGGCCGACGCCACCGCGGCCACCGCATTCATCGCCGGCGCCGAACCGCAAGAGGTGCGGCAGCAATACCAGCAGGCGATCACGAACGCCGCGGTCGCGTTGACCCAGGCCTCCAGCGGCCTGACCGACCCGGCGTTAGAAGAGATGCTGAGCCGGATCAACGCCCGGCTTGCGATGTACACCGGCCTGGTCGAAACCGCGCGGACCAACAACCGGGCCGGGAACCCGGTGGGCTCGTCATACCTATCCGAGGCATCATCGTTGTTGCAGCAGCAGATCCTGCCCGACGCGAAGCGGTTGTACGACGAAACGTCGGCGCGGGTGGACGCCCAGACGACGGCGTCCACCGACATACCGACGCTGGGCATCCTGGTCGTCGCCGCGACGGTGCTCTTCGGCGCGTACGCAAACCGATGGCTGGCCCGAAAAACACAGCGGCGACTGAACTTCGGCTTCGTCGCCGGCGGGGCTGCCGCGCTGATTATGGTGATCTGGGTGGGCACAGTGTTGACGATCTCCACCACCGACAGCCGCAGCGCCAAGAGCTCAGCGGCCGAATCCCTCAAGACCGTGACGAATTTGGCGATCACCGCTCAACAGGCGCGCGCCGACGAGACACTGGCGTTGATCCGGCGCGGTGACGAGGACGTCCGCCAGCAGTCGTATTACCAGCGGATCGATGCCATGCATCAACAGCTCAACGAGTACCTGGGCCGCAAGGACGCGATCGACAAGTCGGGTCTGCGCAACGCCGACCAACTGTTGTCGAGGTGGCGGCAGGCCGATGAGCGGATCAACTCCTACATCGCGGTCGGCAACTATCAGGCCGCGACGCAGGTGGCGCTGGGCAACGGGGAGCAGGATTCCAGGCCGGCGTTCGACGCCCTGGAGCAGGCGCTGAACCAAGCCATCGACGAGAGCCGCCGCCAGCTGCGCGGTGACATCCTCAACGCGCGTGCGGTGTTGTCGGGGGCGACGGTCGGAGCGGTCATGCTGTCCATGGTGTCCGCGCTGGCGGTGACGGTCGGTCTGTGGCCGAGGATCAGCGAGTACCGCTGATGAGCGCTTGCGCGAAGAAGCAACGGCCGCTGATGAGCGCTTGCGCGAAGAAGCAACGGCCGCTGATGAGCGCTTGGGGGAAGGCGCTGGGTGTCGTGGCCGCGGCCGGGGTGCTGGTGGCGGGCTGTGGGCATTCGGATGCCATGACCGCCGGCCCGGCGCTGACGCTGGCGCCGCCGACACCGGCCGGGATGCAGGAGCTGCCGCCGCTGCAGAACCCGCCCCCACCCGCAACCGAAAATTGCGATCTGACCGCAAGTCTTCGCCCGTTTCCCGATAAAAAAGACGCCGACGCCGCCGTAACGGCCATTCGGCAGCGCGGCCGGCTCCTGGTCGGGCTCGACATCGGCAGCAACCTGCTCAGCTTCCGCGATCCGACCACCGGCGAAATCACCGGCTTTGACGTCGACATCGCCGGTGAGGTCGCCCGCGACATTTTCGGCACACCGTCGCAGGTCGAGTACCGCATCCTGTCGTCGGCCGACCGGATCACGGCGCTGGGGGACAACGAGGTCGACATCGTCGTCAAGACCATGACCATCACCTGCGAGCGGCGCAAGGAGGTGGCGTTCTCCACGGTCTACCTGACGGCGAACCAGCGGATTCTCGCGCCGCGCGACTCACCGATCTCGCAGCCCTCCGACCTGTCCGGCAAGCGGGTGTGCGCGGCGCGCGGCACCACGTCGATCGACCGGCTGCAACAGATCAGCCCCGCCCCGATCATCGTGTCGGTGGTGACATGGGCCGATTGCCTGGTCGCCCTGCAGCAGCGCCAGGTCGACGCGGTGAGCACCGACGACTCGATCCTCGCGGGGCTGGTCAGCCAAGACCCGTACCTGCACATCACCGGACCGAGTATGGAGCAGGAGCCGTACGGCATCGGGATCAACCTGCACAACCCGGGATTGGTGCGGTTCGTCAACGGCACGCTGGAGCGGATCCGTCGCGACGGCACCTGGTACGCGCTATACCGCAAGTGGCTGACGGTCCTGGGCCCGACACCGGTGCCCCCGATTCCGAGGTATTCGGACTGATGGGCGGCGGCGAGCGCTTGTTGGGGCCTGAAGAGCCGGACCCGGGCACGCAGCCCGCGGCGTTCGGCATCGACTACGCAGAGGACTCGTCGTCGACACTGCGCCCGATGGCCACGCAGGCGATTTTCCGGCCCGCTCCCGACGAGGACGGGGGGGCGGCGACCACCGACGCCACCGAGGGCGATTTCGACGAGCCGCTCACCACGGCCGTCACGCGCAGCATCGCGCACAGCCGCAGGCTCGGCGGCGGGCTCGTCGAGATTCCGCGGGTGCCCGAGAGGGATCCGCTCACCGCGTTGATGACGGATCCCGTTGTCGCCGAGTCGAAGCGGTTCTGCTGGAACTGCGGCCGGCCGGTCGGGCGCACAACGCCCGACGGCGAGGCGAAAAGCGAAGGGTGGTGCCCGCACTGCGGCAGCCCGTATTCGTTCCTGCCGCAGCTCTGCGCGGGCGACAAGATCGCCGGACAGTACGAGATCAAGGGCTGCATCGCCCACGGCGGGCTGGGCTGGGTGTACCTGGCCGTCGACCACAACGTCAACGAGCGCCCGGTCGTGCTCAAGGGCCTCGTGCATTCCGGCGACGCCGAGGCCCAGGCGATCGCGATGGCAGAGCGGCAGTTTCTCGCGGAGGTCACCCACCCGTCGATCGTGAAGATCTTCAACTTCGTCCAGCATCCCGACCAGCACGGCGAACCGGTCGGCTACATCGTGATGGAGTACGTCGGCGGCACGTCGCTGAAACAGGCCAAGGGCGACCATCTGCCGGTGGCGCAGGCTATCGCGTACATGCTCGAGATCCTGCCCGCGCTCGGGCACCTGCATTCAATCGGCTTGGCGTACAACGACTTGAAGCCGGAAAACATCATGCTCACCGAGGAGCAGCTCAAGCTGATCGACCTCGGCGCGGTGTCGCGGATCAACTCGTTCGGATACCTCTACGGCACGCCGGGATATCAGGCACCCGAGATCGTGCGCACCGGACCGACGGTGGCCACTGACATCTACACGGTGGGCCGCACGCTGGCGGCGCTGACGCTGAACATGCGCACTGTCAAGGGTCGCTTCGTGGAAGGGTTGCCGGAAAACGACCCGGTGCTGGCCACCTACGACTCCTACGGGCGGCTGCTGCGCCGGGCGATCGACCCCGATCCGCGCCGCCGATTCACAAGCGCCGAGGAGATGTCCACGCAGCTGCTGGGTGTGCTGCGGGAAGTGGTGGCACACGACAGCGGCGTACCACGGCCCGCCCTGTCGACGGTGTTCAGCCCGTCCCGCTCCACGTTCGGGGTGGAGCTGCTGGTTGCGCACACCGACGTTTACCTCGACGGGCTGGTGCACGCCGAGAGGCTCACGGCGCGGGAGATCGTCACCGCGCTGCCGGTGCCGCTGGTGGACCCGTCCGACGTGGGCGCCACGGTACTCTCGGCGAACGTGCTGTCGCAGCCGGTACAGACGCTGGACTCGCTGCGCGCCGCCAGGCACGGCGCGCTCGACAGCGAGGGCATCGACCTGACCGAGTCGGTCGAGCTGCCGCTGATGGAGGTGCGGGCCCTTCTCGACCTCGGCGACGTCGCGAAGGCCACCCGCAAGCTCGACGGTCTCGCCGAGCGGGTCGGGTGGCAGTGGCGGCTGGTGTGGTTCCGTGCGGTGTCGGAGCTTCTGACCGGCGACTACGAGTCGGCGACAAAGCACTTCACCGAGGTACTGGACACGCAGCCGGGCGAGTTGGCCCCGAAGCTGGCGCTGGCCGCGACGGCCGAGCTTGCCGGGAATTCCAGCGGGCTGATGTTCTACGAGACGGTGTGGAGCACCGACAACGGGGTGATCTCGGCGGGTTTCGGGTTGGCGCGGGCGCGGTCGGCCGGGGGCGACCGGAGGGGCGCGGTGCGGACGTTGGACGCCGTGCCGGCGTCCTCGCGCCACTTCACCACCGCGCGACTGACCAGCGCGATGACGCTGCTGTCCGGGCGCTCGATGAGCGAGCTCACCGAGGAACAGATCCGCGACGCGGCACGGCGCGTGGAGGCGCTGCCGGATACGGAGCCCAGGGTGTTGCAGATCCGCGCGCTGGTGCTGGGCACCGCGCTGGACTGGATCGGTGAGAACAAGGCCAGCACCAATCATATTCTGGGTTTCCCGTTCACGCCGCACGGGCTGCGGCTCGGGGTCGAGGCGTCGCTGCGTGGCCTGGCACGGGTCGCGCCGACGCGCGCACACCGGTACGCACTGGTGGACATGGCCAATACGGTCCGGCCGACGTCGACGTTCTAGGGTCGTCAGGTCGTTCTCTGTCGTTCTATGGCGTCTTGAGGCGTCCTCGCGTCGGCGGTGACGCGGTCCTGGGCCGTCAGCAGCAGATTGTCGTAGACCATGCGGCTGGGCAGTGCTTCGTCGTGGGCGGCCGCGGCAAAATCCGCGACGATCTGTTCGGCGAGGGGCCTCAACCTGACGTTGGACTCCTGGGACCGCCATTTCAGCAGGTCGAACGCGGCCTGAGCGTCGATGCCGTAGATCGCCATCAGCATGCCCTTGGCCTGCTCGATCGACTCCCGGGTCTTCGTGATCTTCTGGACCTCGGCCGTCAGTTTGTCCTGGCGGGCCCGTTCGGCCGGGGTGACGTCGATGTAGAAGCCGTGCGTGCCGACCACGAAGCCGTCGCCGTCGCGTAGTTGATCGCCGACCACCACGACGTGGCGCACCACGCCGTGAATGTCGCGGATGCGGTGGCGGCTGCTGAAGGCCTGGCGGGTCTGGCGGATGAGCGCAAGCGTGTCGGCGATCTGCCGGTAGTCGTCGGGGTGCTTGTGCGACAACACCAATTCCGTGGTGGGAGTGACGGAGCCGGGGACGTAGCCGTGCATCTTCGCGACCTGCGGCGACCATTCCCAGCGTTCGTCGTCGAAGAAAAAGCGAAACCAGCCCACCCACTCGGGGGCCCCCCAAGCCAGGGCCTCCCCGTCGTCGTGCAGTGCTTCCATGTCGATGGCCGCCTCGGGGCTCGCGTTCTTTGCGCCGTCGCTTCGAGCGAGCGTTTCACGAGGCAGTATTCACCCACGACGTCGGGTCGCACAACGCGTGCCGGTCTTGCTCTGTCGGCGCTGTCGGCGCTGTCGGCTCTGTCGGCTCTGTCGGCTCTGTCGGCTCTGTCGGCTCTGTCGGCGGGCGATGCCATTCTTCGGCACATGAGCCTTCCGCAAATTGGCAACGGGGACGAACCATTCATCGGCAGCGAAGCGCTGGCTGAGGGCACCGCCACATCGCATCAACTGCGGACCCGGTACCGCGCCATTTTTCCCGACGTCTATGTGGCGCGGTTGGCGCCGCCGTGCGCGCGGCAGCGCATCATCGCGGCGTGGCTGTGGTCGCGGCGGCGAGCGACGATAGCCGGTTTGGCGGCATCCGCCCTGCACAGCGCCAAATGGGTCGACGATGACCTGACGGTGGAGCTGTTGCATGCAAACCCCAAGCCGCCGCCTGGGATCGTCACCCGACGGGAATTACTGACGGCGGGCGAGCGCCAGCTTCTCGACGGCCGCGCGGTGACCACCCCTGAACGCACGGCCTTCGACGTCGGAAGACGCGGCTCGCTGCTGTCCGCGGTCACCCGACTCGACGCGCTCGCCCGCGCCACCGGCGTCAAGGCCGACGACGTTTTGGACCTCGCAGGCCTGCATCGCGGTGCGCGTGGGTTGCGCCACCTTGAAACGGCGCTGGATCTGATGGACGCGGGCGCGCAATCTCCGAAGGAGACCTGGCTTCGGTTGGTGCTCATCGAAGCAGGCTTCCCACGGCCGCAGACGCAGATACCGGTGCGGGGGCCGGACGGCATGCCGTTTGCGTTTCTCGACATGGGCTGGGAGGAATGGATGCTGGCGGTCGAATACGACGGCGATCACCACCGGGTCGACCGCGGGCAGTTCGCGAGCGACATTCAGCGGTTGGAGCGGATTTCACAGGTGGGCTGGCGGGTTGTCCGGGTGGTCGCCGACGACCGCCGCGCCGATATCATCCGGCGGGTGGAGCGTCTGGCGTCGAGTGTGCGCTGACTGTTTCGAGTGTGCACTGGCTGTTTCCAGTGTGTACTGGCTGCGGGAAATCGCGAAAATCCCCGCAGTAGAGGCACAGTCGGCGCGGTAGATGCACAGTCGGCGCGGTAGCGGCTAGATCACCGCCATGCAGGCGCGTGCGATGGCCCGCTCCTCGTTGGTCGGGATCACCAGCACGGTCATGGCCGAGCGGTCGGAGGAGATCCGCCGCGGGCCGGCGGCCGCAAGGGTGTTGAGGTGCTCGTCGACCTCGATGCCGATGGCCGCCATCCCGCTCAACGCGTCGCGGCGCACCGCCGCGTCGTTCTCGCCGACCCCCGCGGTGAACGTGATCACATCGGTGCCGCCGAGCACCGCCATGAACGCGCCGATGTAGCGGCGCAGCCGGTGAATGTAGACGTCGTATGCGAGACGCGCTGCCGTGTTGCCGGATTCGATCAGCTGGTGAACCCGCCGGAAGTCACACTCGCCGCACAACCCTTCCATTCCGGAGGTCCGGTTGAGCATCTTCTCGATGTCTTCGACGCCCATCTCAGCGGTGCGCCAGAGGTAAAAGATCACGCCGGGATCGATGTCGCCCGCGCGGGTGCCCATCACCAGGCCCTCCATCGGTGTCAGACCCATCGACGTGTCCACCGGCCGACCGCCGGCGATCGCCGCCGCCGACGCGCCGTTGCCGAGATGCAGCACGATCTGATTCAGCGACTCCAGCGGCCGCTCCAGGAACACCGCGGCCTGCCCGCTGACGTACTGGTGAGATGTGCCATGAAAACCGTAGCGCCGCACATCCCACCGCTCGCTCACCTCGCGGTCGATCGCGTAGGTGGCCGCCGCCGCGGCCAGATCGTGGAAGAACGCGGTGTCAAACACCGCCACGTGCGGCAGGTCCGGCAGGACCGTGCGCGCCACCTTGATACCGAGCACGCCCGACGGGTTGTGCAGCGGCGCCAGCGGCGAGAGCTCTTCGAGCTTGTCCACCACCGCGTCGGTGATCAGCGTCGGCCGGCAGAACGCGTTGCCGCCGTGCACGATTCGGTGCCCGACCGCCACCAGGTCGTCGGGGGCCTCGAGTTCGTCGAACACGATGCGCAGTGCCTCGTGGTGATCGGCTACCGGGCCCTCGCCGATACACTCCACGTTGCCCGCGGCCACCGAGTCGCCGGAGGCCGGATCGACCACGGCATACTTCAGCGTCGACGAGCCCGAGTTCAACACGAGCACCGCGGCGGTCACGCGGTCACCTGCGCCTGGATCGCCGTGATCGCCACCGTGTTGACGATGTCCTCGACCAGCGCGCCGCGGGACAGGTCGTTGACCGGTTTTCTCAATCCCTGAAGCACCGGCCCGATCGCGATCGCGCCGGCGCTGCGCTGCACGGCCTTGTAGGTGTTGTTGCCGGTGTTGAGGTCGGGGAAGATCAGCACCGTGGCCCGCCCGGCGACGGGCGATCCGGGCGCCTTGCTCGCCCCGACCGACGGATCCACCGCCGCGTCATACTGGATCGGGCCGTCAACCAGCAGGTCGGGCTCTCGCAGACGGACCAGTTCCGTTGCCTTTCGGACCTTTTCGACGTCGGCACCCGATCCCGACGTGCCTGTGGAGTATGACAGCATCGCGACGCGCGGATCGATGCCGAACCGCGCCGCGGTCTGCGCCGACGAGATCGCGATGTCGGCCAACTGCTCCGACGTGGGGTCCGGCACGATCGCGCAGTCCCCGTACGCCAGCACACGATCGGCCAGGCACATCAAGAAGACGCTCGACACCGTCGACACGCCCGGCTCGGTCCTGATGATCTCGAAGGCCGGCCGCACGGTGTGGGCGGTGGTGTGCGCGGCGCCCGACACCATGCCGTCAACGATGCCGTCGTACACCAGCATCGTCCCGAAATACGACACGTCGTGCATGATCTCGCGGGCCAGCTCGACGGTCATCCCCTTGTGCCCGCGGATCTTGGCGTACTGCTCGGCGAACCTCCCGCACAGGTCGCTGGTCTTCGGGTCCAGCACCGCGGCGGCCGACAGGTCGGCGCCCAGTTCTGCCGCCCGCGAGCGGATCTGCGCCTCGTCGCCCAGAATCGTCAGCTCCGCGACGCCGCGCCGAAGCAGCCGACCCGCCGCCTGCAGGATCCGGTCGTCGTCACCTTCGGGCAGCACGATGTGTTTTCGTTGCGAGCGCGCCCATTCCAGCAGCTGATAGGTGAACATCTGTGGAGTCATCACCGTCGGCATCGGAATCGCCAGCTGGTCAAGCAATTCGGACACGTCGACGTACCGCTCCATCAGCGACAACGCGGTGTCGATCTTGCGCCGCGACGTCGCCGTCACCTGCCCCCGGGTCGACGCGACCGCGCTCGCCGTCTCGAACGTCCCCAACGTCGTTGCGATCATCGGAAGGTGCAGGCGCACGCCGTTCACCAGGGATGCTATCGACGGATGAAGCGGCAGCCCGCCGTTGAGGATCACAGCTGACAGCGACGGAAACCCTTCGGCCGCGTGGGCGCTGGACACCGCGAGCACGACGTCGGAGCGGTCCCCGGGGGTGATCACCACGGCTGCCTCGCTCAGCCGCTCGAGGACATGCTCGGCGGTCATGCCCGCTACGAGTACCGCCATCACCTCGCGATTCAGTAGCTTCTCGTCGCCGCTCACCAGGGTTCCGTGGACAGCGCGTTGCAGATCGGCGACGGTCGGCGCGACCAGCAGCGGCTCCTCAGGCAGCACATACGTCTTGGGCTCGAACCGCGCGAGCGCCGTGGCGACGGCCGGCAGGTCGCTTGGGTCGCACCGGTTGGCCACCACCGCCGCGGTGTGGGCGTGCTGGTGCGCGAGCTCCGCCAGGCACATCTCGACCACCTGAGCGACCTCGTCGGGCGTGCGGTCTTTGGCTCGGACCGAAAGCAAGACCGGGGCACCGAGATTCACGGCGATGCGTCCGTTGACACTCAACTCGGTGGGCGTCGCGACGTCGGTGTAGTCGCTGCCGACGATCACCACCGCGTCGCACACGTCGGCCACCCCGTGGTAGCGGTCCACGATTTCGGCGATCGCTGCGTCCTGGTCGTCGTGCAGCTGCTGGTAGTTGACGCCCACGCACCGCTCGTACGGCAGGCCCGCGGTGGTCTGGGGCAACAGCAGGTCGAGGATGTAGTCGCGGTCCTCACCGAGGCGCGTGATCGGCCGAAACACACCGACTTTTGCGACGGTCGCGGCCAGCCGGTGCAGCACGCCGAGCGCGATCGTGGACTTGCCGGTGTCACCCTCCGGAGAGGTGATGTAGATGCACGACGCCCTCACGTCAGCCCAGCCGGCGAAGCCTGGGGGCGAGATCCTTCTCGAACAGCTCCAGGAACCGTTGCTGGTCGTGGCCCGGCGCGTGGAACACCAGGTGGTTGAGCCCATATCCCACGTAGGTGCCGACCTTTTCGACGGCCTCATCGGGGTCCGACGCGACGATCCAGCGTTTGGCCACCTGCTCGATCGGCAGCTCGTCGGCGGCCTTCTCCATCTCGATCGGGTCGTCGATGCTGTGCTTCTGCTCGGCGGTCAGCGACAGCGGCGCCCAGAACCGGGTGTTCTGAAGCGCCAGATCGGGATCGGTGTCATAGGAGATCTTGATCTCGATCATCTTGTCGATGTCGTCGGGGTTTCTGCCTGCCGCTTCGGCACCGTTTAGGACCGCGGGCATCAGCTTGTCCTTGTACAGCTCCGCACCCTTGCCGGACGTGCAGATGAACCCGTCGCCGGCGCGCCCGGCGTACTTGGCCACCGCGGGCCCGCCGGCGGCGATGTAGACGGGGATGCCACGCTCGGGTACGTCGTAGATGGACGCGCCCCTGGTGTGGTAGTACTCGCCGTCGAAGTCCACGCGGTCACCGAGCCACAGTTCACGCATGAGCCTGATCGCCTCACGCAGCCGCGCGAACCGCTCCTTGAACTCGGGCCACTCCCCGATGAACCCGGTGGCGATTTCGTTGAGCGCCTCGCCGGTGCCGACGCCCAAGAAGATTCGGCCCGGATACAGGCAGCCCATCGTCGCGAAGGCCTGCGCGGTCACCGCGGGGTTGTAGCGGAAAGTCGGGGTGAGCACCGAAGTGCCCAGCATGAGCCTTTTCGTTCGTTCGCCGACCGCGGTCATCCACGCCAGTGAGAACGGGGCGTGGCCGCCCTTGTGCCGCCACGGCTGGAAATGGTCGCTGACGGCGGCGCTGTCCATCCCGTGCTGCTCGGCCAGCACACCCAGTTCGACGAGCTCTCTCGGCGCGAATTGCTCTGCGGACGCTTTGTATCCCAATTTCAGTTCAGCCACGGTGTCAGTTCTACTCCCTCACTAGACTCGGCTGGCATGGCGTGGGGGATCACTTCGGCCACCGACAGCCTTCATTTCGTCCAAGGCGACCTGGTGAACTGGGTGGTGGCCACCAGCGACGACGGGGTCACGTTATTCGACTCGGGGCTACCCGGCGACCGCGACGACGTGCTGGCATCACTATCGGATCTTGGTTTCGCAGCCGAGGACGTCCGCGCGATCGTGTTGACCCATGCGCACGTCGACCACCTGGGTTCTGCGGTCTGGTTCGCCAACGCCCATGGCACGCAAGTGTTTTGCCACGCCGACGAGGTCGGGCACGCCAAACGTGAGTACCTCGAGCAGGCGTCGCCGCTGGACGTCGCGACGAACGTCTGGCGGCCGGGGTGGGCACCGTGGACGGTGCGGCTGCTGCGCAAGGGCGGCATGTCGCGCGACGGCATCCCCACGGCGCAGGGGTTGACCACCGACATCGCCGCAAGCCTGCCGGGACAGCCAATGGCCATCCCCACGCCAGGCCACACCGGTGGGCACTGCAGCTTCATCGTGGACGGCGTGCTGGTCAGCGGCGACGCGCTGGTCACCGGCCACGCGGTGAGCCGTAGGAAAGGGCCCCAGCTGCTGCCGTCGGTGTTCAATCACGACGACGCCGGCTGCCGGCGAAGCCTCGGCGCGCTGGCACTGCTTGACACCGACGTGCTGGTGCCCGGGCATGGGCCGCTGTGGCGCGGACCGATCCGCGAGGCGGTCGCGGAGGCACTACAGTAACTTCTGGAATGCGACCGGGTAGACCTCTACTTTTTCGCTGCCTTCGGGCGGAAGCGGCTCGGACAACCGCGTGTAGCCGGCCGCGAGATACAGTGCCTCCGCCTCGGGTTGACGGTCGCCGGTCGTCAGGTAAACCCGGCGGTAGCCGCGCGCGACGATCTCGGCCTCCAGCGCCGCGAGCAGCATCCTCGCATGGCCCCGACGCCGATACGTGCGGTCGGTCCAGATGCGCTTGAGTTCGGCCGTTTCGGCGTCGAAGCGCCGAAAGCCGCCGCCGGTCACCGGCTGACCATCGGACAGCCCGATCAGCAGCGCACCGCCGGGCGCGGCGAACTCGTCGGGCGGATATCCCTGCAACCAGGTCAGGATCCGCTCTTGGGGGCCGCCGTAGCGATCGGCGTATTCGACGGACAGTTCGGTGAAAAGCCGCTCGGCCAGTGGATCGCCCTGAGAAACCGAGACGAATTCAAGGTCATTGACGGCCGGCACTTTCACAGTGTCTCGCAACAAAATCCAAGGTACGGTACTGGACCGTACCGTACAAAGTCGGATATCGTGACATGCGTGACGCCGAGCGCAACGACCGACGCGACGAGCATGTCGCCGGTGTGGTCGGCGCGCGAATCGCAGCTGTTGGCGGTGACGCTTCGGCTGCTGCGGGAACACGGCTACGACCGGTTCACGGTCGACGCGGTGGCCACCGAAGCGCGCGCCAGCAAGGCCACGGTGTATCGGAGGTGGCCGTCGAAGGCCGAGTTGGTGCTCGCGGCGTTCATCGAGGGCGTTCGGGCGGTCGCGGTGGCGCCGCATACCGGTTCGTTGCGTTGTGACCTGTTGGCGCTGGGTGGGCTGATCTGTGAGCAGGCGCGCCTGCACGCTCCCACGCTGCGTGCGGTGCTCACTGAGTTGCCGCGCAATCCCGCGCTCAGTGATGCGCTCCAGCATCAGTTCGTTGATCAGCGCAAGGAGTTGATCACCGAGGTGCTGTCGGAGGCGGTGACACGCGGTGAAATCGACGCCGCGGTGATCAGCGATGAACTGTGGGACGTGCTGCCGGCGTATCTGGTGTTCCGGTCGCTGATCCCGGGCCGGCCGCCGACCGACGACACCGTGCAGGCACTGGTCGATGACCTGTTAGTGCCGAGCCTGACCCGAACGGTCAGACATACCGTCTGACTTGCGCGCAGCCGGTTGCTACTACCCATTAGCGCCATTGGGGTTCGGGCACACCTCCATGCCTTCACATGTGCCGCTGAAGTCGGTGTTGTCGGGTGGCGGTCCCGGGTTGGCGGGCGGTCCCGCGTCGGCGGGCGGTCCCGCGTTGGCGGCCGGACAAACCTCCATGCCCTCGCACGTGCCGCTGAAGTCGGTGCTGTTCGGCGCCGGTCCCAGGCCGGCGGGCGGACACACCTCCATGCCCTCGCACGTGCCGCTGAAGTCGGTGTTGCCGGGCGGTCCGGCGTTGGCGCTGGGCGCCGTCGAAACCGGCGCGGGCTGCACCGATGTCGGGCGCGGTACGTTTCGCCGAGTTGTCGGCCACTGTGGCGGAACAGCCGGAGCGGCCTGGGTCGACGGACTCGCCGGCGGTGGTGGTGTGGAGGTTGTGGCGGGCGCGGCAGACGGCGATGCCCTCAACGACGTGGTGGGTGTTGGTGATGAGGATGGTGGAGACGATGTAACGGAGGATGTGGCCGGCGTTGAGCCGCGGGAGCAGCCAGCAACGAACACAATTAGGGCGAACGTCGCCGCGACAAACCTGCTTTGCACCATGCGATCCCTATTTCGCGTGAATCGAGGAAGCGAATGTGCCACGAATTAGCGTATCTGCTGCTTCGACCGTCCGCAGCAAGATCTTCATGTCGGCGCTTCAACGAGCAGCGACGTCCCGTGGTGAGGTCCCATGTCAATGGCGAAGCTGTGCACATCGTCAACTGTCGCTAGGGCCTTGCCGCAGAACATGTCTGATACTCGGCCTGCTGTGGGGAGCGCCTCCGAACGCACCATGCCAACAATTTGCTCATCGGCGAAGTTGAGGACTGTCAACTGATGCTGACGCTGGTCGGCAAGTTGGTGGACCATCACCAGCATGCCGCGATGAGACACTTCGGGGATGTCCACCTGACGGCTGGTCGCGATGCTGTAGTCGGAGCGCACCCGCAGGATGGTCTGCAGCTGCCGCAGGAAGCTCGACTCATCGGCTAGCTGCTCGGGAATTGAACCGTAGAGGCTGCGGCCCCGGGGCATCCCGGCTGCCGAGTGTGTGGCGTGCGGGTTGACACCCATCAGATCGTGACCAGCGCGGTGAATCCAGCGCGTATCGCCCTCTTCGATGAGTTCAGCGACTTCCTCTTGGGGCAGGGTGAGCATGCCGCACAGGTCCCAGCCGGACAGGGCGAACACGCCGGGTTGCAGCGCGTTGAACATGGCCAGCAGCAGATGTGCCCGCCTTATCCGGTCGATGTCGCCGATGGCATCGAGATCCGTTATGCCCAACGTAGCCGTGATGACCGTTGCGGTCGTGCACGCAATGCCGTTGGTGGTGAATATCTGGTTGTAGGGCGCCTGATGACCGGTCAGCCGTTCGGTCAGATCGCGACGGATCGTCTCGGCTAGGGTTTGCCCACTTACCATTTCACCTTTGTAGGTATACACATCATCGCTGTGACTGGTCGACCAGTGCACGAGTTCGTAAGTCAGCTCGTCGTGGTTTTGCAGGGCGTGCACCAGAGCGGCGGGGTCGACTCCCTCTTTCACTGCGGTGCGCAAGGTCAGGCGCAGAAACTCGGTGTCGCCAGTGGCCAGTGCGTGCTGATAGGCGGGCCGGCTGATGAAATCGTAGGACAAGTCTGCGCCGTCTTCGGCGATCTGGCGGATGTCGTCGATGGTGAGATTGAGTTCCTGGAAGGTGAATCCACCCAGCTTGCGGACCATGCTGGCAATGAGATGATTGGCGGCCTCGGAAAGGGGATGGCCCTCAGACCAGGCCGGGCTGTCCTCAGAAGCCGACTTTTCCGCGCCCAAGAAGCCGTTGGCGTCCAGCCGTAAGCCCCCGGAACCGAGGTCCCCCAACGAGTGCAGTGCGTCGCCGATTACCAAGCGCATTCCGGCAAATGAAGGGTCGAGCCAGTTGATCGACGGCTGACCGTCTTTGAAATAGTGCAGGTACACCCATCTGCGCTCCACGCCGTCGATTCCGACGATCGCTCGGGTCACGCTCCAGTTGGTTTCCTTGACACCTTTGGCATAGAAGATCACCCGCTGCAGTCGGCCGATGATGTAGCCGGCGTCATCCAGCCACTCTTCGGTGGCCGCGTCGATGTTGACCGAGTCTTCGCCCGGCGGGACGTCGGGAAGACGATGCCAGTCGCGGGGATGGATCTCCACCATGTGGTAGATCCCCGGATAATCGGCATATTTCAGCTCCGCCAGCCGGAAGTCAGGCCCCTTTCCGGTGTGGCCGGGGACGATGTCGTCGATGATGGTGCCGCCGAAACGCGTCGCGGCCATGCACATCTGACGGAATTCCTCTTCCGTGCCAAATGCCGGATCGATCTGTGTGCTAATGCGGTCGAAATGACCGTCGACGCTCGAGGTCTTTCGCCAGCCGGAGATTCCACCGGCCTGCTTGACCGGGCCGGTGTGGATCGCATCGATCCCTATCTCTGCGAAGGCCCGCCACATCTGTTCGTCAGCCATGGCCTTCAGGAAGGATTCGCCCCGACGGGTAATCAATGCCAGTGGGTACGCGGTGAACCACACCGACGCCGTCGAGACGGCGTCGCGGGGACGCGGCGTTGCGTAGGGGTTCTGCCACATCGAGCCCAGCCCGGAAAACTGCTGGCTGATCTGGTTCGCGTCGGCCAACATCGACTGTGACAGCAGCCAGGACACGTATGCAGGATTGTCCGCGCTCGGTGAGCCATCCTGCGCGACCGATTTGCGCGCGAACGGTTTCCTGACCCGGGGACGGAAACGGAGTGTCCGGGGGCGGGCCGGGTGCCGATATTCATCGAAGGTGATCTTGGTCGGCTTCGATTGATCCTCGGGCGGCGCCTTCACCGCCCGGGGCTGGCCTTCAGATTTCACGGATACGGAGGTTGCGGAACTGAACGACGTCGGTATGGCACTGCAGGCCGATGAAGCCCGCTTTCAGCAAATGTGCCGGCAAACGCGCCTCGCGCACGACGGGCTCGCCGTTCAACGACACGCTGACGCGGTCGTCGCTGACAGTGATCTCGAAAGCATTCCAATACCCTTCGGCACATCGCGGACTTACGGCCTTCGATGCCCAACGCGTCGCGGGCGCCAGACCGTACACGGCGCCGGTCTTATGCAAGCTGCTGCCGTAAATCGCCTGCGGTTTGCGCGTCGCAACGAAATCCTTGCCGGTTTCGTCGATCTGAATCTCGATGCTGTCGCGATATACCTGTTGGAGGCCACCGTGGCCAACCTCGGGCATCCGGAGAAACACTCCGGAGTTGGCCCTGATGTCGAAGGCCTTCCAGTCCAGCCGCAGGACGAAATTCCTGAAGGTGCTGTGCGTTCGAATGAATCCCAGCGTGCTGTCCGTTCCGGCCGAGCCACATTCGATGATGCCCAGACCGGGCAGCGCCTGAATAACGCCGTCACCAAACCGATCCCACTGATCGAGCGTCCCATCGAAGAGTGAGACGAATCCAGCTTCCAGAGACGCGCGTGGCGATGACCTGAACCTCGAGATCATATGGCTGGCAACCATGCTGCTGAGCGCCAGTCCCGTCGGCACCGGATTCGCCGAACCCACGGTCGGAAAGATCGATTGGTCGACGCAGAAGGCATTGGTCACGTGGTGAAGATGCCCGTGGACATCGGTAACTGAGGTGTCCGGGTTTTCGCCGAGCCACAATGTACCGCTCTCGTGGTAAGTGGTCCCCACACCGTCCTCGTGACCGCCGATGAACTGCAGGTCTTCATCGGTTTTTGACAGCGCCGCCGCCGGAGACTTGTTAACCAACGCCGCAACGAACGCAAACGCGGCGTCCTTCTGGGCCGCTCGCACCGTCGCATCAACGTCGCGTTCGACAAGGGTCACGAACACCTTCGGAATGCGGATTTCCTGGCCATCAGCGTCGTGGTACACGTCGTCACCCACTCCGCCGAACGGATTGACGGAAATCGAACTCGCTTCGCGTTTACCTGGATCGACTTGCGGGTCACCGAACGTTTCACCACACGTCCTTATCCCCACCACGATCCAGTCCTCCATGTCGGTGCTCGAGACCGAACGCGCGACATCGTCGAGGTCCTCGACGTTCGGGAGAAGGCGGTACAGGTATTCCTCGTAGTTGTCGTTATGGCTGCGTACGGCGTAGAACTGGAAGTGGAAACGGCCGAGTCGATTCACTGGGACGCCAACCGGGACTCGACCTTCGACTTGTAACGCGCTGGTGCCCAGCGTCGAAGTGGAAGGCAGGTTTACGGCGCTTTTCCGGATCCGCCACGAATAGTTGCCACGGACGTGAACCATCAGGTTCTTGCCCGTCAAATCGACTCCGAGCTGCGGTGGCTTCGGAAACGAGTTCAGCGCCAAGTGAGTCGAATTGATGGCGTTTCCGGCCAGGCAGACCATCGCGCTACCCGAGAGGCCAAAACGCACGATGCGCCGGATCATGCCCGGTCTGTTCACATCTCGCGACGGTTCATGCACAGCCAATACCAGAGTCGTCGCGCGCCCCTCCGCGGTCTCGATCCGCAGGACCTCGGCACGGGGAACCAGGAACAGGAAACGGTTTCCGTTTGAGCCACCTGAACTTTCGGCGTCCTCGCGGATAGAGTCGAGCAACAGAGGCAGACTACTGAACTTACCCGTCGGCAAAAGGCCCGACGCCGGTCCCTCGGCGTGGACGGCGATCGGGGCAGGCAAGACACGGGTGAGATGCGGAACCGTACCGTTAGCGACAATCTCGTCGGCGACCGTCTGCAGCCGATCCATCAACTGCCCGTGAATGTAGTCCGCAGTGATATCGGTGCCAATCTGGCGGGCAACTTCGTCGTATCCTTCAGCTGACAACAGGAAGTCGCGCACCTCCGGTGGCCACTGCGCCAGATCGTCTTGTCCATCGTCATTCAATAATGGCGGTGCCCAGCCGCCCCAGAACAGCGACTTCCCTCCTACGCATCGGTGATGCGGTGACAACCCCTGGAGAGGCCCTCCGGCGTAGTCGATCTGACTCAAAAACGACTGGTTCTCATCAACTACGGGCTTGTTGACCAGGTCGAAAAACGGTCCGATACGGGTGAGGTTCTGGAAGTGCTCGGAGATCAGAAACGGGCCCGACTCGAGGACCAGTACTCTCGGCCGCCGCTCAAGTACCTGGCGCTTGGCCCGCTCGTAGATCTTCGCGGCGGTGAACGCGCCGTACATACCAGATCCGATAACGACAACATCAATATCAAAGCCGCCCTGCCGCTGAGCTTCTGACACTTCGTCGATCGTGTTACAAACGAAGCGGGAAACGGCGTCCAGGGCGAAGGCGGTCTCCTGGACACCCGAGCGGCTGGCTATCCGGTGACCCGAGTCGACGAGTTCAGTCAGCATGTCAGTTCCGTGGTCGGTTCATCCATGATGCGCTCCCTGGTACGGCAGTCCTGCGGTGCCTGACCGTGCCTGGCCTCCGTGCCGACTACTCGCTCTCCTGCGCAGAATCGTAACTTCGCGGTGGCCGGCGCGCGACTGTCGACAAAATTGGCGTCAAGGTTAATTAATGGGTGGCCACGCCCGCCGCAGATGCCGTGCCATCAGATCACGAATATCCGATATTCATACCGGGCGGACAGCACAATGAGCATGCGGCGGCATCCAAATCGTTAGCCAGAAAGGGCCCAAATGCCGAGTGGCTCAACCGAGACGTCTGGGTACAGTCAGCGCGCGGCGAATCGGTTCGTGCTAATTCTCGTCATTGTCTGGGTCGGCGCATTCACGTACAGCGAGGACGTCGTTGACGCCATCAACGACGTGACCGCGGCTGTTGGGATAGTCCGCTTCCCCGAATGGGTATGGGTCTGGGCACCGCTGGCGGTGGATACCGTTCTCATTCTTGCCAGCTGGCCGCTCAAGCAACGAATCGCCGCCAGCGAAGGCGACAGGGGCCGCCTGTCGGGATGGTGGACTTCGGGCGCGCTACTCACCGTGGCGGCCCATATGATGCTGAGTCTCACCGAACCACATCCAATCGGTCTGGCCACCGTGTGGCTCAATATCTGCTCAGCGTTCGTATTCGTCATCGCCATGGGCATGCTGCTCACATCGGCCCTGAACGCCGATCCGATGACCCTTTTCAGTTGGCGACGGCGCGAAGAGCGGCCGCGGGACTGGATCCGAACTCATTCGACTCTTCCGTTGATCGTCGGAACGTTCTTCGGCTACATCGCCACCCCGCTGTGGTACCCCGTGATCCTTCTGCATTCCCCGCCGCTCGGCTCGTCACCCGACGCCACCTGTCCGCCCACAATTGATCCCCAGTACTTCGCGCAGATGACGCAGGTGATTCCCGTGCTCTTGATCACACTCGGGATTGAGTTCAACTACGTTCTGCGAGCCGAAGACGAAGCGGAACCTGAGCCGATCCAGCGAGCGGCACCAATTCTTACGATGATCCTGTTGTGCATTGCCGAGGCCTTGGCGTTCTCGGCGCTGGTGAGAAAGGACGCGTGCGGCCTCGGCGGCGTCTGGCACGAGTACATCGCCCTGGTGATCACAGTCCAGGCCACCGCGATCGGGCTCGCCACGTTTGTGTGGCTGCTTCTGACCAGTGCCAAGAGGCTCTGACAAGGGTCAAACCCCAGTTGGACCATGCCTGGGGCGGCCAACTTGACAGGTGTAAAATCGCCGTTTCATGGACAACATCAGCGGCAAGACCATCGCGATCACCGGCGCGGCCAGAGGCATCGGACACGCGATCGCGAAGGCGTTGCTGGAGCGCGGGGCGCGAGTTGTGATCGGCGACCGCGACGTCAGCGCGCTGGAGTCGGCCGTGGCGGGGCTGGGGGGCCGGGTGGCGGGACATCCGTTGGATGTGACCAACCGGCAGTCGTTTTCGGAGTTCCTCGACAAGGCCCGGGGCGAGGGCGGCCGGATCGACGTGCTGATCAACAACGCGGGGGTGATGCCCGTCGGGCCCTTCCTGCAGCAGTCCGAGCAGGCGATCCGTTCGGCCGTCGAGGTGAACTTCTACGGCGTGCTCAACGGTTGCCAGCTGGTGCTGCCCGAGATGGTCGCGCGCCGGCGCGGCCACATCGTCAACATCGCGTCGATGTCCGGGATGACCGCGGTGCCGGGCCAGGTGGTGTACGCGGGCACGAAGTTCGCGGTGGTGGGATTGTCGACCGCGTTGGCCGACGAGTTCTTCTCTCAGGGCGTCGAGGTGAGCGTCGTGCTACCCACGTTCACCAACACCGAATTGATCGCCGGAACCCACACCAGCGCCGCGCAGAAGCCGGTGCAGCCCGAGGACGTCGCGGCGGCCGTCGTCAAGGTGCTCGACAAGCCGACAACGATCGTGTCGGTGCCGCGTCAGCTGCGGTTCGTCGCGGCCCTGGCGCAGATGCTGGGCCCGCGCGGGCGCCGCTGGCTGTCCGCCAAGTTGGGCAACGACCGCGTATTCCTGGACTTCGATCGGACCGCCCGCGAACGCTACGAGGACCGGGCGCAGCACGCGCTCGGGGTCACCGATCAGGGTTAGCGCAGGGCCTGGTCGAGGTCGTTGATCAGGTCATCGGTGCCCTCCAGCCCGATCGAGACGCGCACCACCGCGTCACCGAGGCCGATCGCCGCCCGGCCTTCCGGACCCATCGCGCGGTGGGTCGTCGTCGCCGGGTGGGTGATCAGCGACTTGGCGTCACCGAGGTTGTTGCTGATGTCGATCAGCCGCAGCCTGTCGAGCACTTCGAACGCGCGCTGCTTGCCGCGGCCCTCGGGGGCGGCGAGTTCGAAGGTGACGACCGTCCCGCCCCCGGTCATCTGGCGCTTGGCCAGGTCGTACTGCGGATGCGATGCCAAAAACGGGTAGCGCACCCAGCGCACCGCCGGATGGTTCTCCAGAAACTCCGCGATGAGCAGCGCCGACGCGGTGCAGTGCTCCACGCGGACGGCCAGCGTCTCCAACCCCTTCAGCAGCAGCCACGCGTTGAACGCGCTCATCGCCGGCCCGGTGTGGCGCATCAGCTTCTGCACCGGACCGTCGATGTACTCCTTGTCGCCGAGGATCGCCCCGCCTAGCACGCGGCCCTGCCCGTCGATGTGCTTGGTCCCCGAGTACACCACCACATCGACGCCCAGCGGGAAGGCCTGCTGCAGCAGCGGCGTCGCAAAGACATTGTCCAGCACCACTTTCGCGCCCGCCGCGTGCGCGATCGCGCAGACCGCCTCGATGTCGACCAACGACTGCATCGGGTTGGACGGGGTCTCGAAGAACACGGCCTGGGTCGGCTCAGACAGCGCCTTCTCCCACTGCGAAAGGTCGTCACCGTCCACGAACACCGTCTCGATGCCCCAGCGGGGCAGGATCTCGTCGCACACCACGAAGCACGATCCGAACAGGCTGCGGGCCGCCACCAGCCGGTCACCCGCACCCAACAGCGCCCCCAGCGACGTGAACACCGCAGCCATGCCCGTCGCCGTGGCGAATGCCGCCGGCGCCCCCTCGATCAGCCGCAGCCGCTCCTCGAACGTCGAGATCGTCGGGTTGCCGTACCGCGAATACACGTAGCGCTGGATGTCACCGGCGAACGCCTTCTCCGCCTCCGCGGCGTTCGAGTACACGTAGCCCGAGGTCAGGTACATCGCCTCGGCGGTCTCCTCGAAGCCCGACCGCATCAGGCCGCCGCGCACGCCGATCGTGGCCTGACTGACGCCCTCGGGAAGGTTGGCGGGGGTGCAAACAGAGTCTTCGGTCATGACTGCCGCCACGGCAGACCCACGGCCCGCCAGCCCCTGCCACCTCGATGCCCGTCGGCATCCAACTGACCCTCGAAGCCGTCTAACACGTTGTAGGACGGCGCAATTCCGGCCGCCGTGGCGGCCTGGGCGGCAGGGATCGACCGGTTTCCGGAGCGACACAGGAACACGACGGGCCGTTCGCAGGGCTCAACGCCGGCCTCGGCCAGTTCGTCGACAAACCTCTCATTGCGCCTACCGTCCACGCCCGACCACTGCACGTACACCACGTTGCGACCCAGATCCGAAATGTCGGGCACCCCGACGAACCTCCACTCCGCATCGGTGCGGCAGTCGACCAGCACCGCGTCGGGGTTGTCGCGCAGCAGTTTCCATGCCTGTTCGGGCGTGATGTCACCTGCGTAGCTCACAACTCGAGTGTTACACACGCGCTCAGCGGTAGGCCGAACAGACCTTCCACTGCCCATCCTGGCGGGCGAACGTCAACGAGGAGGTGCGTTTGGCGTTCGGATCCTTCTCGAAATGGTAGGCCACGGTGGCGGTGGCACGGTCACCGTCGATCTCGACGTCGGTGACGTTGTCAACGTAGCGGGCACCGTGCTCTCGCAATGATTCCTGTTGTGCGGCGAGGAAGTTCGCCTCCGTGCCTTGTTGCTGTGCGCACGTGTAGCGCTGGTAGTCGACGTAGTTGTGCCGCTGCAGCGCGTCGTTCTGACCGACTGCCGCCAGGCCCACCCGCTGCGCTTCGGTGAGCCCGTCGCCGCGGGTCAGCGTGAAGACTGTGACGCCGATCACCACGAGCGCGAACACCGCGAACGCGGCGCCGAACGGAGCCAGACTGCCCCGTTCCCCGTCGCCCGGGAGGGTCATGGGCTGCTCATCGGCGGTTATCTCTCTTCGCCCAAGAGGCTCATCGGCGGTTATCTCTCTTCGCCCAAGAGGCTCATCGGCGGTTATCTCTCTTCGCCCAAGAGGCTCATCGGAAAAATCTGCGCAGCGCCCCGGCGACCTGGTCGACCCGGACGCGGGCGGTCTTCACATCCGCCGCGGTGGCCAGCGCCACACCCAGCCGACGGGGCGGATAGCTCTTCGGGTGCCCGAATATCCGTACGTCGCTCTCGGGGACCGCGAGCGCATCCGACAGGGCCTGCGTCGCACGTTCGGTGCGAACGTCGTGGTCCTGCGCGTCGGCGTCCGCCGCTCCCGTTTCCTGTCGCGCGTACATCACCTGCGCCGCCCCCGGGGTGACCATGATCGTGTCCACCGGCAGCCCGAGAATCGCGCGGGCGTGCAACTCGAACTCCGACAGCCGCTGCGAACGCATCGTGACCAGGCCACTGTCGTACGGCCGGGGGCTGACGTCGACGAAGTACACCTCGTTGCCCTTCACCACCAGCTCCACGCCATACACCCCGCGCCCGCCCAGAGCATTGACCATCCGCGCCGCGATCGACCGCGCGGCGTCCTTGGCCGCCTCGGTCATCTCCTGCGGCTGCCACGCCTCCAGCAGCTCGCCCTCGACCTGCCGGTGACCGATGGGCTCGCAGAACTGCACCCGAGGACCGCCCCGGCCCGCGCTGCGCACGGTCAGCAGCGTGACCTCATGATCGATCTCGACCATCGTCTCCGCAATCACGCGGGTGTTCGCGACCCGCCCGCCGGCGGCCACCGCGCGATCCCACGCGGGTTCGACATCTTCGGCCCGCAACAGCACGGATTCGCCCTCACCGGGGCTTCCGGTCACCGGCCGAACCACCAGCGGGAAACCCGCATGAGCTGCGATCGCGGCCAGCTCGTCGACGGACCCGGCGAACCAGAACGGCGCGGTCGGCAGGCCGAGCTCGTCGGCGGCCAGCCGCCGCAGGCCTTCCCGGTCCAGGCTCAACCGACTGCTGCGCGCAGTGGGCACCACATCGCTGGCCCCTTGCTCACCGACCGCCGCAAGCGCGTCGTTGTCGACCACGGGCGCGACGCCGGGGTCGGTCGCCTCGGTGACGACGAAGTCGGGCTGTTCGCGCTCGATCAGCGCGGTCAACTCGTCGGCGTCGGTCATCTGGACGACAATGCTGCGGTCCGCCACACCGTGAGCGGGCGCGTCGGCGTAGCGATCGACCGCGATCACCGCCACGCCCAGTCGCTGGAACGCCGTGACCAGCTCGCGTCCCAACTCGCCGGCGCCGAGAATCATCACGCTCTGCGGGCGCGTTTCATCCGTCACGTGGGCCAGCCTGCCAGATCAACTGCTCAACCTGGCCCGGCTGATCACCCGAGCAGCACGTCGAGGTAGCACCACCGCCATGTCTCGCCCGGCTCTGCCGAGCGCATCACCGGGTGCCCCGTCTGGTGGAAGTGGGCGCTCGCGTGCTTGTGACGGCTGGAGTCACAACACCCAATGTGGCCGCAGCTCAAGCACATCCGCAAATGGGCCCAGTGGTTTTCGCCGAGTTCGGCACACTCCTGGCACAGCCCCGGTGTCACCGGATCCGGTTCCTCGGCACCGGCGGCAGCGGTCAGGTGCTCGCAGGAGTCAGGGGGCTTGGGTGCACGTCGCAGCATGCTGCCTAAGGATAGGCACGTGAACACGTCGCTGTTGCTGGTGCTCGTCGGGGGGGTACTGATCGCGGCGCTGGCCCGGCGCTATCGCCTGTCGTCGGCGCTGGTCCTGGTGGTCGCCGGGCTGGCCATCGGGGTCATTCCCGGGGTGCCAACGGTCGGGCTGGCACCCGACTTCGTGATGTCTGTGATTCTGCCGCCGTTGCTGTGGTCAGCGGGGCTGGAGAGCTCATACGTCGCGCTGCGCAAGAACATCCGCCCGATCGCACTGATGGCGGTCGGGCTGCCGGTGGCGACGACGTTCGCGGTCGGGTACGTCGCGTATCACGCCGCGCCGGAGTTGACCCCCGCCGCCGCGCTGACGCTGGGGGCGATCGTCGCACCGACCGACGCCGTGTCGGCCACCTCGATCGGCCGGCGGCTGGGCCTGCCGCGCAGAATCATGACGCTGCTCGGCGGCGAGAGCCTGCTCAACGACCCAACCGCGCTGAGCCTCTACAAGGTGGCGCTGGCGGGCGCGGTCGGCACCGCGGTCGGTTTGGCCCACGGGCTGGGCACGTTCGCGCTGGCCGCGGCCGGCGGCGTGGTGATCGGCGGGCTGTTCGGCGCGGTCATCGATTTCATCCGGTCCCGGCTCCTGGACGATCCGGTGATGGAGAGCGCCGTCGGGCTGGTGGCGCCGTTCGTGGTGTATTCCGCCGCCGAGTACATCCACGGCTCGGGCGTGGTGGCGGTCGTCGTCGCGGCGCTGATGCTGGGCCAGCGCGCCACCCATGCCGGTTACGCCACCCGGCTGCAGGACACCGCGGTGTGGAAGGCGGTCCAGCTGATCCTGGAGGCGGTCGCTTTCCTGCTGATCGGCCTGCAGCTGCCCGGCGTGGTCCGTGCCATGCGCGGGATCCCGGCGTCTTCGGTCGTCTGGTCGTCGGTCGCGGTGTTCACGACGGTGCTGCTCGTGCGCATCGTGTGGATCTACGTGTTCACGTATGTGCCGCGTGCGCTGTTCGCGGGGAGCAGGGAGGACGACCCAAAACCGGCGCCCGCCCAGGTGTTCGTGGTGGCGTGGGCGGGCATGCGCGGGGTGGTGTCGCTGGCCGCCGCGTTCGCGGTGCCGATGACGACACTGTCGGGCGCCGCCTTTCCGGGCCGGCCGCAGATCGTGTTCCTGACGTTCGTCGTGGTGATCGGCACACTGCTACTGCACGGCCTGACACTGCCGTGGGTGATCCGGATCTTCGGGGTGCACAGTCACGACGCACATCGGGACGCGGTCGAGCTTGCCGCGGCTCAAGACCGAGCCGCTCGCGCCGCCGCCGACCGGCTCGACCAGCTGATCTCCGACGAGCGGCAACGCGGACCGGCCGATGCCCGCGAAAGCGCCGCGGAGGTCCTGCAACGCTGGAACGAACGGCGGCGCAACGCCGGATGGGAGCGGCTGGGCCGAAGCGACCAGGAAATCGGCGAAAGCCCGACGTCGGCGTACAAACGACTGCGGCTGGAAATGCTTGCCGCCGAACGGAAAACGTTCATCGAGGAGCGTGACGCCGGACGCATTGACGACGAGGTGCTGCGGGGGGCGTTGCACGGACTCGATCTCGAGGAGGCGACGCTCAGGCGCGATTGAGCAACCCGCGCGCCGCCATCGCCGCCCTCGCCAACAGCAGCGGTGAGAACAACACGAGCGGGGACCGGTTACGCGTGCCGACGTCGACGAACCGGTCAGCCACCTTGTTGTCGCGGGCGGCGCCCGCGACAACAACGTCAACGAGGGGATTCAATCCGCTCTTTTGACTGAAGTCGACGGCCGACAACTGGTGCAAAGCGAGCCGGCGGCGGTGCTTGCGCTGATATCGCCTTGCCGCAGTGTCGATTTCGGCGTCCGATCCGGCGGGCAACACACCCGCGACAGCCTCGCTCAGCCATTCTGCGGACTGAAATGCCCAGCCGCAGCCCACTCCCCACATCGGGTCGCCGGTCATGGCGGCGTCCCCCACCAGTGCGACACCGGGGGCGACGATGCGCTTGCGCGTGATCAACGGGTAGTCCGTCGTGCCGATCACATCGGTCACCCGCTCGGCCTCTGAAAGGTCGGGCCCGTCCGGTAACTGCGCGATCGTCGCCAGCAGGGCGGCCTCCCGATCGTCACGGAATTCTGGCAGTTTCTCCTTATCGAGGAAACACGCGAGAATCGTCACGTCGCCGTCGTTTCGGAAAAAGTACGCGACGTCGGGCTCCATCAGCCACAACGCGTGCGGGACACCCGGCGGGGTCCGGACTCCGCGATAGCCCGCGAAGTAGCCGAACCGGCGGTTGGGCGTGGGCCTGCCGGCTAGTTTGGCCAGTTCGGCAATCTTCGACGAATTCCCGTCCGCGCCGATGACGAGCCGGCTGCGGAATTCGGCTGAGCCGCCGTCGACCTCGGCGACCACCCCGGTCACCCGCCCGGCCGCGTCCCGGGACAGTTCGCGCACCCGCGCGCCCATCATCAGCTGCACGCTCGGGACCGCCTCTGCGGTGGCCCGCATCAGCGGATCGAGGGTCTTGCGACGGATGTTCAGCCCGTGTTCGGGCCGAGTCGTGGCGCCGGCGCGCTCCCGAATCCACCCGTATTTGGTCCAGACGTTCTCATGGCCGTGCACCGCCCCGTGCCGTTCGAGAACGGACTCCACGCCGAGCCGCTGAATCGTCGGCAGCGCACTGGACCGGATGCTGTGCGTGCACAGCCGCTTGTAGTACGCGCGGTCGCGGTGCGCCTCGAGAAGCGCCACCGTCGCACCCGCCCGCCCCAGCAGAATCGCGGCGGCGCACCCGGCCGGGCCCGAACCCACCACCACCGCGTCGAAGCCGTCGGTCATTGCTCGCCGTCCAGGACACCGGCCCTGACCAGGAACAGGCCGCTGACCACCAGCACCCAGATAGGGAAGGCCATCGTGACCCACATGCTGAGGTCGCTGGTGGCGAGGATCGCGACGGCCACGAGGTAGGTCAGCAGCGCGAGCCACTTCGGCATCAGCCCCGTGCGCAGCCAGATCGTCGCCGCCGAGATCATGAACACCGCCGCCATCCGGACCGCGTAGGTCTTCGTCGTCGCCAGCACCACCACCTTGCCCAGGTCGATCACCTCGGCATGCGCGGCCGCATCGACCACATCGGTGTTGGTCGCCACCAGCCCGGCCGCGACCGAGGTCGCGACGAACATCATCGCCAGGAACAGCAAGCCGCTGCCGAGGAACACCGAGGCGAAGAACCGGTCCTCGTATTCGCCGAACCCGTCGCGCACGACCCCGATGAACCACAGGAAGCTGATGCCCGCGAACGGCATCAGCACCGCCGCGGTCAAGATCCCGGTGTGGTTGCTGGAGAGCCACGCCGACGAATCCTTCAAGCCCTCAGGCATTCTCAGGCGGATGAGAACAATCACCGCGCCGAACAGCAGCGCGAACACCACACCCGCCAGCGCCGCAGCACGCGGCGTCTTGAGCTGACGGAAGTGGGTGGTGGACGGTGCGGTCACCGCGTCATAGTCGCACTTGCTGGTCGCGGTCGGGCGTGGAACTGGCTCCCGAAACTGAACGTGGCGCGGCGATGATCGGTGTGTCGTCGCAGCGTTGTAAGTGTCGCGGAATGATCGGTCATGGCTGGCCGGGCAGCAGCTTCACCATCAGCCCGTGCCCCTCTGCCAGCACGACGCCGTCGTCGTCGGTGAGTTCCCCGGACACGAACGCCTTGCGGCCCTCGACCGAGTCCAGGCGTCCCCGGATCACCAAAGGCCGATTGATCGGGGTGACCTTGCGGTAGTCGACGTGCAGGTACGCGGTGCGGCTGATCGGACGGTCCGCAGCGTGCACAATCATGCCGAACAACCAGTCGAACACCATTGGCAGCACGCCGCCGTGCACGGCAGAGTTGCCGCCGACGTGGAAGCGGCTGAACTCTCCTCGCATTTCGACGCCATCGGGCTGGTATCTGGTCAGCAGCCACGGCGGCTGCAGCAGGCTGCCCATGCCGGGCAGCTTCGGAGTCCGGCCCGCCGGCGGCACGCCCTCGGGGGCTTCCGACGGTTCCAGCAGCTCGACGAGCTCGTCGACGCGGTCGGCCGCGCTCTCCCAGACGTCCTCGGACGGGTTGGCCGACACCGCGAGATCCTGCAGCCGGCGCATCCCGGCGAGGAATCTCACGAACCCCGGCGCTGGGTCGGCGGGCTCGTATTCCGGGAAGCCGCCGTGCCTGAGGTAATCGGGGTCGTCGGCGGTGGCGCTCACGAGCACGCCTGCAGAATGTCGCGGCGCACGATAGTCTGGTCGCGGCCTGGCCCGACGCCGATCGCCGAAACATGCGCGCCGGCAAGCTCTTCGACCCGCAGCACGTAGTCGCGGGCCTTGGCGGGCAGATCGTCGAACTCACGCGCGCCGGAGATGTCCTCCCACCAGCCCGGCAGTTCCTCGAAAACGGGCTCCGCACGCATGAATTCGCTTTGCGTCATCGGCAGCTCGTCGACACGCCTGCCGTCCACCCGGTATGCCACGCACACCGGCACCGTCTGCAGGCTCGACAGGACGTCCAGCTTGGTCAGAAAGTAATCGGTGATGCCGTTGACCCGGGTCGCGTACCGGCCGATGACCGCGTCGAACCAGCCGCAGCGCCGGCGCCGCCCGGTCGTGACGCCGATCTCGCCGCCGGTCTTCACCAGGTACTCACCGTGCTCGTCGAACAGCTCCGTCGGGAACGGCCCCGCACCCACCCTCGTGGTGTAGGCCTTGAGAATTCCGAGCACGGTGGTGATCCGGGTCGGCCCGATGCCCGAACCCACACACGCGCCGCCGGCCGTCGGATTCGACGACGTCACATAGGGATACGTGCCGTGATCGACGTCGAGCAGCGTGCCCTGCGAACCCTCGAGCAGAACGGTGTCGCCCCTGTCGAGCGCGTTGTTGAGCACGAGCCGGGTGTCGGCGATGCGGTGCGCGAACCCTTCGGCCTGCCGCAGCACCGTGTCGACGATGGTGTCGGGATCCAGCGCCTTGCGGTTGTAGATCTTGACCAGCACCTGATTCTTGAATTCCAACGCTGCTTCGACCTTTTGGGTCAGCAGCGCGGGGTCGCGGACGTCGGAGACACGGATGCCGATGCGCGCGATCTTATCCTGGTAGCACGGGCCGATGCCGCGTCCGGTCGTCCCGATCTTCTTGTTGCCCAGATACCGCTCGGTGACCTTGTCGATCGCGACGTGATACGGCATCAGCAGATGCGCGTCGGCGGAGATCAGCAGCCGCGACGTGTCAACGCCCCGATCCTGCAGCCCGCTGAGTTCGGAGAGCAACACGCCGGGGTCGACGACGACGCCGTTGCCGATCACATTCGTGACTTTCGGGGTCAAGATGCCCGACGGGATCAGGTGAAGCGCGAAGTGCTCGCCGGTCGGCAATACCACCGTGTGGCCGGCGTTGTTGCCGCCCTGATAACGCACCACCCACTGGACACGCCCACCGAGTAGATCGGTGGCCTTGCCCTTCCCTTCGTCACCCCACTGGGCGCCGATCAGGACGATTGCCGGCATGGCGTTTCTCCCGCTTATTGTGGTGCAGCCGGTGACCCACCATATCCGAGGTTTGCCCAGGAGTTCCGCTTTGACAGGCGATGAGCGCTTGCGTGAAGAGCACGCGGCCGTAGACGTCGCCGTGCTGTTGTTCGCGGGCAGGAGTGTGCCGGGGCCGCTGCGCGGGTTGCCGCTTGCCTCCGTTGATGACGTCGAGGGCGCGGCGGGCGATTACCGCAGGCTGGTCGTCGTCGGGTCGGACGCGGACCTGGCCGCGGTGCTCACCGCGCTGCTGCGAGCCGACATGCTCGACGTGGAAATCGGATTCGTGTCGGATCGCCGGTCGCCGGCCACCGGCGCGTACAGGCTGGCGGCAGGGCGCCGCGGCGCGAGGCGGGCGCTCCGCGGGACGGTGCGGCGGGTGCCGCTCATCCGTGACGACAGCGGCCACGCGATCGCGGGCACGGCGATGTGGCGGGGCGCCGAGGGGCTTTTGCATGGCGAGGCCGTGGTCGACGACACGACGCTGTTCGACGGCGACGTGGCCTGGGTGCGCATCGAACCAATCGCCGCCGTACCCGGCCTTCGGGCGGCGGTGGTGACGGCGCGGGGCATGAGCGGGCGCTGGGTCACCGGCCGCGCGGCGCAGCTGGGCACGACCGGCGCCGTGGTCTCGCGCGACGGCGTCGCCGCGGAGCGGCCGGTGCGGCGGTCCACGTTCTACCGGAACGTCAAAGGCTGGTTGCTGGTCGGGTAGTTTCGTGTAGTGAACATCCGTCCGGTGCGGCAGTCTGTGCGGCCCAGCCCCGTCTTCCTGGCGATCTGCGCTGTCACCGCGCTCGGCGGCGTCTTGGCCTGGCTGGCGGGGGCCTCGCGGAGCCCGCTTGCTTACCTCGGTGTCTTCACGTTCGTGATCGCCGGCTGGCTGGTGTCGCTGTGCCTGCATGAGTTCGGGCACGCGTACACGGCCTGGCGTTACGGCGACCACGACGTCGCCGTGCGCGGCTACCTGACGCTGAACCCGCTGAAGTACTCGAACCCGCTGCTGTCGCTCGGCTTGCCGCTGGTGTTCATCGCGCTGGGCGGCATCGGCCTGCCCGGCGGCGCGGTTTACGTGCGCACATCGTGGATGACGCCGCGGCGGCGGACCGTGGTCGCCCTGGCCGGCGCGACCATCAACGCGACGTTGGCCGTCGTGCTGCTGGTACTGGCCGCGGTGTTCACCGACGGGTACCACACCGTGTTCTGGTCCGGCATGGCGTTCCTCGGGTTTCTGCAGGTGACGGCCGTGGTCCTGAATCTGCTACCCATCCCCGGGCTCGACGGATACGCCGCCCTGGAGCCGCATCTGAGCCACGAGACCCAGCAGGCGCTGGCGCCGATGAAACAGTGGGGCTTCCTGATTCTGTTCATCCTGCTGATCGCGCCGCCGCTGAACCAATGGTTCTTCTCCATTGTGTTCTGGTTCTTCGACCTGTTCCACGTGCCCAGCATCCTGGTGGCCTGGGGCAGCCACCTGACCAGGTTCTGGTCGGCCTGGTTCTGACGGGTGGATCCCGCGGAAGGTGCCCCGGCCGCCGTTTCACCTCGCTCTTTTTTGCCCGCGCAACCACTGACTGTCTTGCATATATGCGCATATTCGCATAGATTTCCCCGATGGGCGCGGGCCACGATCACGGCGGTGCCGATGCCGACGTCCGCGTATCACGGATGATCATTGCGGCGGCGGTCCTCACCGGCTTCTTCATCATCGAGTTGGCGACCGCGCTGCTGATCGATTCGATCGCCCTACTCGCCGACGCCGGCCACATGCTCACCGATCTCGTCGCGCTGTTCATGGGCCTGACCGCGGTGATCCTCGCCCGCCGCGGCAGCACCTCCCCCGCCCGCACCTACGGGTGGCATCGCGCCGAGGTGTTCACCGCCGTCGGCAACGCGGTGCTGCTGCTCGGCGTGTCGGTGTTCATCCTCTACGAGGCGATCGAGCGACTCGGCAACGCGCCGAACGTGCCGGGTGTGCCGATGATCGTCGTCGCGCTGGCCGGTCTGGTCGCCAATACGATCGTCGTCATGCTCCTGCGGTCGAGCTCGACGGAGAGCCTGGCCGTGAAGGGCGCCTACATGGAGGTCGTCGCCGACACCGTCGGCAGCATCGGTGTGCTGATCGCCGGCATCGTGACCGTCACCACCCACTGGCCGTACGCCGACGTCGTCGTCGCGGTCCTGGTCGCGCTGTGGGTGCTGCCGCGCGCGATGTCGCTGGCCCGAGCGGCGCTGCGGATCCTTTCCGAAACGTCACCCAGCCACATCGACGTCGACGAATTGCGCTCCGCTCTGTGTGCGGTCGATGGCGTGGTCAACGTGCACGATCTGCACGTCTGGACGCTGGTGCCGGGCAAGGACATGGCCACCGCCCACCTGACGAGCTGCGGCGACGCCGCACAGGTGCTCGCCGACGCGCGGGCCGTGCTGGCGGCTCGCGGGCTGGAGCACGCGACGGTCCAAGTGGAGCCGCCGGAGAGCACCGACCAGTGCCTGCCTGCCGACTGGTAGGACTAGCCGAGGCCCAGCTTTCCGCGGGCTGCGGGATCACAGTCGTCGAGCAGGTCGAGACACCGGTTGTACTCGTCCGTCTCACCGATCGCGTCGGCCGCATGTGCCAGCGCAGCCACGCACCGCAGGAAACCGCGGTTGGGCTCGTGGTCGTAGGGCACCGGTCCGAAGCCCTTCCAGCCGTGGCGGCGCAACTGATCCAGCCCCCGGTGATAGCCGGTGCGGGCGTAGGCGTATGCCGCGACGGCCTTGTCATCGGCCAGCGCGTCCTCGGCCAACTGTGCCCACGCCACCGACGCCGCGGGATGGGCGGCCGCGACGATGGCGGGGTTCTCGCTGGCCCGCAGCTCGGCCTCCGCCTGCGGGTCGCCGGGGAGCAGGACCGGGCCGGGTCCCAACAAGTCGCCGAAGGAAGTCATGGCAATTATTCTGCCGTGCGCAGACGAGAGCGGTGTTGTGCGGGGGCCGTCGGCGACAAGTCGTTAAGCTTCGCGAGTACAACCCACCCCCGACGCCACGAAACAGAGGACAGCAGTACGAATGTCGAAGCCATCGGGTCCCGACGAGGACGCCACGCCGGCGGGTGAGGAAATCGAACCGGGCCAGGAGCCGACCGAGGAGGCAGCGCTGCCAGCGGACGCGTCGCAGGCGACCGAGGAGGCGCGGGAGACATCGGCGGAAGCCGAGCCGGGGGAAGCGGCCGAGGACACCAAGGAATCATCCGAGATGCCCACGGAGGTGATCACCCCCGAACCCCGGTTCGAGTCGGCCGAACCCACCGAAGTGCTGCCGGGCTCCGAGGACCTGGCCGTGACCCAGCGCCGCTACAGCGCGCCGTCCGCATTCGATGTCAAGTCCACCGAAATCATTCACGTCGCACCAGAACCGACCACCGAGGCCATGTCGGTACCCACCGGGGATTCGCCCGCCGCGGCGGCGGCTTCTGCGCCGAGATCTGCGGCGCCGCGGGCGATTCCACCACGACCACGCCGCTACCGGAGCTGGGGCTTGGTGCTGGCGTTGATTCTGGTGATCGCCGCCCTCGCCGCGGTGGCGGTGCTGGGCACCGTCTGGCTCACCCACAAAGGGTCGCCCACGTTGACACCGCAGGACCAGGTGCGGCAGACGATCTTGGACTTCGACGCCGCAATCCAGCGGGGCGATCTCGCCCAGCTGCGCGACATCACCTGCGGCACCACCCACAACGCGTACGCCAACTACCCGGACACGGTTTGGGACACCACACACGCCCGCGTTGCGACGGCCAAGCAGTACCCCGTGGTGGCCAGCATCGATCAGGTCGTCGTCAATGACCAACATGGCGAGGCCAACGTCACCACGTTCATGGCGTACGCCCCACAGGTGCGCTCGACCCGCAGCTTCGACCTGCAGTTCCTGGACGGGCGGTGGAAGATCTGCGAGGGGCCGATCAGCTAGCCGGCGGTCACCGAGCGGCCGGAGCTGTGCAGATCGTTGCATGCCTCCACCACCCGCTCGCTCATGCCGGCTTCGGCCTTCTTCAGGTAGCTGCGCGGGTCGTATGCTTTCTTGCTTCCGACGTCGCCGTCGACCTTCAAGACGCCGTCATAGTTGGTGAACATGTGCCCTGCCACCTGCCGGGTGAACGCGTATTGCATGTCGGTGTCCACGTTCATCTTCACCACGCCGTAGTGCAGCGCCTCCTCGATCTCCGACTTCAGCGAGCCCGAACCGCCGTGGAAGACGTAGTCGAACGGCTTGCTGTCGCCCGGCAGTCCGAGCTTGGCGGCGGCCACCTTCTGCCCCTCGGCGAGCACATCGGGGCGCAGCTTGACGTTGCCGGGCTTGTACACGCCGTGAACATTGCCGAACGTGGCGGCCAGCAGATACTTGCCATGCTCGCCTGCGCCGAGCGCATCGATCGTCTTTTCGAAGTCCTCGGGCGTGGTGTACAGCTTCTCGTTGATCTCGTGCGCCACGCCGTCCTCTTCGCCGCCGACCACACCGATCTCGATCTCGAGGACGATCTTCGCGGCGGCCGCCTCCTTGAGAAGTTCCCGCGCGATGTCGAGATTCTCGTCGATCGGGACCGCCGAGCCGTCCCACATGTGCGACTGGAACAACGGTTCCTTACCCTCGGCGACGCGCTGCTGGGAGATCTTCAGCAGCGGCCGGACGTAGGTGTCGAGCTTGTCCTTCGGGCAGTGGTCGGTGTGCAACGCCACCGTGATCGGGTATTTCTCGGCTACGACGTGTGCGAAGTTGGCCAGCGCAAGCGCGCCGGTAACCATGTCTTTGACGCCCAGACCGGAGCCGAACTCGGCGCCGCCGGTGGAGAACTGGATGATGCCGTCGCTGCCCGCGTCGGCGAAACCCTTCAACGCAGCGTTGATGGTCTCCGACGAGGTGCAGTTGATGGCTGGAAATGCGAACTCGTGCGCCTTGGCGCGACCCAGCATCTCCGCATAGACCTCTGGCGTGGCGATGGGCATTGCGGTTCCTTCCGGCTGATCACAGGCTTGGACGAACGTCCCTCGAAGTATCCACCCAACTGCGCCGGTATGTTGGGTCGTCATGAGCACGACGACCGTGGCCCTGCCTCACGTGATGGACCCCATGTACTGGATCGGCCCCGGCGGGGTGTTCGCGTCGGCGGTCCTGCCCGGGATCTTGATCATCGTGTTCATCGGGATGCTGTTCCCGTTTCTCCCCGGCGACTCCCTGCTGTTCGCCGGTGGCCTGCTCGCTGCCGGTGGAACGTTGAACATCTGGACGCTGGTGGTCCTGATCCCGATCGTCGCCGTCATCGGGGACCAGGTCGCCTACTCCATCGGGCGCGGGATCGGGCCAGCCTTGTTCAAGAAGGAAGATTCGCGGATCTTCAAGAAGCGGTACATCGACGAGTCGCACGCATTCTTCGAGAGATACGGTCCGTTCACGATCATCCTGGCCCGCTTCGTGCCGATCGTGCGGACGTTGGTCGCGTTCGTCGCCGGCGCATCGAAGATGCGTTATCCGGTCTTCCTCGGCTTCGACATCATCGGCAATATCGGCTGGGGCGCCGGTTTGACGCTGCTGGGCTACTCCCTCGGCAACGTGCCGTTCGTCAAGAACCACGTCGAGGCGATGATCCTGCTCGTCGTGTTCCTGTCGATCGTGCCCGCGATCGTTTCGGTCGGACGCGGGCTGCTGCAGCGCCGGCGCGCTTTGAAAGAGCCGCTGCCCGAGAAGTCGAGCTGAGCTCACTGGGCGGCTGCTGCCGAAATTCCGAGTAGTCGACTACGCTAGCCCGTCGCCCGAGGCCCAGCAAACATTGTCGAGGTGACAACTGCTCGACGAAGGCGAGGCGCAATGGCAAAGATCGGCGATCACGCGGTGGTCTTGGGAGCGAGCATGGCCGGGCTGCTGGCCGCGAGGGCGTTGGCCGAATACTTCGAGAATGTCACCGTCGTGGAGCGAGACGTGCTGCCCGGTGACGCCTCCAATCGGCGCGGGGTACCGCAGGGGCGTCATCTCCACGGCTTGCTTGCCCGAGGTTCGCAGGCGCTCGAGGAGATGTTCCCCGGAGTGCTCGACGAACTCATCCGCGATGGCGCGCGATTCGTCGACGGCCACGACTTGTCCACCCTGCACCACATACTCAACGGTCACCTGATAGCGCAGGAAGGTGCGGCACCAAGCTTCACCACCTACGCGTCGAGCAGGCCGTTTCTGGAATTCCACGTCAGGCGGCGCGTCCAGGAGACGCCCAACGTCACGATGCTCGAAAACCATGATGTCGCCAACCTGGCGTCGACGCCGGACCATGACCGGATCACCGGAGTGGCGACGGTGGACCGGGGCAGCCGCGAGGTGTCGGTGCTACCGGCTGATCTTGTCGTCGACGCCACGGGCCGTGGTTCGCGCATGCCTGCCTGGCTCTGCGCGTTGGGCTATCGACGTCCCCCCGAAGATCACGTCGTCGTGCAACTCACCTATTCCAGTCAGTGGCTGCGAATGCCTGCCGAAACATTGCACGAAATGTTTGTTCTGGTCGGTGCGCTGCCGGGCCGGCCTACCGGAATGGGGCTCATCGGATGCGAGGACAACACGTGGTTGTGGACTCTGATGGGCATGGCGGGACAGGAGCCGCCCTGCACTCGCACCGAAATGCTCGACTGGGCAGCAGAATTCGCACCGCCGCATGTCCTGGACGCGGTGCAGGCAGCGGACCCGATCGGCGAGGTGACACGCCACCGCGTCCCGTGCAGCCAATGGCGCCGCTATGACAAGATGCGCCGTTTCCCCGCCGGCCTGTTGGTCACCGGGGACGCGATCTGCAGCTCCAACCCGATCTACGCGCAGGGGATGACAGTTGCCGCGCTGGAGGCATTGGCGTTGCGAGACTGCCTGTCACTCGGGACGGATGACCTGTCGCGCCGGTTCTTCCGTGCCGCCGCCAAGCCGATTCGGCAAGCCTGGCAGCTGGCCGCCGGCGGCGATCTCGCGCTACCCGAGGTCGAAGGCGCGCAATCGGTGACGACGCGATTGTTCAACAGGTACGTGGATCGAATCATGACCGCCGCCGAATACGACACCGCCGCCGTCGACCAGTTCAGCCGGGTGACCGCACTCCTCGATCCGGCGACGCGGCTGCTGCGCCCAGGGATGATGTGGCGTGCCGCCGCCGCGAACTATCGCCGACCCCGCGATATCCCGTCGGAGACCGCCACGTGCGCTACGAAGCCGAATCATGTTGCCATGACCGCGTAGGGACGGGCCGCCCGACGGTTAACTACCCGACGAGGTACCCCCTCCGCATTGGAGTACTCGACTACGCTATCGGCGCCTCCCGCGCGGCTTGACCATGGTTTTCAGTCCAGGTGTCCCGAGCCCCAGGAGATCGCCATGAGCGTCGCCACCATCGGCCTGCGTTGCCCGAGCGTGTTGGAAGCCGACCTGCCTGCTATCGCGTACGAGGAGTCTGCGAGTCCCGGCGAGGCGCACCGCAACATTCGGAAGGCCCGGGAGCGGGGTCCGATAGCGATGGGTCCGCACGGTCCGGAGATCCTGAGCTATGAGCTGGTCCACGCAGTGTTGCGCGATCACCGGTTCTGCCCACCGCCGGGGCTCGGCCTGGAAGCGCAGGGCATCACGTCCGGAGCATTGTGGGATCGCATGACCACCAGCATTCTCAGCATCAACGGCGCCGAACACGTCCGACTGCGCCGACTTGTGTCGAAGGCGTTCACGCCGCGGGCGGTCGCGTGGCTCGACACCACGATTGTCGACGTCATCAACGAGTTGATCGACCCGGTTGCGGCCGCGGGCCACTGCGAAATCGTCGGCGACATCGCCCGCCCGTATCCCGTGCCGATCATCTCCGCGCTGTTGGGTGCTCCGCGCGAGGACTGGCGGCTGTTCTCCGCGTGGGCCGATGACTTCTTCAAGGCGTTCACGTTTAATGCCGCCGCATTTGAGCGGGACATTCTGGCGGCCTGGGCCGAACTCGACGCTTACGTCGACAAAATGGTCGCGGACCGTCGCAAATCACTCACCGGCGATCTGATTTCCGATCTGATCCGCGCTGAGGACGAAGGCGACCGGCTGTCTATGGACGAACTCCGTGGGCTTGCGGCCGGCATTCTGATGGCCGGCACGGACACCACCCGTAACCAGGTGGCCGCGGCGGTGGACGTGTTCTGCGACCACCCCGAGCAGTGGGAGCTCCTCGCTCTGCAGCCGGACCTGGCGATGAAAGCCGTCGAGGAGGTCATGCGTTATGCCCCGGTTGTTTTCACCGCGATGCGGATAGCTGTGGAGGACGTTGAGGTCTCGGGAGTCGTCATTCCGGCCGGCACCTTCGTCATGTGTAACACCGCTGCGGCCAATCGCGACCCGTCCGTTTACGACGACCCGGATCGCTTCGACATCACGCGGGAGGGGGCGCCGCCGATGCAGACCTTCGGCGCCGGCGCGCACTACTGCCTGGGCGCAAACCTTGCCCGACGGGAAGTGGCCGAAGCCCTGCGCGTCATGGCGCAGCGGATGCGTGGTCTACGCCGCGCAGGGCCCTGCACATGGAAGCCGATAGTCGGGATCACCGGCCCGGAAACGCTTCCGATCGCATTCGACGCTGCGTAACTCGCCGGGCATCCCGGTCCGTGTCTGTGGATGAATCTTCGGTTGTGGATAACTGGGGGTAAATGGCGTTGGGGGCGGGGTGTTGTCGCGGGGGCTGGATAGTGTTCGAACATGGGTTCGATCGGGTTCGAGCAGGCGGTGATCGCCTATGACGCGGTGGACGCGGCGCTGGACACGGCCGACGCGGTGGTTGCGGAGGGGTTGTCCACCGTCGAGCGTGCGCAGTTGCTGCGGCGTCGACAGGCCTGGCGGCGGCGGTTGCCGGCCGGTGAGCATGCGCTGATCAACGAGCTGGCGTGCGCATCGGGTGAGGAGTTGGGCGGCACGCTGCGGGGGGTGCTAGCGGATCGGTTGCGGATCCGGCGCGGTGAGGCCGCCCGCCGGATCGCCGAGGCCGCCGATTTGGGGCCGCGCCGGGCGTTGACCGGGGAGGTGTTGGCGCCCAGGCTCGAGCACACCGCCGCGGGGCAGCGGGCCGGGCGGATCGGCTCTGAGCATGTGGCGGTGATCCGCGGATTTTTCACCCGGTTGCCGGGCTTCCTTGATGAGTCGACCCGCGCTGAGGCCGAGCAGAAGCTGGCGGTGGTGGCCGGCCGGTTTCGCCCCGATGAGTTGGAGCGCTTCGCCGCGCACCTGGAGTTGGTGCTCAACCCCGACGGCAACTTCAGCGATGCGGATCGGGCGCGCCGGCGCGGGGTCATCCTGGGCCCCCAGGGCCCCGACGGGATGAGCCGGCTCTCGGGGTGGCTGGACCCCGAGCTGCGCGCGGGGTTGGACGCGGTCTTGGCCAAGTGGGCCGCCCCGGGCATGTGCAACCCCGCCGACGAGGACGCGGTGCTGGCCGGCGCCCCACCCCAGGAGGCGATCAACGCCGATGTGCGCACCACCGCACAGCGCAACCACGACGCGCTGGGCGCGATGGTGCGCGCCACCCTGATGTCCGAGGAGTTGGGTTCGCATCAGGGGTTGCCGGTGACCATCGTGGCCACCGTGGCCTTGGAGGACCTGCAGGCCAAAACAGGGGTGGCCCGCACCGCCACCGGCAGCGTGCTGCCGATGAGTGATGTGCTGCGCATGGCCGCCCACGCCTACAACTATCTGTTGGTGTTCGACGCGGCCAAGCGCTGTGAGCTCTACCGCGGCCGCGACACCCGGCTGGCCACCCCGGCGCAGCGGCTGGTGCTGTATGCCACCGAGCGCGGCTGTTCGCGGCCGGGTTGTGACGTGCCCGCGGCCTGGTGTCAGGTGCATCACGTCACCGACTGGGCCCGCGGCGGGCGCACCGACATCGACGAGCTCACCCTGGCCTGCGGACCCGACAACCGGCTGGCCACCGACGACGGCTGGACCACCCGAAAAAACGACGAGGGTGAAACGGTGTGGATCCCCCCGCCGCATCTGGACCGCGGGCAACGGCGGAGGAACGACTTCCATCATCCAGAACGAATGCTTTAGCGGTGGCCGGCCGGGTCGCCCCGGATGATCGTGGCCAATTGCTCCCGCGTCTGCGCGCCGACCCGCTGGCAGGCCCGATACACGTGGCCTTCGACGGTGCGTATCGACATCACCAGCCGGTCGGCGATTTCGCGGTTGGAGAGGCCGGCCACCACGAGTTCTATCACGTCCCTCTGCCGACCAGTCAAGGGAACGCCAACCCGGCTGCGCAGAGCCGGAGTGCAAATCCCGCCGCATTCGGCGGCCAATTCATGTGCAATCGCCGCAGCATGTAACCCCCGACCGCGATGCTGCGCGCACGTGAAGACCACGCCGGCCTGGGCGGCCGCATCGGCCGCCGCCGCGCGATCACCGATCTCCCGGTATTGGACTGACGCGGCGAGGAGCCCTTCCCCGTCGTTGGACAGCAGCGACTCCGCGTGTCGCGCAATGGTGTTGGCCAACGGAATCGACAGTGCTTTGGCCAAGTCCCTCGCCCGCGCGGCTGCCGAGCCGTCGCCCCACTGCGCCGCCGCCTGAATACACGCCAGCTCGTGTGTCGGCTGAACACGGTTGCGCGCCTCTTCAGCGGCCGCCTGAACCACCCCTACGGCCTCAGCCATCGAGCCGCCCGCCGCCAACACCCACCCCGTGGCCACCGCCAAGCCGGTGTGCATGTACAGGTACTCGTCGGGGACCCGGGCCCGGGCGAGCGCGGTACTCGCTTCCTCCGGCCGGCCCAGCTTCGAGTGCGCCTCCGCCAAGGCGAAGCAGCTCGCCGCGCGTAAACCCGACGTGACACTTCGGCTTTCCGCACCTGCGAGCGCCTCTTGGAGGAGCCTCACCGCCCTCGCAACATCCCCGCGCATCAGTGCCGCGTTGCCCAGCAGCAACGCCAGGTTGGCGTAGGCCAGCCCCGGCACGTCCCGCGCCGTCTCGGCCAGCTTCTCGGCCGACACCACGAACTCGTCGATCCGGCCCGTCAGGCGGCATGCACGGGCGTACGCACCGGCGAACCAGAACCGCATCGGCGAGGCCTGGAACGACGTGGTCGCGCGCCGCAACGCTTCTTCACCCACGGCCGAGAGGTCATCGACACGGCCGAGTGCTCCCATTGACATGGTCAGCGCGACCGACGCCATCATCGCGTGGAAGTCACTCAGCGTGCCGGAGGCCATTGCGGTCCGCGCCTTTTGGTCGGCACTCTCGCATCGAGCGGACACGACGTCGACGCACGCCTCGATCGCCAGCCGCTCGTCCGTCTCGAGCCGCGACTCGTTCATTGCGGCCAGGTCAGCGAGTATTGCGGAAGCTTCGGACGGCCGCCCGAGCATCCAGTTCAGGTTCGCCGCCCGAACGGTCGCCCAGTGATGGAGGTCGACAGATTCGTCAGACGCGATGCGCGACAGGACGCACTCGGCCTCATCCCCGCGGCCCGACATCGCAAGGTTCATCGCGCGCAGACCGGTAGCCTCAGTCGCACCCGCGTCCGCTGCCGCGCGGGCGAACCGGTCGGCCAAGTCCAGGTCGAGCAGGGTCATTGCCGACCTGGCGGCCTCCAAAAAAAGCTGCGGGTCGGGTGGCAGGTCGGATTCCAGCAGCAGCAGTGCGCGGCGAACCGTTGAATACGAGTCGGAATCGCCGTTGCTGCCCAAACGCTGCGCGAGCTGGCCGCGGATCTTCGACAGATGTATTTCGCCGGCGGTCGCACGCCGCAGCTCGCCGAACAACGGACGGGCCAGTCGAACCAAAAGCTGGCCGCCTTCCCAGTCAGCGGTGACCAGACCGAGCGTTTCGGCCTGCTCGAGATCGTCGCGGCGCGCCACATCGCACACCACGTCGACCCCAAGGGGTTCGGCTTGTGACAACACGTCAACTACTCGCGCCACGCCCGGAGTGAGCCGACCGATTTCGCTACCGACCATGTCGCTGAGACTCGGGGATGCCGCGGGCCGGTCGTCCCGCATCCACACGCCGGCCACCTGCCGGAGCCGTCCCGCGGCGACCTCGTCCTTGACGAGTTGGGTGAGGAACAATGCGTTCCCGCCCGTCAGTTTCCAGAGCTGATGTGCGCTTCGGGTGTCCACGGTTCCCCCGAGGTTCGCCTCGATCATCGAGCGCGTCGCTTCTGCGGACATGGGTTGCAGGTCGAGCCGGGCGAGCAGGCCGTCCTTCCAGAGCGCGGTGACGGCGTCGGGTTCGGTCACCCCGCTGCGCAGTGTGACCACAAGTCGGATGCCCTGCGCTTGCGCGAGTTGGTGAACAACATGGGCCGACAAGTTGTCCAGCAGATGTGCGTCGTCGACACCGATCAAGACGCGGCCTCGCTGGCGCTGCGCGACAAAGGAATTGACGATGCGGCTAATGTTGGGCGCATCGGACATCGACTCGATCGGTGAGACTGCGAACGCGCCCAACGGGAGCGACCGTGCCGATTCCGTGCCGGCGATCCAGTGCGTGCGTTCGCCGACCGCCTGTGCGTTCAACAAAGCTTCGCGGGCCAGCCGGGTCTTTCCCACGCCCGCGGCACCCACGATGACCGCGCCCGCGGATTTGACGCAGGTGCTCATCGCGCGGCGGATGAAGGCCAGTTCGTCGTCGCGCCCGGTCAGCGGGTCGCCGCTGATCATTCGCTGAATATATCCTGGGAACCTTGATCGGGCATCCATGCGCCCCCTTGCGGTTTTCGACCGCCGAGACGGAACCCAGCAGTATGGGTCCTTGTGCCTGGCTCAATTGCATGTTGATGGTCCCGCTGTCCCCCGGTGGTTTGCCACAAGCTCCCGCGGTATTGGTTATTTTGACTGTGCCTGCAAGGGTGTTTGGGTCCCACGTGTAGTGGTCACAGAAGGCGTTGGGAACACGAGTACCGTTGGTGGTCGATTGACCAGCTGTGACTACTGGTCCATCCATCACAGGCGACTTTCAGGTTGATGGGGATTTGGCAAACTTTTCTGCTGCCGAGGGGAGTTTTCCGACGCTCGGTTGTATCTGCACGGTGTATTTGCTTTGAACGCAGCAGTCGAGCAGCAGTCGGATCAGTCCGCGCGGGCCGCGGGTGCACTGAGTAGCCCGGCGGCAGAAGCGGCGGCCACTGAAGCCGGTGTTACGTAGCGCATCGTCACTACATCGTCGCCATGTTGTGCCAGAAGTTCTTGAGGCTGTCAGTGCCGCCGAACAGGGTTGTGAAGTTCGTCGAGTCGACGAGCACAATGTCGCCGACCCGCT
>Ga0153922_1000043_pt1 | contig 49708 bp, 42 predicted proteins | sample TSNJ006MetaG_FD_104723 | JGI IMG/M metagenome (GOLD analysis project Ga0153922, IMG submission 104723) | Attine ant fungus gardens microbial communities from New Jersey, USA - TSNJ006 MetaG | ecosystem: Host-associated > Fungi > Mycelium > Unclassified | place: USA: New Jersey, Brendon T. Byrne... | reverse complement strand
GAGGTACTCGACGACCCTCGGATCCGAGGTGACCGACGCGAACAAAACCTCGGCATCCTCGACCCGCGGCGCGCGCAACAGGATGCGCGGCCCGACAAGGATTTCGGCCACGGCCATGCCCCTCATCCTGCGACTCTGTCGCGGTCGCGTCGAACCTGGTTGACTGGTCTTGCCATGTCTATTGCGCTCAACCACACGATCGTGGCGGCCCACGACAAGGGTGAGTCGGCCGCCTTCTTCACCGAACTGTTCGGCCTGCCGTCTCCTAAGCCCTTTGGCCATTTCCTGGTGGTGGAACTCGATCACGGCGTCAGCCTCGATTTCGCCGACAGCCGCGACGACGTCCGACCACAGCACTACGCATTCCTCGTTTCGGAGGACGACTTCGACGCGATCTACGGCCGAATCCGTCAGCGCGGTATGGAGCACTGGGCCGACCCGCAAGGACGCAGGCCTGGCGAGATCAACCACAACGACGGTGGCCGCGGAGTGTATTTCTGTGACCCCGGTGGCCACTACCTGGAGATCATCACCCGGCCCTATGGTTCGGGCACGTGACACTGACTCCCGGCGATGGCCGCGATGTCATCGCGGCCTTTCTTCCGCAATCACCGTTCGTCGTCAAGCTCGGGATCGTGGCAGAGGTCTTGGAAGCCGACGGCGTGCGACTGCGGCTGCCGTGGGACCCGTCCAACACCACGCTGGGCGACATGGTCCATGGCGGAGCGATTGCCACCCTCGCCGATCTCACCGTGATGGCGGCGGCGTGGTGCGGAGCGCAGGCACCCGAATCGCTTCGCGGCGTGACGGTTTCGATGGCGCTGGACTATCTTGCGCCCGCGCGTGCCACCGACCTGATCGGCGAAGGCAGAGTGTTGCGGCGCGGCAAGTCGCTGGTCAATTGCGAGGCCGACGTGCTGCGGGCTGACGGGGAACGTGTCGCGAAGGCGATCGCCACGTACAAGCTCGGCTGAGGAGCTAAGCGGAGACCTCGCTCAATCGCCCCGTCGCGACATCGAAGATGAAGCCGCGCAACGATTCGTGCTTGGTGACAAATGGGCTTGCCTCGATCCGCCTGATCGACTGACGGATATCCTCCTCGAGGTCCGGGAACGCTTCCGCGGCCCATTCTGGCTTGATGCCGGTGTCGTCCTGGATCGACCGCTTGAAATCGTCATCGGTGAAGGTGAGCATTCCGCAGTCGGTGTGATGGATGAGAATTATTTCCCTTGTTCCGAGCAGCCGCTGGCTGATCGCAAGTGAACGGATCTCGTCATCGGTGATCACCCCGCCGGCATTGCGGATCACGTGCGCTTCGCCATCTTTGAGGCCGAGGACGCGGTACACGTCGATTCTGGCGTCCATGCAGGCGACGACCGCGACGTGCTTGCTCGGCGGCATCGGCAAGGGGCCCGAGAAGTTGCGGGCATATTCGACGTTGTTGGCCAGATATTCGTCGGTCACGCTCATTGGGACCTCCTGTGCAAGCGGGTGGCAGACCCCAGGGGAAATTCTTGCATTGCCGGACCCGGCGGAGACCAAGGGCCCAGCGTCGCTACATTGGCCGCATGCCACGGGTGGTGGGCGGCGGCCCCGGATGACACGGTTCCTGGTCGGCCGCCTGCTCAAGTACGTGGTGCTGCTCCTCTTGGCATCATTCTTGACGTTCAGCATGACGTCGGTGTTCTTTCATCCGCTCGACAGCCTTCTGCAGCGCAACCCGCGGCCGCCGCAAATAGTGATCGATGCGAAAGCGGCCGAACTCGACCTCGACAAGCCGATACCGGTTCGGTATGGCAAGTGGATATCGGGCGCGGTCCGCGGCGACTTTGGCACCACCGTCGGCGGGCAACCGGTCTCGCAGGAGCTGTGGCGGCGGATTGGGATCAGCCTGCGCCTGGTGGTGCTGGGTTCGGTGATCGGGACTGTCGTCGGGGTGGTGTTGGGCGCGTGGGGCGCGATCCGGCAGTACCGGTTGAGCGACCGCGTGATCACGGTGCTGTCGCTGCTCATCCTCAGCATCCCCACATTTGTCATGGCGAATCTGCTCATTTTGGCGGCGTTGCGGGTGAACTCAGTGCTTGGCGTGCAGGTGTTCGAGTACATCGGGGAGACCTCGGCGGACGCCCGCGGTGGCTGGTGGGACCAGTTCATCGACCGATTGCAGCATCTCGTGTTGCCGACCGTGACATTGGCGCTGGGGGCAATGGCCAGCTACAGCCGCTATCAGCGCAACGCGATGCTGGACGTGCTCGGCCAGGACTTCATCCGCACAGCGCGCGCCAAGGGCCTGACGCGTCGGCGGGCGTTATTCAAACACGGGCTGCGTACCGCCTTGATTCCGATGGCGACACTGTTCGCTTATGGAGTGGCCGGTCTGGTCACGGGCGCCGTCTTTGTAGAGAAGATCTTCGGCTGGCACGGCATCGGCGAGTGGTTTGTCCAGTGCATCGCGACGCAGGACACGAACATCGCGGTAGCGGTAACCGTTTTCGCAGGGGTCATGATTCTTATCGGCGGTCTGCTTTCCGACGTCATCTACGCTCTTCTCGATCCGCGGGTGCGGGTCGCGTGACCGAAACAGCCGTCGTCCAAAAGGGCGTTCATACAGCTCAATTCGCGTCTCGCCGGAGCCTGGTGCTGCGCCGGTTCCTCCGGAACGAGCCCGCGGTGGTCGCGCTCATCCTACTGGCGGCGCTATTCGTGGGTTGCTATGTGCTGCCGCCGCTGTTGCCGTTCAGCTACGCTCAGTTGGACTACAGTGCCCTGCAGGAGCCGCCGTCTGCCGACCACCTCTTCGGCACCAATTCTCTGGGCCAAGACGTTCTGGCCCAGACGCTGAGGGGCATGCAGAAGTCCATGTTGATCGGTGTCTGCGTGGCCTTCATCTCGGCGACGATTGCAGCCACCGTGGGATCGATCGCGGGATATTTCGGCGGCTGGCGCGATAGCGTGCTGATGTTCATCGTCGACCTGTTGCTGGTAGTCCCGTCCTTCTTTCTGATCGCGATTGTCACGACACGCACCAAGCAGTCCGGCACGATCATCTGGCTGATCCTGCTGCTGGCGGTGTTCGGCTGGATGATCAGCTCACGGATGGTGCGCGGTCTGACGATGAGCCTGCGGGACCGCGAATTCGTCCAGGCCGCACGGTATATGGGCGTCGCGAACCGGCGCATCATCGTGCGCCACATTCTTCCGAATGTCGCGTCGATCCTCATCATCGACACCGCGCTCAACGTCGGGTCGGCGATTATGGCCGAAACCGGGTTGAGCTATCTGGGTTTCGGCGTCCAGCCGCCCGACGTGTCGCTGGGCACGCTGATCGCCGACGGCACCAGTTCCTTCACGACATTCCCGTGGGTGTTCTGGTTTCCCGCGGGCGTGCTGGTGGTGATCCTGTTCTGCGCCATCCTGGTCGGCGACGGCCTGCGTGACGCGTTCGACCCGAGTAGCGGAACACTCCGTCGGAGACGGATGAAATGAGCCCGCTGCTCGAGGTGACCGACCTCACCGTCACCTTTCCCACCGACACCGAAAGCGTTGCCGCGGTACGCGGCCTGAGCTATCAGGTCGCGGCCGGTGAAGTCGTCGCGATCGTCGGCGAATCAGGGTCCGGAAAATCCGCGGCAGCGATGGCCGTGATCGGGCTGCTGCCCGAATACGCGGAAGTGTCCGGATCGGTGCGTCTGCACGGTGACGAACTACTGGGCATGTCCGATAAACCGATGTCGCAGATCCGCGGGAACACGATCGGCACGGTGTTTCAAGACCCGATGTCGGCGCTGACCCCGGTGTACAACATCGGAGATCAGATCGCCGAGGCGATCCAGATCCACCAACCCGATATCGCCCGGCGCAAGGCCCGGGCACGTGCGGTCGAACTCCTCGACCTCGTCGGCATCGCGCAGCCCGACCGGCGGATGACGGCCTTTCCGCATGAGCTGTCCGGCGGCGAGCGCCAGCGGGTCGTCATCGCGATCGCGATCGCCAACGATCCCGATCTGCTGATCTGTGACGAGCCGACGACGGCGCTCGACGTGACTGTCCAGGCGCAAATTCTCGAGGTGCTCAAGACTGCCCGCGACGTCACTGGTGCCGGCGTTGTGATCATCACGCACGATCTCGGCGTCGTCGCCGAGTTCGCCAACCGCGCGCTGGTGATGTACGCCGGTCGCGCAGTCGAAGTTGCCGACGTCGACACGCTTTACGGCGATCGACGGATGCCGTACACGGCCGGACTGCTCGGGTCGGTACCGCGGCTCGACGCACCGCAGGGGGCGCGGTTGGTGCCGATTCCCGGGAGCCCACCCTCGCTTGCGACGTTGCAGGCGGGCTTGTGCCCGTTCTCACCCAGGTGCCCACTCGCAATCGACGAATGTCGCGCCGCGGAGCCCGAACTCGTCACCGTCGGGCCGGCTCATCAGGCCGCGTGCATCCGCACTGAACTCGTGGCCGGGCGGAGCGCATCGCAGATCTACGGTGTGCCCACCGCACCGCCCGCCCGTGACGAATACGCGGCCGACTCCGCCGTGGTGGTTCGGGTGACCGATCTGGTGAAGACCTACCGGCTCACCAAAGGGGTGGTGTTTCGGCGCCGCGTCGGTGAAGTAAGGGCCGTCGACGGCGTCAGTTTCGAGTTGCGCCAAGGCCGCACGCTCGGGATCGTCGGCGAGTCCGGGTCAGGCAAATCCACGACGCTGCACGAGATCCTGGAACTGGCGGCGCCGCAGTCCGGGTCCATCGAGGTGTTGGGCGCCGACGTCGCCGGCCTCGACGGCCGGACCCGTCGGGCACTGCGCGGCGACCTGCAGGTAGTGTTCCAGGATCCCGTCGCCTCTCTCGATCCGCGGCTGCCGGTCGGCGACGTGATCGCGGAGCCGTTGCTCGCCAACGGGTTTGACAAGAAGCAGGCCGACCAACGGGTTGGCGAGCTGCTGGACATCGTCGGGCTGCGCCGCGCCGACGCGAACCGCTATCCTGCGGAGTTCTCGGGCGGTCAGAAGCAACGCATCGGCATCGCGAGAGCGTTGGCGTTGCAGCCCAAGATCCTCGCCCTGGACGAACCCGTGTCGGCGCTGGACGTGTCGATCCAGGCGGGGATCATCAACCTGCTGCTTGACCTGCAAGACCGGTTCGGACTGTCCTACCTGTTCGTTTCGCACGATCTTTCGGTGGTCAAGCACCTCGCCCATCGGGTCGCGGTGATGTACAAGGGCGCGATCGTCGAACAGGGCGACGCCGAGCAGGTCTTCGCCGACCCGCAAGACGACTACACGAAACGACTACTGAAGGCCGTGCCGCAACCACCGCCGGACGTCGCCGGCTCAGCTGTCGCCGAGGCTGTGTCAGCGACTACTGCCGCGCAGGCACCCGCTCAGGGGGGCGAGCAACTACCACCAGAGCCACCTTCATCCCCGCCGCGCAAGGGATCGCCGCCGCCCAAGCCAGACAGAAGCGGGCGCAATTCTGCATTGCGGATTGCGGCGGCGCTGGCGGTCATCGTGGCGCTCGTCGCGATCGGGGTGCTGGCCACGCGGCTGGAAGGAAGTCGCCACCGAGCGACGGCGACGGGGGCGGCCGAACTTGGCAGCACGAACGACATCAACCCGCAGAATCCGGCCACCCTGCAGGACGGCGGCAGCCTGAGGCTGTCGCTGAGCGAATATCCCGTTAACTTCAATCCGCTGAACATCGACGGCAACACGGCGGACTTGGCGGGTGTGCTCAAGCCCACGCTGCCACGCGCTTTCATCATCAAGCCCGACGGCTCAGCCACCCTCGACACCGACTACTTCACCAGCGTCGAACTGACCAAGACCGACCCGCAGGTCGTCACCTACACGATCAACCCGAAGGCCGTCTGGTCCGACGGCACGCCGATCACGTGGGAGGACATCGCAGCGCAGATCTACGCCCTCAGCGGTAAGGACAACCGTTTCGCGATCGCCAGCCCCAGTGGTGCCGAGCGCGTCGACAAGGTCACCCGCGGGGTCGACGACCGGCAGGCCATCATGACGTTCGCGAAGCCCTATGCGGAATGGAAGGGCATGTTTGCCGGGAACGGGATGCTGCTGCCCCGCAGCATGACGTCGACTCCCGAGGCGTTCAACAAAGCCCAACTCGACGGTCCCGGCCCGTCGGCCGGGCCATTCGTGGTCACCACCGTCGACAAGGCGGCCCAGCGGATCGTGCTGACGCGCAACCCTAGGTGGTGGGGCCAGCGCCCACGGCTCGATACGATCACGTTCACGGTCCTCGATCCCGCAGCCGAGATACCCGCCCTGCAGAACCACGCGATCGACGCGGCAGGGCTGGCCTCGCTGGACGACCTGTTGCGCGCTCAGCGCACCCCCGGGATCTCCATCCGGCGAGCACCGGCTCCCAGTTGGACTCACTTCACGTTCAACGGCGCGCCGGGCTCGATTCTCGCCGACGAGAAGTTGCGGCTTGCGGTCATGAGAGCCATTGACCGCCAAGCGATCGCAAACGTCAGCCAGCGCGGCCTGGTCGACAACCCGACGCCGTTGAACAATCACATCTACGTTGCGGGCCAAGAGGGCTATCAGGACAACAGCAACGTGGTCGCTTTCAACCCCGATCAGGCACGCAAGGATCTCGACGACCTGGGCTGGAAGCTCAACGGCCCGTTCCGTCAGAAGGACGGCCGGCCCTTGACGATTCGCCTCGTTCTATTCGAAGCGCTCAGTAGCCGCCAGATCGCCCAAGTCGCCCAGAACAGCCTTGCCCAAGTTGGGGTGAAGCTCGACCTCGATGTGAAATCCGGCGGCGGGTTCTTCACGAACTACGTCATCCCAGGGGATTTCGACATCGCGCTGTTCGGCTGGGTGGGCGACGTGTTCCCACTGTCCGGTCTGACGCAAATCTACGCCTCGTACGGCGAGAGCAACTTCGGCAAGATCGGCAATCTGCAAATCGACGCGAAGATTGAGCAGACGCTGGCCGAACTGGACCCTGCGACCGCACGCCGACTCGCCAACGAGGTCGATACGATGTTATGGAACGAGGGGTTCAGCCTGCCCCTGGTGCAGGCGCCCGGAAACCTGGCCGTGCGAAGCAATCTGGCCAACTTCGGTGCCCCCGGCTTGGGTGATCTTAATTTCAGCGCGATCGGTTTCATGAAGTAGCGGTCACCCTCTCCACGATCCGCGGGACGACGCCGGGCATGACGCTCTCAACCGCCGCCGCCGCGCCGAGGGCCGCCACAAACAACCGGATCACGGTTCCGACGGGCAGTGCGTCAAGTGCCGCAGCGCGCGCGGGCAACGTTTCAATCTTACCCTCTGCCATGGCCTTTGCGATTTGCACCGCGGCCCGCTTGCGGCTGTCGAGCACACTGTGGCCCGCGGTCGGAAGGCGAACCAGCAGGGCCCCGGGGATCAGCGACGCGATCCTGTCGGCGACCACGGGCGGCGTGGTCAGGTCACGGCCGCCGGAGACGACGACCGTGGGCCACGAGAATTTCGGCATCTCGGCCGCCAGGTCGTAGGGTTCGGCCTCGAATTCGACCGGGTCGGACGCGAAGTCACGGAACGCGACCGCCGGGTCCAACGGCTTGCCGTCGGGGACGTCACCGTAGTTGAGTTCGCGGAAGCCGATGCGGCCCACGAGATCGGGCTCGTTGCGGTACGGAGCCTTGCGCGCGATGAACCGCCGGGTGAGATTGTCCAGCGCGGTCCACACCCCGTGTCGCCCGGCCAGCAGCAGATCCAATTGGCGATCGAGTAGGGCCGGACCGCCCAACCCGTACACGGCCGCCGCAAGCTGGCCGGAGACCGGTTCCAGCACGCCGTCACCCACCAGTTGTCGCACCTTGGGTGCCAAATCCGCGGTTTCTGAATCTGTCCCGTCCCACAGCGCCCGCCGGATCGCCGCGCGCGCGTCGTCGATGTCGCGGCCGGACAGCACCGGAGAGTCGAGAATCATCCCATGGACGCGCTGCGGGTGGCGCACTCCGACTCCCGCTGCGATGTAGGCGCCGTACGACGTGCCGTAGAGCACCGCCCGTTCGACGTGCGCGTCGTCGAGCACCGCCACGAGGTCGTCGACCACCTGCTCGATGGTCAGAGCCTGCGGCGGCAGATCCGCGCCCGCGTCGTCGTGGCGGGACATCCCAATCCCGCGATGCTCCACCATGATCACGTCCAGCCCCGCGGTGGCCGTGCGGCGACGATCACCGCGGTAGAGGGCAACGGACGCTGCCCCCGGTCCGCCGGGAATGATCACCATCGGATGGGCAGATTTGCGCCCGGCCCGCACGTAGTACAGGTCGAACTCGTCATCGGTGCCGGGGGAAAGAGGTCGGCGTACCGACCGCACACCGGCCTGAGCGGCCAGTTTCTCGTGCGCGCGGCGACGCTTGGCGTTCATCGTCATTACCCGACATTCTGCCGTGCCGATGACAAGTTCAGTCGCGGCTAAGCGGTCAACTCGATGTGATGGGCGCCTTTGACGCTGTCGTAACGGCGTGGACTGCAGGTCAGCACGAGCACCTGGGCGTCGCTGCCGACGGCGTCGAACACCGCACCCATCCTGGCCAACCGGTGGGAGTCGGTAAAGCCCAGCGCGTCGTCGATGATGACAGGCACGCTGTCCTCCTCGGCGACCAGCGCCGCTCCCGCGAGCCGGGCGATGATGCCCAATTGTTCCTTTGCACCGCCGGACAGCGACTCGTACGGCACGGTGCGGCCGGCCAGCGTCCGGCTGCAGATGCTCAACGAGCTGTCGATCTCGACTTCAAAAGTGTCACCGAACACGATGCGACCCAGCCGCTGGATCTCAGCGCGAAACGGCTCGACGTAGCGCAGCCGCGAGTCGTCGCGGTGCCGAAGGATCACGGCGCGCAGCAGCTGCACGGCCCGTGCCCTGCGTCCGACACGGGCCGACTCGCCGTCGGCGTGCTCGCGCCCGGCCTCCGCCGCGTCGAGCCGGCCCTTGCGTCCCTCCGTTCCGTAAACCCTCAACTGTGTTGCCAGGTCGCGTATTTCACCCGCGACCGCGTCATAGTCGCGGGTCAGCTCGTCGGCGTGCCGTTCGGCGTCACCAAGCTCGGCGTCAATTCGGTCCGGTCCGATCTGGGACAATCGTGAGCGGACCTCGCCAACCCGCGCGGCCGCGCGGTCGGCCGCCGCCGCATCTGCCTGGGCGCCAAGCGCAATGTCCTCGTCGCTGGCCCTCGCGCGCTGCTGAGCGAGCCCCTGGCGAGCAGCGTCCAGTTGGCCTCGGGCGGCGGCCAGTTTCTCGCGCAACATCGCTGCGCACGTGTGTTTTTCGGCCAGGGCGGCCCCAGCTGCCGCCGCGACATCCCGGTCGCGCTGGCAGGCCGCGATCGCGACCCGGTGCGCCTCGGTGGCAGCACCGAGCTCCGCGCGAGCCGCGTCCGTCCCGGTGTCTTCAGCGGAAACGCCCCGATCCCGCAACACCGCAAGCCGAAAGCGCAGTTGGTCCACAGGTTCGTCGCCGCAGAGCCCCGTCAGCGTAGCGCCCAACCTGCCATGGTGAGACACAAGTTCGCGGCGCACCTCGGCGTGAGCGCGTGCGTCGGCAAGGTCCGCCACGCCGGCGGCCGCGAGGAGACCGTTCAGGTAGGTGCTGGCGGCTTCGAGCGTGGCCTGCGTATCGCACGCGGGCGCACCCGGAACGACGCGGACGTGCAACACTCCCGGGACTTCGATCTCAGTGGCCTCGGTAGCCTCGGCGGTGAAACTCTCCCCCGCCGACAACCTGATCCGACGGCGCTGCACCCCCAAGTCGAGATCGGTGGTGGCAGTGAGCTCGATCTGAGGAGACGCAAGTGCCGCTTGGCCGCGCGCGCGTTCGACCGCCGTGAAGGCCACCTCGAGGTCTCGCAATACCGGGTCCGTCACGGGCATCCCGTTGATTTCGTGCTCAACCCTCGCCATTTCGGCGCATGTGGCGTCGATCTTGGCCAGTCGTGACACGAGCCGGTTGGCCTCGTCGCGGTCGGACAGCCGGTCGAACGTGGCGCGGGCGGCGTCGGCGCGCGCCTGCGCCTCGAGCAGCACCGCACCCGACCGCTCGGCGGTCGACGCGGCGATGTCACGGACGTCACGAGCGACCGACTCGTCCTCGCCGGCCTGTGCCGCTTCGGCGGCCATCTCGGCGACGGCGCGTTCGCGTTCCCCGGCATCGTCGGCGAGCCGGCGGCGCTCGGCGAAAGCCGCAGCGGACGCCTGGGCCGTGGCGCGCGCCGCGGTGGTCATGACCTCCGCCTCCTTCAGCTCCGCCCTCAGTCCGGCCGCGACGGCGGCCGCTGTGCGCGCCGCGGTGAGCCGCTGCTGTGCGGACTCGCGTTGGCCCGCGAGCCCGGCCAGCCGTTGCGACAGCTCGGCGTGCCGGCGGACACAGTCATCGACCTCGGCGACCGCCGCCGCGCAACCAGCCGCCTCGGCGTCCGCCTCAGCGAGCCTCGAAGTCGCGGCGGCCCATTCCCCCGTGGCGCGGCCGGTGGGTGTGAAGTAGCGGGAGTATTCGGCCTCGATGCGGTCGACGAGCAGCGGCTCGTCACCGGACAGCGCCGCGGACTGGCTCGCCACGTCGAGCGCACGCGACAGTGCGTCGCATCCGGACAGGTCGACCGAAGCAGTGGACGCCGCCTGCATGACGCGCTGCGCCCGCCACAACTCCGTGTCGACGGTCTCGGCAAGGATCGCGCGCACCCGCTCGTGTGCCTCGTCACCCGTCAGCTGCTCGCGCCGGGGGGCCAGCACGGTCAGCTCCGTCTCGCACTTCTGGTGGAAGCGCTTGCGGTACACGAATCGATAAGGGCCGCTGCTGATTTCGGCCGTCACCTCGGCGCCGGCGTCGGCATGGGTGGGTTTGACTTGTTTGACTTCCCGCCTCGTCGAGCGGTCCTTGGCCTCCAGCAGCAGATCGATCGCCTCGATCATCGACGACTTGCCGATCTCGTTGGCCCCGCTGACGACGATCACGCCGCTGTCGGGCAACACGATCTCGCGGTGCTCGATACCGCGGTAGTTCGCGAGAACGAGCCGGTGCAGCTTCACGCCGTGCTCCTGTCGCCGGCGAGCCGCAAGAGCAGCGCCAGCGCCCCCAGCGCATCGGCAGCCGCCTCCTCGTCAGATCGTGCTGTGGCAACCAGCTCCTCGACCGCCGCGGCCGCAAAGCCGCCGATGCCCAGATCCGCGAACTCGGCGTTGTCCGGAACAACCGCGATATCGCTGCGCCGCTCCCAGATTCGGAGCGAGGCGAACAACTGCGCGTACCTGTCCAGGCAGGCATCAAGCGCCGCCCGGTCCGTAACGCGAAGCGATCCCGTCAGGGCCAGCCGCACGACGGTGCGGTCCTTGTCGGGCAACACGTCGAGGTTGATGTCCAAGTCGGTGACATCGCGTGAACTGTCCACCGGGCGGCAGAGCGTGATGAATCGCCACTGCCCCACGGCGCGCCCGGTTACCGTCACAGGTCGCGCCGGATCGACTTCGTCGATGTCGACCACCAGCACGTGACCGGGGTCGTGCTCGACGTCGTCGTAATTGGTGACTTCGGGCGACCCGGAGTACCAGATCCGCCCGCTCTCGCCGACGTTGGTGCGAGAATGCTTGTCCCCCAACGCGACATAGTGAACCGCTCCGGAGTTCAGCGCGCTGTGCACGGCCTGCAGCCCGATCACCGACGGTTTGCCCCGATCCGGGTCGAGCGCGTCGACCCCTCCGTGCGCGACCAGGATCCGCGTGTTTCCGTCCGCAGCGAGTTCGCCGAGAACCTCGGCGACCAGATCGGTGGTCGGCGCCTTCGACCGCCACGGCGCGGCGACGATCTGCAACCCCGGTCGCACATCGTGCACGCCGCAGCGATCGAGCACGTGGACGTTGTCGGGCCGCTCGGCGACGAACAACGCGCTGGTGTAAACCGATGACGCGTCCAGCGGATCATGATTGCCGGGTAGCAGATAGACGGGAATGCCGATGGCCCGCATCGCTTCGAGCGACTGGCTGACGACCCGCGGAGCGAGTTGGTTGTGCTCGAACACGTCGCCGGCAACCACGACGAATTCGGCCCCTGTTTCGGCGGCCACCCCGCCCACCGCGCTCACCGCGTCGCGGCGCGCCGCCGAATAACGCGGCTGCGCATCGCCGTTGAGGAAATGCCGGGTCATTCCGAGTTGCCAGTCGGCAGTGTGGATGAACCGCATGTTGACCCTCCCTCCTTCGGCGTCGCTCATTGGGCATGGCGAGTGTAGGTCCGGCCGCCGACAACTTCGTGGACCTCGCGCGGCATGCCCTAGCGTGGGTCGCATGAGCGCGCGCACGTTGTTGCTGATGCGGCATGCGAAGTCCGACTACCCCGCCGGAGTGGTCGACCATGACCGGCCGCTGGCGCCACGCGGCATTCGGGAGGCCGGGCTGGCCGGTGAGTGGCTGCGGTCCAGCGTGCCGCCCATCGACGCGGTGCTCTGCTCGACCGCCGCCCGCGCCCGCGAGACGTTGACGCGCACCGGACTGGACGCGCCGGTCACGTTCGACGAACGCCTCTACGACGCGGTACCGGGGTCGGTCATCGACGTAATCAACGGTGTCGACGACGGGGTCGCCACGCTGCTGGTCATCGGTCATGAGCCCGCAATGAGCAACGTGGCGATCGGACTGGCCGGCGCGCCGGGGAGCAGTCAAGCGGCGGCCGAACGGATCTCGACGAAGTTCCCGACGTCGGCGATCGCCGTGCTGCGAACCGACGCACCGTGGCGTGATCTCACGATGGGCGCAGCGGTTTTGGTCTCATTCTACGTGGCGCGTTGACTTGCGGTTCGCCGACAATTGCACTATGCAATAGTTTGCCGTTAGCCGTCGTCAGCCCGCAGAAGCCCGCAGAGGAGTGCCATGGTCAGCGCTGCCCGCGCGACGGCGGTCGACGAGTCGCCGGAGGCCGTCACGGATGCTCTGCTGATCGCTTCGCGGCTGCTGATGGCGATATCGGCCCGCGCGATCGCCGACGTCGACGAGAGCATCACGATCCCGCAGTTTCGAACGTTGGTCATTCTGGCCGGCGACGGCCCGGTCAACCTCGCCACGCTGGCCGGCCTGCTCGGCGTGCAACCATCGACCACCGGCCGGATGGTCGACCGCCTGGTTACCACCGGCTTGATTGACCGCAAACCCCATGCCACCTCCCGGCGGGAGATGATCGCCGGGCTGACCGTGCGCGGACGCGAAGTCGTCCAGCAGGTGACCGCACGGCGGCGCAACGAGATCAGCCGCATCGCCGACACGATGCCCGCGGCAGAACGCCGCGGCCTGGCGCGCGCGCTGTCCGCCTTTGCCAAAGCAGGCGGCGAACCTCCCGCAGGCCACGACATCGACGCGAGTTGAGGCTTGTGCGCCACTTGATCGCAGCGCTGTCGCTGACACACGGCTGGGTGCCGATGTTGGTGCAGCTTTTGACCGCCGCGATCGTGCTCGGTGCCACCGGCTGGCGATCCCGCAAGTGGCGGCTGTTCGCGCTGCCGGCAGTGGCGGGCGCCGGCGTGTTGTTGGCCGTATGCGCGGATATCTACCTCGGGTCGTTCGGAATCGCCGGAGATCCGGCGCCATGGGGGGTGTGGATCTGGATCGGCGTCACTGGATTGGCCGTGGGCGTCGTGGTGGTCGGCTGGCGCGGCGCGCGCTGGTGGCGGCGCGGAATGTCGCTCGTGGCGGTGCCGCTGTCCCTGCTGTGCGCCGCCCTCGCGGTCAACCTCTGGGTCGGCTACTTCCCGACGGTGCATGCGGCCTGGAATCAGCTGACCTCGGGCCCGCTGCCCGACCAGACCGATCGGCTCACGGTGACCGAGATGCAGCTTGCCGGCGCCAGGCCCAAAATGGGCGTTGTGGTGCCGGTGTCCATCAATTCCGACGCCTCGGGGTTCCGGCACCGCCGCGAGTTCGTGTATCTGCCGCCCGCGTGGTTCGCCAGCACGCCACCGCCGCGGTTGCCCGCGGCCTTGATGATCGCGTCCGCGTTGAACACGCCCGCAGACTGGCTGCGCGCCGGCAACGCGGTGCAGACAGTCGACGACTATGCATCCGCGCACGACGGCAACGCGCCGGTCCTGTTGTTCGTCGACGCGACAGGAGCATTCGACAACGACACCGAATGCGTCAACGGCACTCGGGGAAATGCCGCGGATCATTTGGTCAAGGACGTCGTGCCGTTCCTGATTTCGAACTTCGGGGTCAGCGACCAGCGAAGCAACTGGGGTGTGGTCGGCTGGTCGATGGGCGGAACGTGTGCCGTCGACCTCACCCTGATGCATCCCGACCTTTTCAGCGCGTTCGTCGACGTCGCCGGCGACCTCGCACCCAACACGGGCACAAGGGACCAGACGATCGCCCGGCTCTTCGGCGGCAGTGCCGACGCGTGGGCCGCCTACGATCCCGCGACGGTGATGAGGCGACACGGCCCGTACACGGGCGTGTGGGGCCGCTTCGACATCCCTGGCGCGCGGCCGTCGCAACCTGTCGGCACCGACCCGGTGGACAACCCCGAAGGCCAGGACACTGCCGCGCACTCACTGTGCCGGCTCGGCCGCACGTACGGCATCCGGTGCACGGTCATCACTCAGCCGGGCCGACACGACTGGCCGTTCGCAGCCGCCGCGTTCGCCACCGAGTTGCCCTGGCTGGCCGCACAGCTGGGCACTCCCGATACCTCCGAGGGACAATAGCGCCGAGGTCAGGCGTTGGTGGCGAGCGTCAGCTCCATCAGTTTGGTCGCCATTTGGCATGCGTCGATTCCGGGCGTTTGAGGGTTCACCCACCAACCGACAACTCCGCCGGCGTCGCTCGCGACACCGCACGAGCCGTTGGGGTCGTTCGTCGGTTTCATCAAGATCGATCGAACGCCCGCAATTGAGCGGTTCTCGACCTGGTACTTCAGCTGGTCGGCGATCTTGTGCTCGTTGTCAAGACTGCCTTGCTCGTACCAGAACCGGGTGATGTCGATCAGGCCGGCCGGATTGGCCGCCTGCCAGCGGCACACCGCACCGACGAACGTGCTCTGAATGTCTTGCGGATCGGCGCCGACGGTCTTCGCCAGCACATCGGTGGTCAGCACGTCGCATTCCTTGAGCAGGTTCGGGTACTGCTGGGAATTGTCGTTGTGCGGCGAGGGTGATCCGGAGTTCGCCCCTTCCGCGACCGGTGTGCCGGCAATGGTGCGGCCGCAACCGGCCAACATCGCAACGACCGCGAGCCCGGCGGTCAACCCGCACAGCGCCCGGTGCGCCCGGCTCATTTCGAGTTCGCAATCGATTGGCGGGCCAGTTCCTTGGCGACGTCGCAGGGTGGCGGGAACGGCTGCTCTGCGTAGCTGATCGACCATTCGATGAAGTCGTCCTGGAATTGGATACCGACCTCGCACAGGTTGTCGCCCAACGTCGGATCGTTCGCGACCGCCATGAAGCCGCTGTGGCCGTCGATGTTGATGTCGTCGACGCTGTTTCGCGAGAGTTCCTCGGTCTTGCGTTCCCGGCCGATCGGGCTGCCGCGGTACCAGGTGAACGAGAAATGCGGGCCGAGGATGCCGCCATTCTGCAACCACTGGCAGCCGGCCGAGTTGCGCCCGGCGTTCACAAGCCCCCGCGCTTGGGTCAGCTGGCTCACCGTCTGATCGCTGATCCCGCCGCATTCGGGAAAGAAGGGCCCGTGGCTGGCGTTCGGCTGAGTCGACGGCTGCGATGACGCGTTGTTGTTACCCGACGAGGTGTTGGAGCAGCCGGCGAGCAGCGAAACAGCGGTCGCCACGCCGATCGCCGCCCAGGGCAGTCTGCGTCTCACCAAACCCGCTTTCCTGGTCGCTTCGCCGCCGGTCACAGCAGCAGGATAGCCTCAGCCGCTGAGCTGAGGCGGGCCTCGGGCTTTGACCAGCGGTTTTACCCGCCCACATGACGCCGTCTAGATGCCGCAACACGGGCATTGTGTGGGACAGTACGGAAATGCTCCTGGGACTGCTGCGCAAATTCGTGCGGCCGTACCGCTCGCTCCTCGCCATCGTCGCGCTGCTTCAGGTGATCAGCTCGCTGGCGTCTCTCTATCTGCCGACGGTCAACGCGGCGATCATCGACGACGGCGTCGCCAAGGGCGACACCCAGACGATCATGAGGCTGGGCGGCGTCATGCTCGCGGTCAGCGGACTTCAGGTGTTGTGCTCGGTGGGCGCGGTCTACTTTGGCTCGCGCACCGGGATGGGGTTCGGCCGGGACCTTCGCTCGGCGATCTTCAACCACGTCACCGGGTTCTCGGCGCACGAGACCGCGCGCTTCGGCGCCGCGTCATTGCTCACCCGCAGCACCAACGACGTGCAGCAGATCCAGGTGCTGGTGCAGCTGACGTGCACGATGTTGATCACGGCACCGATCATGGGCATCGGCGGGATCATCATGGCCCTGCACCAGGAGGCCGGGCTGTCGTGGCTGCTGCTGATCAGCGTGCCGGCGCTTGGCATCGCCAACTACTTGATCGCGTCGGAGATGCTGCCCATCTTCCGCAATATGCAGAGGCTCATCGACAGCATCAACCGCGTCCTCCGCGAGCAGCTGTCCGGGATCCGCGTCGTCAGGGCATTCGCCCGCGAGCCGGTCGAGCGCCGCAGGTTCGCCGAGGCCAACAACGCGTTGTCGCAGACCGCGCTGGCCGCCGGCCGGTGGCAGGCGCTGCTGCTTCCAGTCACCACGTTGGTGATCAACCTTTCCAGCGTCGCACTGATCTGGTTCGGCGGCATGCGGATCGACGCGGGGCAGATGCAGGTCGGTTCGCTGATCGCGTTCCTTTCCTATTTCATGCAAATCCTGATGGCCGTGATGCTCGCGACGATGATTCTGATCATCCTGCCGCGCGCGTCCGTGTGCGCCGAACGGATCACCGATGTGTTGTCAACCCGGCCCACGATCGGCAGCCCCGAGCACGCGGTGACGCCCGCGACGGTGAACGGTGCAGTGCAGCTGGATTCGGCGACGTTCCGCTATCCGGGTGCCGACAGACCGGTGCTGCAAGACATTTCGTTGACGGCGCAGCCCGGGACAGTGACGGCGATCGTCGGCAGCACGGGGTCGGGCAAGTCGACACTCGTGTCGTTGATCTGCCGGTTGTACGACGTGACCGCCGGGACGGTGAGTGTAAACGGCGTCGACGTGCGTGACTACGACATCGAGCGGTTGTGGTCGTTGGTCGGGCTGGTGCCCCAACGCGGTTACCTGTTCTCGGGCACGGTGGCCGACAACCTGCGCTACGGCAAGGCCGACGCCACCGACGCGGACATGTGGGAGGCGCTGAGAGTGGCGTCCGCGGAAGGCTTCGTGCGGGCGCACGCCGACGGGTTGCAGACGCGAGTTGCCCAGGGCGGCATCAACTTCTCCGGTGGGCAGCGACAGCGGTTGGCGATCGCACGCGCGGTGGTCCGGAGGCCGGCGATCTATCTGTTCGACGACGCGTTCTCGGCGCTCGACGTGCACACGGACGCCCGCGTCCGGGCGGCGTTGCGCGAGGTCTCGACCGACTCGACCGTGATCATCGTGTCACAACGCATTTCGACCGTCGCCGAGGCCGATCACGTGGTCGTCGTCGAGGACGGCCGGGTGGTCGGCGTGGGAACCCATGAATCGCTGCTCGCCGACTGCCCCATGTACGCGGAGCTCGCGGATTCGCAGACTGTGGGTGCATCCCGATGAGCGCTTGCGCGAAGAGGAAAGAGCCGTCATGAGCGCGCCTGTGCGGATGCCGCTACGCGGTGCGGTTCCCGATCCCGCTGAGCGCTCGCGAGACTTCTTGGGCACCGCGATCCGCCTCGTGAAGCGACTGACTCCGCAGCGGGGGTTGGCCGCGGCGGTCATCGGCTTGGGCATCGGCGGGATCGCGATTGGTGTCATCGGGCCGCGGATCCTCGGGCACGCGACTGACTTGTTGTTCAACGGTGTCATCGGCCGCCAACTGCCCTCCGGCATCACGAAACAGCAGGCCGTGGATGGTGCGCGGGCCCGCGGTGACGGCATCTTCGCCGACATGCTGTCGAGAATGAACGTGACGCCGGGCGCCGGCGTGGACTTCGGCGCGGTCGGCCGGACACTGCTGCTCGCGCTTGCCCTGTATCTGCTTGCCGCTTTGCTGGTTTGGGCGCAGTTTCGGCTGCTGAACGTCACCGTGCAGCGCACAATGGTCACGCTGCGGGCCGACGTCGAGGACAAGGTGCACCGGCTGCCGTTGTCGTACTTCGATTCTCGGCAACGTGGTGAGGTGCTGAGCCGGGTCACCAATGACATCGACAACATCCAGACATCGGTGTCGATCACGATCAGCCAGCTGTTGACGTCGGTGCTGACGGTCGTCGCCGTTCTGGTGATGATGTTGACCATCTCGCCACTGTTGGCGGCGATCACGGTGCTGACGGTGCCGTTGTCGCTGTGGGTGACGCGCACGATCGCGCGGAGATCCCAGCGACTGTTCGTCGCGCAGTGGACCAACACCGGGCGGCTCAACGCTCACATCGAGGAGACGTACAGCGGCTTTACGTTGGTCAAGACCTTCGGCCACCGGACCCTCGCCCAGGACCGGTTCCGGGAGTTGAACAGGGACGTCTACGACGCGAGCTTTGGCGCGCAGTTCTTTTCGGGGCTGGTGGCACCGTTCACGATGTTCATCGGCAACCTCAGCTATGTTGCCGTCGCGGTGATCGGCGGCCTGCAGGTCGCAACCGGACAGATCACACTTGGCAGCATTCAGGCCTTCACCCAGTACGTTCGCCAGTTCAATCAGCCGATCACCCAGGTGGCGGCGATGTACAACACGCTGCAGTCCGGAGTGGCAAGCGCTGAACGCGTTTTCGACCTACTGGACGCAGACGAACAGGAGCCGGACAGCCCGGTGCCGCTGCCGTCGATGAACGGCCATCCGAAGGCCGGCCGTGTCGAATTCGAGCGGGTCAACTTCAGCTATCGGCGCGGCACTCCGGTCATCGAAGACCTGTCGTTCGTCGCCGTTCCGGGCAGCACTGTGGCGATCGTCGGACCGACCGGGGCCGGCAAGACGACGTTGGTCAATCTGCTGATGCGGTTCTACGAGGTCGACTCGGGGCGGATCCTGGTTGACGGCGTCGATATTGCGGCGGTGAGCCGCTATTCGCTGCGATCCCGGATCGGAATGGTCCTGCAGGACACGTGGCTGTTCAGCGGGACCATCGCGGAAAACATCCGCTACGGACGTCCGGGCGCGAGCGACGTCGATGTGTTCGCGGCCGCCAAGGCGGCGTACGTCGACCGGTTCGTGCACGCGCTGCCGGACGGTTACCGGACGTGGGTCAGCGACGACGGCGGAAATATCAGTGCGGGCGAGAAGCAGCTGATTACGATCGCGCGCGCGTTCCTCGCCCAGCCGGAGCTGCTGATTCTCGACGAGGCGACCAGTTCAGTCGATACCCGGACCGAACTGCTCATTCAGCACGCGATGGGCGAATTACGCCGCGACCGAACGAGTTTCATCATTGCCCACCGCCTTTCGACGATCCGCGACGCCGACGTGATCCTGGTGATCGAGGACGGCCGGATCGTCGAACGTGGCAGCCACGCCGAGCTGATGGCCCGACGCGGCGAATACTGGTCGATGACGCAGGCCTGAGCGCCGATGAGCGCTTGCGCGAAGAGCATCAGGCCAGGCCCGCCTACAGCTCCGGGCCCTCTGCCCGCACGTCGTCCACTTCGGACATCGCTTCACGCAGTTTGGTCAGCCACTCGTCGGCGTGCTCGCCGACCAGCCGGACGCACCAGGCCAGCGCGTCGGACCGAGACCGCGCAACCCCGGAATCGACAAGTGTGTCGAGCACCTGCCGGTCCGGTTGTCGCAGCCTTGTCATAACGGGAACAGCCAGGTTGGTGAACATGATCCGGTCGCCGCCGATCTGTACCCCCCAGCTCACCGTGCGGCCGTAGCGGGCCTGCGCCTCGTCGGCGATCCGCATCCGTTCCGATCGCGTGTCTTCCCGGAAGCGGGCCGCGCGGCCGGCGCCGCGGGCGTCGGCACCCTCGGCTTGCCCACCCTCCGGCTCCGCGAGCCGACCGATGACGGTGATCTCGTCGCGGTCCACGACGACCGCGGGGTCCTCGGTGAACCAGGCGTCCGGAACCCGACCGGCGAACCAGTCGGGCGCGTCCGCGGCCTCAGGCTGGTCCGCTTGTTGCCAGCCGCCTGGGCGGCCGAATCGCCGCCCGTGTACATGGTGTGATCGCATGATTACATGCTTACACCGTTACGTCCTTTCAGAGGTAGCGTTCACCGTAGGCATAACTGTTAGAAGGACTCGGCTAACGCTTACGAACGATGGCCCAGCCGCCGGCCAGCGTCGCGACGATCAGCAGCAGAACGCCCCATACCGGGTGGGTCAGCCACCCAACGACGATCGCGGCGACCAGCGCGGGTGAGATCGCGAACAGCACGATTACCGGGTGCTGCTTGACCACGGCTAGCGCGCTGCGTGCCCGGACGGGGTCGATTTCCTTGCCTGTCATGAACCAAGCATGCCAGCGAAATCGGGGTCAGGTGGTCTCCAGCGAGTAGCTGTTGGCCAGGTCGTCCTGGGTGACGTGGGCGTCCTCGGTTGTCGTGTCGACCCGCAGCGGGCTCGTCAGTATCCGCGACTGGTAGCTCCACCCCGAAGGCAGCTGCAGCCGGGCGGCGAGTCCCGGCAGGTCGTCCAGCGACAGCGTCGGGTCGACGATCTGGCTCCAGGTCTGCATGACCCAGCGCCGGCCATGCGGGTCGATCAGCTCGAAAACCGGTCGGTTGGCGTCGAAGACGAACACCGCGTGGCGGCTGACCTTGTTGACCGTGTACGGCGCGGGGTTCATCGACGACAGTTGCACGGTGGCCTGCCGAAGCATGTCGATGCCCCCGAACGTCTTCGTTTCGGGTGTGCCCGTGACGGCTTTCTCGATGGTGCTCATCAGCCAGTATCTGGGGCCGTTGAGCAGGGCCGCGGCAGCGCCGTGCTCGGTCAAGATGACCTGCGGGTCGAGCTGCGACCACAGGTCCGCAGGACAGTCGTTCAGCGGGAAACTGTTGTAGACCGATGCCTCCGGACCGGTTTGTGTCACGCGCACCAGGAGCACTTCGCCGTAACGCTTCCCGAACACATCGGTCACTGGTTGCATGATCTCCTACCAGACACGAATCCAGTCGACGAGCATATCCGCCGGATAGGTCCCCGGTCCGGGATCACCGCCACCGGAACCGGCAACGGCGAGATTTAACACCGGAAACACCTGATAGCCCGGGTCGTTGAACGGCCAGTCCGGCAGGGAATTCGCCGGAACATCGAAGTACGGCGCCGCGCCGTCAACATAGTCTTGCCAGAAACGGATCCCGGCCTGATCCCACTGGCACCGCCAGGTGTGCCATCCGCTGTCCAGCGCGATGTTGTGGGTTTTCCATTCGGAGCCGTTCGATTTTGCGTGGACGGTGGTTGCCGAAGGCCAGCTGCCGTTGCCGTACCACTCGAGCACGTCGATTTCGCCACGATCCTCATTCCCCAACCACCATGAGGGCCAGCAACCGGCGGTGAGGCAGTTGAGTTTTATCCGGGCTTCCCAGGTGTGGCCGATGCCCCCCTGCCACGGACTTTGAACCTTGCCGCTGAAGTAGGTGTTGCCGTCTTTGGCGGCGCGAAGGACGAGATTGGACTTGCCGTCGAGGAACACGTTTCGGCGATCGTCGCGGTACTGCCCGACGTTCTCGGGTCTCTCCCAAAACGTCGGGTCCTTCATCGGCTCCCGGGCCCGCGCCACCGTCCACTTTGATGGATCGGGGGCTGAGCCGGCCGGACCATCGAACTCATCCTGAAAAATGTAGGTCCCGGATTGGCCGTTGGGCTGCGGGTAAGCCCGGGCCTCGGGGAGGGAGATCGCGGCCGCCAGCACGCCGACGCCCGTCATCAGCATCATTCGGCGACGATCCATCTCAGGCACAACCAAACATAAAAGCGAAACGTCATCCCGCGCGCAAATCGCCGGAGGCATCAGCCCGTCGAACCCGGAACAACCTGGTCTCCCTGGGGACGCCCTTGAGATGTCGCGCACCGGCGTAAGACCACGCGAACCGGTCGTTTTCGCCGATCTGTTCACGAGTTGACGCCGCCACCAGCACTGCCCCCGGTCTCGCCACGCCGGTCACTCTGCTCGCCACGTTGACCGGGCTGCCGAACCAGTCGCCGGCCCGGCTCACGGCCGATCCGCTCGCGACGCCCACCCGCAGTTGAGGCAGTCCCGCGCCGTCAGCTGCGGTGACGAGGTCAAGCATCGCATCGAGCAACGGCACCGGATCCGTGCACATCAGCATCGCCGCATCGCCGATCGTCTTGATCAGCCGCACCGGCGCAACTGCAACATCACGGGCAAGCTCGGCGAGCCGGCTGGCCAACCGCTCGAGATCTTCCGGCGGGACGGCTTCGCCCAGCCGGGTGAACCCAACCAGATCGGCAAATGCGATCGTCACCTCCCGCGCGCCCGGCAACGCAGTCCCCGCAGCACGTTCGGATGCATTGACGGCTTCGGTCTCCATCGCGTGCCGAAGCTGCAGAAACAGCATGTCCTGAATCGCCGGACCGAGCAGCGGAGCTATCCGGCTCGCCAGAGCCTCCGACGCCTGAGCGGTCTGCAGCTCCCTTGCGCCGGGCCGTAGCACCGACGCCAGCGCGGTGTATCGCATCACCTCGGCGGCGCGGGACAGGCCGTCGGCAAGCACGCGCACGACGCCGATCACCTGGTCGGGGTCCACCCCCACGTCGACGATTTGTTGGAAGCGCGCGGTCGCCTCCGCATCGGCGCGCAGGTGCACGCGCGCGTCGGGGTCGTCCACGGTCGTCAGCCCGGCCGCCCGTTGAATCCGCTGCAGCAACTCGAGGTCGAGGTTGTATTTGTCGCTGATCTCGCGCGCCGACAAGTACGTCCCGTCGTCGCCGACCAACCTGCGACCGGGCAGCAGCATCGGCGCGAAGGCACCGCCGATCTGTTCGAGGGTGAAGCCCCGTTCCTTCACCAGCCAGGCAATCAATTCAGCGCGTTGGGCGCGCGCGTCGCCCTCCAGCCCGTCGAGCAGCCCGGAGTGCTCGATGTCCATTTCGGTCGCCACGGCGTCAACCTACCTCGATGACGGCACGCCAGGCCTGCAGCTTCCCCTCGAACGTGTAACGGGCATTGGTCGGACTCGTCGACGGCAGCCGACGGCACTCCACCGGCACTCCCAACCCCGGCAACACGATTCGGCGGAACACCTGCTCGGCCTTCCCGCCGTTGAAGTACACCCTCGCGATGCTCGGACACTGCGCGAACAGCACGTCAAAATCGTTGGCCTCCATGCTGTCTTCCACGATCGCCGCGTCCAGGCTTCCGGCTCGGTCGCAGGCCCGTAGCACGTCCCACAGTCCGATCCCGGCCGCGCGCATCGCCGCGAGACGCAGGTCATAGTCGCAAGCATCGAAGCCGACAAGCTCACTCATGATGCGCCAGAAGACGTTTCGCGGATGCGCATAGTACTGCTGCCGACGAAGCGACAGCTCCCCCGGCATCGAACCCAGCACCAGCACGCGGGTTCCGTCGTCCACCACAGGAGGCAGACCAGTCCGCACAGAGCCAACCTTACGAGGCTAGTACGGTGACGGAATGTCATGTGTGTTCTGTGAGATCGTCGCGGGCACGGCGCCCGCAATTCGGATCTGCGAAGACGACGATTACCTGGCCATCCTCGACATTCGCCCGTTCACCCGCGGTCACACCCTGGTGCTTCCGAAGCAGCACACGACCGACCTGACAGACACGCCGCCCGAGACATTGGCGGGCATGGTCGCGGTCGGGCAGCGCATCGGACTCGCGGCGCGCGCATCGGAGTTGAACGCCGACGGCAACAACATCGCGATCAACGACGGGGGTGCCGCGTTCCAGTCCGTGTTCCACATCCATCTGCACGTGTTGCCACGGCGCAACGGCGACAAGCTGGCCTTCGCCAGGGGCATGGTGCTTCGCCGCGACCCGGACCGCGAGGCGACCGGCCGCATCCTGCGGGAGGCTCTGGCGCAACTGGATGCGACTCCGCAAGACTGAGCGACATGAGTGCATTGACCGACCAGATACTCGGGCAGGTTCTGCGCGTCCATGATGCGGTCTACAGGGGCACCAACGGCCGGATCGGGCACCGGACGCTGGGAGTTCCCAGCCTGCTGCTCCACACCGTCGGCGCCAAGACCGGCAAGCAACGCACGACCTCGCTGTCCTATGCCCGCGACGGCGAGGGCTACCTGATTGTCGCGTCCAAGAGCGGGGACCCAAAAGCGCCGGGGTGGTATCACAACCTCAAGGCGAATCCGGACGTCGAAATCAACGTCGGCCCAAAGCGATTCCCGGTGACGGCGCGCCCGGTACTGCCGGGTGATCCCGATTACGACCGGATGTGGCAGATCGTCAACAGGAACAACGCCAACCGCTATGAGGGCTACCAGAAGAAAACCACACGACCGATCCCGGTGGTCGTCCTGACGCCTGGTAGCTAGAACAGTTCCTTCGCAAGCAGCTCGAGCGTCATCTCCCGGGCCGGCGAGCTGGCCGGGTCGGTGCCGCGCCGAGCCGAGGCAACCGGGCTCACCATGACCTCATCGACACCGAACCGATCCGCCAGCGCAACCACCTGTTCGGCGGCTTCTTCCGGAGTGCCCACGACGGCGCGAGCCACACCGGCATTGACGATCGCCTGTTCGTCCGGGCCGAGCCGGGTCGCCGCGGCGTCCTCGACCAGGTCGAGCGGTCCGAGCGGCTGACCCGTCCGCAGCCGCGCCATCATCTGCAGGTTCGGCAGCAGCAGCGCCTCGGCTTCCTCACGGGTCGGCGCGACCGCGGCGTTGACGGTCAGGAATGTCACCGGCTCCGGCGCAAGGTCGCTGGCGCGGAATTCTGCGCGATAGATCCGTAGCGCCTCTTCGGTGCCCTTGCCACTGAAGTGGTGGGCGAACACGTAGGGCACACCCTTCGCTGCCGCCAGGTGCGCCGAGTAGGCCGACGACCCGAGGAGCCAGAGCCTCGGCTCGCCCACCGCGGCCGGTGTCGCCTTGAGGACGTACTGCTGCTGCGGCAGCGCCACTCGACCTCCGTGCGGACTCATCAGCGCGACCACGTGATCGAGGTACTCCGGGAAGTTGTCGATGTCGCGATCGTCGCGTCCGGCCGGGCGGCGCAGCATGTACGACGTCACCGGATCGCTACCCGGCGCGCGTCCGATGCCCAGGTCGATGCGGCCCGGGTAGGCGGCCTCCAGCAGCGCGAACTGTTCCGCGACGGCCAGCGGCGCGTGATTAGGCAGCATCACCCCGCCGGACCCGAGCCGCAGCACCGACGTGTGGGCGCCCAGCAGCGCGATCAGCACGGCCGGGCTGGTCGCCGCGACCGACGGCATGTTGTGGTGCTCGGCGACCCAGTAGCGGGTGTAGCCGAGGCGGTCGGCCGTCTGCGCCAGCCGCAGCGTCGCGGCTAAGGCATCAGATGTCGACTGGTCGGCACGGACCGGAACAAGGTCGAGAACGGAGAGCCTCATCGCCGTACGTCAACGCCTGTTCTGCGTGGGAATTCCCGCCGCGTCACCCGCCCGGGCGAAGACGTCATCGAGCATGCCGGCGGTGAGTTTGCCGGTGAACGTGTTCTGCTGGCTGGGGTGGTAGCAGCCCAGCAGCAACAAGTCGCCCTGCGCATTCTGCAGCGTGGCGCCGGCACCGTGGGCGAAGCGCGGCGCGGGCGATCCGACCGAGCCGCCGCCGGCGCGCACCATCTGCAGGGCCGCCCGCCAGGCGAACGCACCCAGCGCGACGATCACCTTCACGTGTCGGACCACCAGCCGCCACTCGGCATCCAGCCACGGCACGCACGCCTGTTGTTCGGACGGTGTCGGCTTGTTGGCCGGGGGCGCGCAGCGCACCGCCGCGGCGATCCGGGTGTCGATGAGCCGCAGCCCGTCCGCCGCGTCAACGGCGGTCGCCTGATTGGAAAGCCCCGCGCGGTGCAGCGCCGCGAACAGCATGTCGCCGGAGCGATCCCCGGTGAAGACGCGGCCGGTGCGGTTGCCGCCGTGCGCCGCCGGCGCCAGCCCAACGATCAGCAGCCGCGGCCGATCGGATCCCCAGCCCGGCACCGGGCGGCCCCAGTATGGTTGCGCGGCAAAAGATCTCCGCTTTGAAACCGCGATCTCCTCGCGCCACGCGACCAGCCGCGGGCAGGCGCGACAGACGGACACCGCCGCGTCGAGTTCGGCCACCGACCCCGCTTCCTCCGCGATGGCCGCCACCTGCCGGGGCGTCGACGCGACCGGCGCGCTGGCCGTCGCCGGGTCACCCGGCCAGCCGGAACCGGGAGGCACCGGCGAGTCGAACTCACCGCCGAGTCGCGGATGGGGCAAGCGCACCCGTCCACTGTGCCGGGTCGGAAAAACGGTCGTCGACCCGGATGGCGCACTGCTAGATTCCGGGCAGATTCTCATGTCCGATACGACGTCCCGCGGCCCGGTGTCCCTGCTTCTGTTCGCCACGCTGGTGGCCGCGGCCGGAAACGGCATCAGCATCGTCGCGTATCCATGGCTCGTCCTGCAGCGCAACGGCAGCGCACTGGAAGCGTCAATTGTGGCCGGCGCGGCGTCGCTCCCGTTGCTCTTTTCTACGCTGCTGGCCGGCACCGCCGTGGATTTCCTCGGCCGGAAGCGCATCTCGATCATTTCCGACATGCTGTCCGGAGGCACGGTCGCGGCCGTCCCGGTGCTCGCCCTGTTGCTCGGCACATCCGCGGTGAACGTCGCCGTGCTCGCGACGCTGGCCGCGCTCGGCGCGCTGTTCGACCCGGCGGGAATCACTGCCCGCGAGTCGATGCTTCCCGAGGCGGCCGCCTGCGCCGGTTGGACGCTCGACCGCACGAATGGCTTGTACGAAGCGGTTTTCAACGTGGCCTACATCGTCGGACCCGGGCTCGGCGGCCTGCTCATCGCGACGATCGGCGGCATAAACACGATGTGGGTGACCGCCGCTACGTTCGCGTTGTCGATCGTGGCGGTCAGCCTGCTCCGCCTCAAGGGCGCGGGCCCGCCGGCGGTCGAGGAGCGGCCCGACGGCATGTGGTCCGGCATGGCCGAAGGGTTGCGGTTCGTCTGGACGTTGAAGGTGCTGCGCACGCTGGCACTGATCGACCTCGCGATGACCGGCCTCTACCTCCCGATGGAAAGCGTGCTGTTTCCGAAGTACTTCGCCGACCGCCACCAGCCCGCCGAACTCGGGTGGGTGCTGATGGCGCTGAGCGTCGGTGGACTCGTCGGCGCACTCGCCTATCCGCTGCTGGTGCGGCGGATGAGTCGGCGGACCACGTTACTGATCGCCACGCTGACGCTCGGCGTATGTACCGCGGCATTCTCGCTGCTGCCCCCGCTGGCCGTGATTCTTCTGCTGTGCGCGCTGGTGGGGCTCGTGTATGGCCCCATCGCGCCCATCTACAACTACGTGATGCAGACCAAGTCACCGGCGCAGCTTCGCGGCCGGGTCGTCGGCGTTATGACGTCGCTGGCCTACGCCGCCGGTCCGTTGGGCTTCACCCTCGCCGGTCCGCTGGCCGACACGTTCGGCCTCAAGACGACGTTTCTTGCGCTGGCCGTTCCGATGGTCGTGATCGGGCTGGTGTCGCTGGCCCTGCCGTCGTTGCACGAGCTGGACACCGCGACGACACATGTGTAACGACTGACCAGCACTTTCGCCGCTCGAGGTTGCCAACGCAACCACGTGGCCGCAAAATCGGTGTCGTCGGGTCGACGGATTGTTCAGCGCACCGCGATGACGCAGCACGAGGGGATTCAGCGTGAGCATCGAGAAACGAATGGTGGCGAGGATCGCCGGCGTGGGCGCGGGGGCACTCGCCGCCGCGATGATTTGCGCGCCCAGTGCGCTGGCGGACCCTCCGGCCCCGGTCCCGCCGCCACCGGACACCACCGATCAGGCCGCGCCGGGCCCCGTCCCCCACTTGAGCAGCCTGCAGAATCTCCCGCCCGGGACCTCGGCCACCCCGGTTGACGGCACAGAGTCCGAGGGTGCGTCGTACGCGCAGTCGATCTGGGAGGCGATCCAGAGCCACGACATCAACTGGAAGCAGGGGTTGTTTCTGCTGGCGCAGCGCCCGATGGACCCGAACGCCCCGCCGCCGCCCGGGGTTCCGGCCGGCCCCCAGCCGCCCGGGCCGGCCCCGCCACCGCCCACGCCGTAACGGCGGGCGATTGGTTTCCCGGGGTCTAGTGACGTGACTTCGGACATCCTGGCAAGCCTGATCGCCGACCTGCCGGACGGCATGGTGATCACGGATCCGGCGAAGACCGAGAAGTATCGCCAGGATCGCGCGCTGGACCCGTCGGCGGGAAAGCCGCTGGCGGTTGTGCGTCCGCGCCGCACCGAGGACGTCCAGGCCGTGCTGCGCTGGGCCACCCGTCACCGCGTTGCGGTGGTACCGCGGGGTGCGGGCAGCGGATTGTCGGGCGGCGCAACGGCATTGGACAATGGGATCGTGCTGTCGACGGAACGGATGCGCGACATCACCGTCGACCCGGTCACCCGCACCGCGGTGGTGCAGCCCGGGCTCTTCAACGCCGAGGTGAAAAAGGCCGTCGCCGAGCACGGCCTGTGGTATCCACCCGATCCGTCGTCGTTCGAGATCTGCAGCATCGGCGGCAACATCGCCACCAACGCCGGCGGCCTGTGCTGCGTCAAGTACGGCGTGACCACCGACTACGTCCTCGGCCTGCAGGTGGTGCTGGCCGACGGCACCGCGGTCCGGCTCGGGGGTCCCCGCCTGAAGGATGTCGCGGGGCTGAGCCTGACCAAGTTGTTCGTCGGCAGCGAGGGAACTCTCGGCGTGGTCACCGAGATCACGCTGCGACTGCTGCCGAAACAGCACCGGTCGAGCACCGTGGTCGCGACCTTCGCGTCCCTTCAGGCCGCGGTGAGCGGGGTGCTCGCGGTATCCAGCCGGATGCGCCCGTCGATGCTGGAGTTCATGGACTCGGTCGCGGTGAACGCGGTCGAGGACAAGCTGAAGATGGGCTTGGACCGCTCCGCCGCGGCGCTCGTGATCGCGGGCTCCGATGAGCGTGGTGCCAGCGCCGTCGAGGACGCCCAGGTGATTGCCACGGTGTTCACGGAAAACGGTGCAACGGAAGTCTTCTCCACCGACGACCCCGACGAGGGCGAAGCGTTTGTGGCGGCGCGCCGGTTCGCGATCCCGGCGGTCGAGGCCAAAGGGACGCTGCTGCTCGAGGACGTCGGTGTGCCGCTGCCGCGCCTTGGTGATCTCGTGACTGGAATCGCGCGGATCGCCGAAGACCGTGACGTGATGATCTCGGTGATCGCACATGCCGGCGACGGCAACACTCACCCGCTGATCGTCTACGACCCCCGGGACACCGCGATGAAGCAGCGTGCCGAGTTGGCGTTCGGTGAAATCATGGATCTCGCGATCGGCCTGGGCGGCACGATCACCGGCGAGCACGGCGTCGGCCGGCTGAAACGGCCGTGGTTGGCCGGGCAGATCGGCCCGGACGCGATGGCGCTGAACCGCCGCATCAAGGACGCGCTGGACCCCGCCGGGATCCTCAATCCCGGAGCCGCCATCTAGCTTCCGGCCAGCTCAGCGACTGCTTGCCGGGTGGGGGATGACCGAGTCCATCCGCAGCACCGACTCGCCGGCGTACAGCGCCGTTCTGTCCACCCACGTCGCCGGCATCTGCTTGACGAGCGCCGCCGGTGAGAAGACCGGCAGTCGCGGCGTTTGCGTCCGCATGATGAGGTACGGGCTCCAGCTTGCGAGTTTCGCGACGGCGGCGCTGCGCGCGTTGATGAGTCGGGGCCCGCGTTTCGCGGTTCCGTCGCGATGACACCACCGCTCGGTTGCCGCATTGGCGACGACGCGGTGCGGGGCCGGCCAGCCGAAGCCGAAAAGCATGGTCCGGTAGGTGCTGTCCGCCGCGAGAATGCGGCGCTGGTATTCGGGATGGGCGCCAGACTCATGGGTCAGCAGGAAACGGGTCCCGGCGACGACCGCATCGGCGCCTGCGGCCAACGCCTTCCGTGTGTCCTGCCCGGTGGCGATCCCGCCGGCCAGAAACACCGGCCGGCCCGCCGCGAGCCTGAGCGCGACGGGCAGGAACTCCAGCGCCGGCGTGCTTCCGGTGAGATGCCCACCAGTCTCGAATCTCCGCCGAACGCGACGACCGCGACGTCGATTCGCTCTTCGATCCACACCTCTACGTCGTGGCGACGAACGAACGGCATCAGCAGGTTAACGGCGACCGCGCGGTCGTCCGCCCCTTCGCGCATCCGGCGAATCGACTCGCGTAGCCGCTCGCCGGGCACCCAGCCGAGCGTGCCGAGGCCCCCTGCCCGCGCGACGGCTGACGCGAGGGGGGGACCGGCCAGGCCGCCGCCCATGCCGGCCTGCACGATCGGGACATCCATCTTCAGGCGGTCGAACAGATCCACGACTCGCAAACCTACGCCTTGACAGATGACCCCAACCTGTCGTACTCATAAGACATGACGGCGACTTTGTCTCACGACACTCCGGCGACCTTCCGCCTCGCCACCGCCGAGACTTGGCGCGATCCCTGGCCGATGTACCAGGCTCTGCGCGACCGCGACCCGGTCCACCATGTGGTCCCCAAACAGAACCCGGAGCGCGACTACTGGGTGCTGTCGCGGCACGCCGACGTGTGGGCGGCCGCCCGCGATTATGAGACGTTCTCCTCCGCCCAGGGCCTCACCGTGAACTACGGCGAGCTGGAAACCATCGGGCTGCAGGACAATCCGCCGATGGTCATGCAGGACCCACCGGCGCACACCGAGTTCCGCAAACTGGTGGCGCGGGGCTTCACCCCGCGGCAGGTGGCGGCGGTCGAGCCGGCCGTGCGCGCATTCGTCGTCGAGCGCCTGCAGCGCCTCCGCGCGGCCGGTGGCGGGGACATCGTCGCCGAGCTGTTCAAGCCGCTGCCGTCGATGGTCGTGGCGCACTATCTCGGCGTGCCGGAACAGGATCGCAGCCAGTTCGACGGCTGGACCGAGGCGATCGTGGCGGCCAACACCAATGATGGTGGAGTAGGCGGCGACACCAACGCGCGGAGCGAGGCTTGCCCGAGCGACCATCGGGCACTGGCGTCGCTCGGCGATGCCGTGGGCTCGATGATGGCCTACTTCACCGAACTCATCGAGCGCAGGCGTCACGACCCCGGCGACGACACGATCTCGCATCTGGTTTCGGCCGGGGTGGGCAAGGGGATGCTCGGCGGCGACATCGCAGGCACCCTGTCGGTGCTCGCCTTCACGTTCACGATGGTGACCGGCGGCAACGACACGACCACGGGGATGCTCGGCGGCGCGGTGCAACTGCTGCACCAGCGGCCTGACCAGCGTCGGCTGCTCGCCGGCGATCCCGGGCTGATTCCCGACGCGGTCGACGAGTTCCTCCGGCTGACCTCGCCCGTGCAGGGACTGGCCCGTACCGTCACCCGCGACGTCACTGTCGGCGACACGACGATCCCCGCCGGGCGCAGGGTGCTTCTGCTCTACGGTTCGGCCAACCGAGACGAGCGCGAATACGGTTCCGACGCGCGCGAACTCGACGTTACGCGTCGGCCCGCCAAAATCCTTACCTTCAGCCACGGCGCGCACCATTGCCTCGGCGCCGCCGCGGCGCGAATGCAGTCACGTGTCACGCTGACCGAATTGCTGTCCCGCTGTCCGGATTTCGAGATCGACGAGGACGCGATCGTCTGGGCGGGCGGCAGCTACGTGCGGCGTCCGCTGTCGGTGCCGTTCACGGTGATGCGCTGATGACCGGCGACTGGCTGGCCGCGAGCCGCAGCGAGGCCGCCGCGGACCGGATACTCGACGCGGCCGCGGCTTTGTTCACCACCCGCGACGCCGCCGCGGTCGGAATGAATGAGATCGCAACGGCGGCAGGCTGTTCGCGGGCGACGCTGTATCGCTACTTCGAGAACCGCGAGGCGTTGCACACCGCGTTCGTCAACCGTGAGGCGTACCGGCTGCACCGCGAACTCAGCGACCGGATCGGGGGTATACAGGACCCGGGCGAGCGGCTCATCGCCGGCGTCACCACCGCGCTGCGGATGGTGCGCAGCAGTCCCGCCCTCGCGTCGTGGTTCGCGGCGACCCAGCCCCCGATCGGCGGCGAGATGGCCGAGCAGTCCGAGGTGATCAAAGCCCTGACGGCCGCGTTCTTGAATTCACTGGGTCCCGACGACCCGGCGGTGGTGCAGCGTCGTGCCCGCTGGCTCGTGCGGGTGATCACGTCTCTGCTGGTGTTCCCCGGCACCGACGACGCCGACGAACGGCGCATGCTGCAGGAGTTCGTCCTCCCGATCCTCGTGGGCTCCGCAGCACGCGTGTAGTTTCAGCCGCCCTCGAGCCGGGTATCAAGAAGGTCATGAAAGTACGGCGGTTGGTGCTACTGGTGGGAGCGGTGCTGCTGATTGCAGGTTTCATCGCATTGCTCGTGCCGGTCTCGGTGTCTGGAAACGACGGCAGCGTCGGTTGCGGTGTGCCGATCTCGGGCGGCAACTTGACCAGTGCCAGGCAGAAGGACAACGAGAACCCGAGCAACGCGGCCGGCAACATTCCGGTCGTCGGCCCGGTCATCCAGTCCGTCGCACCGCCCAGCCACTACGCGGCGGATTGCAGCTCTGCCGTACAGACTCGGCTCTGGTGGGCCATTCCGCTTGCGGTGGTGGGCGTTCTTGTCATCGTGGGCTCATTCACCGTCCGCGACCGACGCCCGGCGGGTGCACGCCCTGGGCTATGACCGGACCCTCGTCAAGCGGTGCAACACCCACGCCAGCGGCACCGTCATGACGCACGTGACCGCGAACAAGCCGGCCACGCTGCCGGTGTAGACGTGCCAATGCAGCACCTCTTCCATCGCGACTTCCATCACGACCAGGTGGATTAAGAAGATCTCGTAGGAGATCTCGCCGAGCCACACCATCGGCCTGCTCGCCAGCGCCCGCGCGTACCAGCCGTGGTTGCCGAGCGCGAGCGGCGCCACCGCCAACGCCGCGATCACCGCGTAAAAAGCACTCTTGACCAACGCTTCCCACAATTTCGCCGGCGAAGTCGTCGGCGCCCCGCCGATCGGGGTGGACACGATGAAGAAGCAGACCATCGCGAGCGGCAGACAGACCGCGGCGTATGTCCGTTCGCCCATCAGCGAAAGAACCGCCAGCATCATTCCGGTGATGAACCACGCGAGGTAGGTCGGCAGCCACAGCCGTGCGCCGTCTGGAAACCAATCGGTGGTGTGCACCAGCACCAGCCAACCCGGCGTGATCACGCTCAGCCCCACGAGCCCCGCCAACAGCAGGCGGGGTTGCCACCGTCGCCGGCACAGCACCGCCAGCAGAAGGTACGTCAACGGCGGCAGCGCGACATAGAAGGCAACCTCCACCGCCAGGCTCCACGTCTGCGTGAGTCCCTGGTGAATATACGAGTACATGTAGTTGTCGGTGTAGATCTGGGTCAACGTCAGGTTGCGCAGCAGTCCCGGCCAGGAGTGCCCGGGATTGGGTCCTACGACCCGGAATTGGTACACGATGTACGCGACGATGACGGTGATCGCGTACGCGGGCACGATGCGCCGCACCCGGTGCCATGCGTAGCGCGCGACGGACGGTGGCGGGCGGTCGTCGGCGACCGCGCGTACCCACGGGCCGAACAGCAGAAACCCCGACAGCACGAAGAAGATCGGCACGCCGATCTCCATTCGCGAATAGACGAGACCCACGTACCCGTGCGTGTACTTGCCGGTGGTGTATGCGGCGTGCGTTGCCATCACCAATAGCGCGGCCACGGCCCTGATTCCCGTGAGCGATGCGACCCGTTCGGCCTTGGAGACCGACTGCAGGCCACCCAGCGCGTGGACATCCCGCGACAGAGTCATGTCGCCTTCCGCCGGGGCTTCCCGCCGGGGTCTGGCCGCAAGTTGATGAGCACTCCTGAAATGCGGGTGCTTTCCAACGCTTTCTGGGTCTCCCGCGGCAGCTTCGCGGGAAGTTCGACGAGCGAGAAGTCGGATTGGATCGCGATGTGCCCGAAATCGCTTCGATGCAGCCCACCTTCGTTCGCGATCGCACCCACGATCGCGCCCGGCCCGATCTTGTGCCGCTTGCCGACATCGATGCGATAGGTGGCCATCCGCTGAGCCGTCCTGCGCTGCTTCGTGAACCCGTCCGAGCGATCCGAGCGGTCCGCGCGCTCCTTGCGACGTTCCGGTGGGGCGTCCGGTGCCATCAGGAACTCCCCACCGTCCCGTGACTGCACCGCCAGCGCCGCGGCGACATCGGCCATCGGCACGTCGTGTTCGCGTTCGTACTCCTCGACCAGAGCGCGGAAGAGTTCGATCCCGGGCGCGTTGAGGGCATCGGTGATGGAGTCGCTGAATCTTGCCATCCGCTGCGCATTGACGTCTTCGACCGTGGGCAATTGCGCCTCGATGAGCTTTTGGCGGGTGGCCTTCTCGATCGCCTTGAGCAGGTGGCGTTCCCGCGGCGACACGAACAGCAGCGCGTTGCCGCTGCGACCGGCGCGGCCCGTCCGGCCGATGCGGTGCACGTAGGACTCGGTGTCGTGCGGAATGTCGTAGTTGAGCACGTGGGAGATCCGGTCCACATCCAGCCCGCGCGCCGCGACATCGGTTGCGACCAGGATGTCGACGGTGCCGTCCCGCAGCGCCGCGATCGTTCGCTCCCGCTGCGCCTGCGGCATGTCGCCGTTGATCGCGGCCGCCGAAAAGCCCCGCGCGCTCAGCCTTTCCGCAACCTCCTCGGTGGCCTGCTTCGTGCGGACGAAAACGATCATCGCCTCGAACGGCTCGACTTCGAGCACACGTGTCAGCGCGTCCATCTTGCGGGGCCCGGCCACCTGGATGTAGCGCTGCGAGATGTTGTCCGCCGTTGCGGTTTTCGCCTCGATCGTGACCTCGACGGGATCGTGTAGGTACTTCGAGGTGATCTTGCGGATTGCCGCTGGCATGGTCGCCGAGAACAGCGCCACCTGCTTGTACTCGGGGGTGTCGGCGAGGATGCGTTCAACGTCCTCGGCGAAGCCCATCGTCAGCATTTCGTCGGCCTCGTCGAGCACGAGGTAGTCCAGCCGCGACAGGTCGAGCGTCCCGCGCTCCAGATGATCGATCACGCGTCCCGGAGTGCCGACGACCACATGCGCGCCGCGTTTGAGGCCGGCGAGTTGCACACCGTAGGACTGGCCGCCGTAGATCGGGAGCACATTGATCCGCGGCAGGTGAGCGCCGTAGCGGCGGAACGCCTCAGCGACCTGCAGTGCCAGTTCGCGGGTCGGCGCAAGAACCAGCGCCTGCGTGTCGGTGCTCGAGATGTCGATCTTCGACAGGATTGGGATCGCGAACGCGGCTGTCTTTCCGGTGCCCGTCTGCGCCAGGCCCACGACGTCGGAGCCCGCCATCATCGCCGGGATCGTCGCGGCCTGCACCGCGGACGGCGACTCATAGCCGACGTCGTTGACGGCCTGCAATACCGCGGGGTGGATTTGCAGGTCGGCGAACGAAGTGGCAGGACGCGAAACGCCCTGATCCGGCACGGTCATCGAGTGCAAAGTGTAGTGGCCGAACGTCCTCGGCCCTGCCTTCGGGGAAATGGTCACCGATGGCGGTACCGTGCCCAGCATGAGGGGGCTCCGGATTTTCGTCGTGGCCATGGTGGCCATACTGGCGGCGGCCACCATATCCGGCTGCGGTGCGAGCGACTCGACCGTCGCCAAGACACCCGAGCCGACCACGACCGTCGCGCCGACCCCCTCGGCCCAGGCGATGCCCGCCCCGGCGATGGCCGCCCCGGCGATGCCCGCTCCGGCGACTCCGCCGCCCCTGCCGCCGAGGAGTCCGGCGCCGCCGCCCCCCGCCGCGTATGACCCCTGTGCAATCAACCTGGGCGCTCCCGAGATCGCGAGGGCGGTCGCGAGCCTGCCGCCGGATCCCCGCAGCGGCCAGCGCTGGAACCCCGAGCCGGTCGCCGGGAACTACAACGAGTGCGCACAGTTGTCGGTGGTCATCGTCAAGGCCGACACCAACGCCGATAATGCAAACACCCGCGCAGTGATGTTCCACCAGGGCAAATTCATCCCGACCGGTGTCCCGGACACGTTCGGGTTCAATGGCATCGACGCTTCGGCAAGCAGCGGCGACACCGTGGCGCTGAAGTTCTCCGACGGAGTCCCCGGGCTGGAAAGCATCGTTCGCTACCGGTGGAACGGCAACAACGTCGAACTGGTCGCCAACGCCGCGTAACGAGCGCCGGCCGCAAACCCGTTGTCGGTGGACTGCCATACAGTGACAGCGTGTTCGTCGACGATGGCAGAGTCATCTACAGCGCGTCCGATCTCGCCGCGGCGGCCCGTTGCGAGTATGCGCTGCTGCGCTCGTTCGACGCGCAACTCGGCTGGGGTCCGCCCATCGCGGTGGAAGACGAATTGCTCGCCCGCACCGCCACACTCGGGGGCGAACACGAGCACCGCCAGCTCGACGAGCTTCGGTCGCGGGCCGAATCTGTAGCGGTCATCGGGCGCCCGACGTACACCGTTGCCGGACTGACCGCTGCCGCCGAGCAGACGATGAGGGCGGTCATGCGCCGGGCGCCTGTGATCTATCAGGCCGCGATGTTCGACGGCCGGTTCGTCGGTTTCGCAGACTTCCTTGTGTTCGACGGCCTGCGGTATCGGCTGCGCGACACCAAACTTGCGCGTTCGGTCAAGGTCGAGTCCCTGCTTCAGCTCGCTGCCTACGCCGAGGTGCTGGCCGTGGCGGGGGTGCCCATCGCGCCCGAGGTCGAATTGCTGCTCGGCGACGGCGCCGCGGCCGGGTACCGCGTCGACGAGCTGATCCCGGTGTACCGGCCCCGGCGTGACGATTTGGAGCGCCTGCTCGATGCGCACTTTGCCGGTGGGGCCCCGGTGCGGTGGGACGATCCCGACGTGCGGGCATGCTTTCGCTGTCCGGAATGCACCATCCAGGTCCGCGCCCACGACGACCTGCTACTGGTCGCCAACATGAGGGTGAGCCAGCGGGCCAGGTTGATCGATGCCGGTATCGCCACGATGACACGGTTGGCCCACCACAGCGGCGCCGTGGCGGACCTACCGGCAAGGACCGTCGCGGCACTTCAGGGCCAAGCCCGTCTGCAGATCCAACCGCGAGTCGGCGGCAGGCCGCCGTATGAGATCGCAGACCCGCAGCCGCTGACCCTACTGCCCGACCCGGACCGGGGCGACCTGTTCTTCGACTTCGAGGGCGACCCGCTGTGGACCGACGACGGCGCTCAGTGGGGCCTGGAGTACCTGTTCGGCGTGCTCGACACCGGCGGGGCCTTCCGGCCGCTGTGGGCACATGATCGCCAAAGCGAACGCCGAGCCTTCCTGGATTTCCTCGACATGGTGCGCAAGCGGCGCGGGCGCTACCCCCGAATGCACATCTACCATTACGCGGCGTACGAGAAGACCGCACTGTTGCGTCTCGCGGGTCGCTTCGGCTTCGGCGAGGACGAGGTGGACGAACTCCTGCGCAGCGGCGTGCTCGTCGACCTTTATCCATTGGTGCGCAAGAGCATCCGAGTCGGTGCCGAGAACTACAGTCTGAAATCGCTCGAGCCGCTCTACATGGGATCGCAGCTGCGGTCCGGCGACGTCACGACCGCGAGCGACTCGATCGTCCAGTACGCCCGGTACTGCGAGTTGCGCGGCGACGGGCGTGGCGACGAGGCCGCAGTCCTGTTGAAAGAGATTTCCGACTACAACCATTACGACTGCATCTCGACGCGCAGGCTGCGTGACTGGTTGATCAACCGTGCGATCGAATGCGGCGTGCTGCCCCTGGGAACGCAGCCCGTCGCAGGCGGTACCGGCACCGAGGACGACGATCGGCTGGCCCGCACTCTCGCCGCCTTCGCCGGCGATGCCGTGTCGGGCCGAACCGCCGAACAGACTGCGGTCGCGCTCATCGCGGCCGCACGCGGATACCACCGCCGGGAGGACAAGCCGTTCTGGTGGGCCCATTTCGATCGGCTGAACAATCCGGTTGACGAGTGGGGAGACTCCGCCGACGTCTTTGTGGTCGACGCCGCGGAGGTCGTCAGGGACTGGCATCTTCCGTCGACGCGCGCTCGCAAGCTGCAACGGTGGGTCAAGCTCACCGGCACGTTGGCTTCGGGCGGGCTGGCCGGCAGCGTGTTCGCACTCTACGAGCCGCCCGCCCCGGCGGGGCTGTCCGTCAATCCCGACCGGCGCGCCGCCGGCAATGCGGAAATCATCGACGTCGATGACCCCAGCGTTCCCACCGAGGTCACCATCTGCGAGCGGGAGCCCACACCGGGCGGGCCGTTCACGCAATTGCCCTTCGCGCTGACGCCGGGCCGGCCGTTTGCGACGGGAAAGCTGCGTGAGTCGATTGACAACGCGGCAGCCGAGGTCGCCGCTGCCCTTCCCGCGCTATCCGACACCGCGATCGTCGACGTCCTATTGCGGCGCCCCCCGCGCACCCGCAGCGGCGCTCCGCTGCCGCACACCGGCGACCCCGCCGCCGACATCACCGCGGCGCTGCGGGATCTCAACTCGTCATACCTGGCGGTCCACGGCCCGCCCGGGACCGGCAAGACATCCACGGCGGCGAAGATCATCGCCCGATTGGTCAACGACGACCACTGGCGGGTCGGAGTCGCCGCTCAGTCCCATGCGGTCGTCGAGAACCTGTTTCGCGACCTGATCAGGGTCGGTGTCGATCCGGCGCGAATCGCCAAGAAGGAGTCTCCCGATGGTGTCCCCTGGCAGGTCGTCGACAAAGATCGGTACGCCGCGTTCATCGCATCAGGCAGCGATGAGCGACTCGCGCGAAGAGCATCAGGCAGCGATGAGCGACTCGCGCGAAGAGCATTAGGCACAGGCTGTGTAATCGGTGGCACCGCATGGGATTTCGCGAACGACACCCGCGTGGCCGCTGGCAGCCTCGACCTGTTGGTGATCGAGGAGGCGGGGCAGTTCTGTCTCGCCAACACGATCGCCGTGGCGCGCGCGGCCACCAACCTGATGTTTCTTGGCGATCCCCAGCAGCTACCACAGGTCCGTCAGGGCCGTCATCCCGAACCGGTCGACGCGTCGGCCCTCGGCTGGCTCGTGGAAGACCACCGCACCCTGCCCGAGCAGCGCGGATATTTCCTGGACCTGTCCTACCGCATGCACCCCGCGGTGTGCCTGCCGGTGTCGCGGTTGTCCTACGACGATCGCCTGCGCTCCGATGAACGGCTTACCGCAGTGCGCCGCCTCGACGGACACGCTCCTGGAGTTCGGACGCTGCTCGTCGAGCACAACGGCAACGCCACGAGCAGCCCGGAGGAAGCGGCCGCGATCGTGGCGGAGATCCGACGCCTACTGCACGCGACCTGGACCGACGAACACGGAAGCGCTCGGCTGCGCCCGGCCGATGTACTCGTGGTCGCCCCGTACAACGCCCAGGTGTTGGTGCTGCGCGACCACCTCGACGCGGCGGGACTCCGCGACGTCGACGTCGGCACGGTCGACAAGTTTCAGGGCAGGCAGGCGCCGGTCGTGTTCGTATCGATGACCGCGTCGTCGATCGACGATGTTCCCCGCGGGATCTCCTTTCTGCTCAACCGAAATAGGCTCAACGTGGCGGTGAGCCGGGCGAAATTCGCCAGCGTGATCGTCAGGTCGCCGATGCTGACCGAGTATCTGCCGTCGACGCCCGCCGGTCTGGTCGACCTCGGTGCGTTTTTGGCGTTGTCACAACCCGACCGGCGCCGATGAGCGCTTGCGCGAAGAGCAGACGGCGCCGATGAGCGCTTGCGCGAAGAGCAGACGGCGCCGATGAGCGCCGACCTCACACGCCGGCTCACGAGCATCGTCGGCGCGACGCACGTCAGCACCGACCCCGACGTGCTCGCCGCACGAAGTGTCGACCACACGGGCCGTTACCGCGGCCGTGCCGCCGCGCTGGTGCGCCCGAGGTCAGCCGCCGAGATCGCCGCCGCCCTGTCAACCTGCCGCGAGGCGGGCGCGCACGTCACCATCCAGGGTGGCCGAACATCGCTGGTGGCCGGCACGGTTCCGGAGCACGACGACGTGCTGCTGTCCACCGAACGGCTCACCTCGATCGGCGCGATCGACACCGGCGAACGACGGCTGCGACTCGGCGCCGGCGTGACGTTGGCCGCCCTGCAGCGGGCTGCGGCCGGAGCCGGGCTGCTGTTCGGTGTCGACTTGGCGGCCCGCGATTCCGCAACGGTCGGCGGGATGGCGTCGACGAACGCCGGCGGGTTGCGCACCGTGCGCTACGGGAACATGGGCGAGCAGGTCGTCGGCCTCGAGGTGGCGCTGCCCGACGGGTCGATCCTGCGGCGGCACAGCGATGTTCGCCGCGACAACACCGGCTACGACCTGACGTCGCTGTTCGTCGGCGCGGAGGGCACCCTCGGCGTGATCACCGAGCTCGACGTGCGGCTGAATCCCACGCCGTCGCACCGGATCACCGCGGTCGCCGGGTTCGCAGATCTGTCGGACCTCGTCGTGGCAGCCCGGGTGTTCCGTGACCTCGACGGCATCGCAGCGCTCGAATTGATCGACGCTCGCGCGCTGGCTCTGACCGCGCAGCACCTCGACATCGTGTCGCCGGTCGACACCCCGTGGTTGCTGCTCATCGAGATGGCCGGCGATGCAGACCCGTTCGAACGACTCGCCGACGCGCTGGCCGGCGCTCCGCTATCGGGCGAACCGGCTGTCGGCGTCGATGCTGTTGCCCAGCAACGGCTCTGGCGGCTACGCGAGGGAATCGCCGAGATTCTCGGTATCTACGGGCCGCCGCTGAAGTTCGACGTTTCGCTGCCGCTGCCGGCGGTCGCCGCGTTCGCTCGACAGTCGGCGAACATCGTCGCCGAACACGCTCCCGAAGCCATTCCGGTGCTGTTCGGCCACATCGGCGAGGGCAACTTGCACCTGAATGTTTTGCGCTGCACCATCACCGGTGAACGCGAACACGCCTTGTACTCGACGATGATGGATCTGATCTCTGGCTGCGGCGGAAACGTCAGCTCCGAGCACGGGGTCGGCAGCCGTAAACGACGTTACGTCGCGATGTCGCGGGGGCCGGCCGATATCGCCGCGATGCGCGCGATCAAAACGGCGCTCGACCCGGCCGGCTACCTCAACCCCGCGGTGTTGTTCGACTAATCGCGTATCGAGTGCCGGCCGTAGCTGTCGGCGTCGGGGTCGAGCGGGTCGTAACCGGGCGCGCGGTCGGCGGCGTGGCGGCCCCGTGACGGCGGCTCATCGCTACTGGCTGCGCTCGGGTCGCGAAACAGCCCGTCGCGGTCGACATGCATGCCGTTGTGCGCGAATCCGATCGGCCCGAGGGACGACCGCAGCCAGCGGTCCGGCGGCTCGTGGTACAGCCTGTGGTAACCACGCTCGGGCTCGAGATCAACGGGCTCGCCGCGGAGAGGGTCGGGCCGAGCGGCGATCGGCTCGGTGTCGCTGTCATCGGGTGGTGGGGACGGCGGAAAAAAGTCGGCCTCGACCGGCGGCGGCGGTTCCAGGGCGTACTCGGAGTAGTCGTCGAACTCATCCACGACGCTGAAGTACTTGTTGAGGGCGCGGTACTCGTCGCGGGCCCGGTACTCGTCGCGCCCCCGGTAATCGTCAAACAGATACCGCTCCTGGATGGCCCGAATAACTTCGGTGGGCGCCTCGGAGTCGTCGCCGCGCCGACCATCGTCGTGCTCCTCCCGGAAGGCCAGCGCGGACACAGGCCGGGCGCCGCTGCGGGCATCACTACGGGCAGGGCCGAGCGCGCCGAGGAAAAACAACGCGGCCACGACACCGAACAACGCGACGAAGGCCGGCAACAGCATCGACTGCGACATCGCCTCCGCGAACGGCGGGTGCAGGAAAACGGGCAACTGTGTCACGGCGCCCTCGCCGCGCGGGGTCCCATCCGAAAGCCGCGGCGTCAGTTCGTCACTGATCCGCCATGTCATGAACGCCGCCATGCTCGCGCTGCCCAGCACCGAGCCGACCTGCCGGGTCGCGTTGTACACGCCCGAACCCGCACCCGCCAGCTCCGGCGGAAGATTGCGGGTTGCGGTGGCGGCCAACGGCGCCCAGATGAACGCCATCCCGACGCCCATCGCGGCGGACGGCAGCACCAGCCGCCAGATCGGCGTGGTCGGCGTCATCTCAACCGACAACCACGTCAACGAGATTGCCAGCACCGCAAAGCCGAATCCGACGATCGGCCGAGGATGGGAATGGTCGACGAGGCGGCCGACGAAACGCGCGAGCAGCCCGGTGGCCACCGCCATCGGGGCCATCACCAGCGCCGATCTCGTGGGCGACAGCCCGCACACCGCCTGCAGATAGAACATCAGCGGCAGCACCATGGCCACCACGACGAAGCCCATCACCGCGATCGCGAAATTCGACAGCGAGAAGTCGCGATCGGAGAACACCCGCAGCGGTATCAGCGGTTCGTCCTTGTTGACCGACTGCCAGTAAACGAACACGCCCATCACGGCAACGCCGCCCGCGATCGTCCCCCAGATCCACAGCGCCCAATGGTGCGACTGGCCTTCCTGCAGGCCGAACACGATCATGAACATCCCAACGCCCGACAGCAGCACGCCAGGGATGTCGAAACGGTGCCGCTGGGTGGGCAACACCGGGATCAACCAGGCGGCCACGGCGATGCCGGCGGCCCCGATGGGCACGTTGACGAAAAAGATCCACTGCCAGCCGAGGCTGTCCACGAGCCCACCGCCGGCCAGAGGTCCCACCAGGGTCGCCACCCCCGCCGTCGCGCCCCACAGGCTCATTGCGACGCCGCGGCGATCGGGCGGGAAGATCCGTGTGATCATGGTCAGCGTCTGCGGCGTCAGCAGGGCGGCACCCAGCCCCTGGACCACTCGAGCGGCGATCAGCATGCCGATCGAACCCGACAGCCCACACCACAGCGACGCGCCAGTGAAGATCGCGAGCCCGATCAGATACAGGGTCTTCGGGCCGAACCGGTCACCGAGCCGACCGGCCACCAGCAACGGCACCGCGTACGCGAGCAGGTAGGCGCTCGTCACCCAGATCACCGCGTTGTAGTCGGTGTCGAGCTTCTCCATGATGCGCGGGTTGGCGACCGCGACGATGGTCGAGTCGAGCAGGATCATGAAGAAGCCGACCATCATGGCCCACAGGGCGGGCCACGGACTGTCCGGTGCCCTCTCCGGCAGAGCACCGAAATGCTCGGTGAGCGCACTCATCGGGCCACCATCGAGTCGACGAACCCGAGCAGCCAGTCCAGCTTTGCCACGGTGGTTGCCAGCAGGTAGTCGAGTGCGGCGCGGTCACCCGGTGAAGCGGGCGCATCGCGAAGCCCCCGCAACTCGGCGACATTGCATTCCAGCGCCGCGATCCGCCGCCGCAGCGCCTCCAGCGCACTGGCGGTGTCGAGATGCTGAATCTCGGCGAGCCCGACCACGAACCTCTCGAACTCGTTGACCGGGCCGGCCACCAGATCGCGCAGCCGCGCGGTCAGCGCGTCGACCCCGGCGTCCGTCAGTTCGTAGGTGGTGCGCTCGGGCCGGTTGCCGTTGCGGGCCGTACCGGTCGGGCGGATCAGCTTCTCTTCGGCGAGCCGGTTGACCACGTGATACAGCGATCCCGGGCGGACCTTCAATACCCGGTCCGCGTGCCTGGCGGTGAGCGTCTGGAACATCTCGTAGCCGTGCATCGGCCGCTCGCGCAGCAACGCCAGCACAGAGACGCCCAACGACGTCACCTGATAGGCCACGGAACTTCCATTCCCTATTTGGACGCCGACTAATCCACCCGGAGTAATCCCGTGCGACGGTACGGACTGACGCGAAACGGCACAACTCGGCCGGCCTACCCGACCGGCGCCTCTGCGCGCCTGATCACGGTGACCAGCGCAACCAGCGCGACCACCACACCTGTCGTCATCACGACCGCCAACGCGAGTTCGTCGTTTCCCAGCATGCCGACGATGGGCGCGACCGCGGCGCCGATCCCGAACTGGGTGGCACCCAGCAGCGCCGCGGCGGTGCCGGCCGCCTCGTGGTGGCGGGACAGCGCCACCGCAGGCGCGTTGGGGATCACCAAGCCCATCGCGGCCAGGATCGACCACACGGGCAGCAGGAAGCCGGGTAGCCCGCCGACGTGTGCCAGCCCCAGACCGACGAATGCCGCACCTACCACCACCGCGCCCGCCAGCGCGCAGACCACGATCCTTTGTGGTGAAAACCGCTTCAGCACAAGGACATTGATTTGTGCCGCGGTAATGAAGGAGATCGCACCGGCGCCGAAGACGATTGCGAACACTTGCTGATCCAGCCCGTAGTGGCCCTGCAACACGAATGAGGCACCCGAAATGTAGGCGAACAGCCCGGACATCGCCAGCGCGGCCACCAGCACGAGGATCACGAACCGCGCATCGCGGACCAGCGCGGCGTACGTCGAGCCGACCGCCCGCACGCGCAACGGCCGGCGCCTCGACCGCGGCAGCGTCTCCGGCAGTGCGACCGCCGCCACTACCAACAGGCAGCCGGCCAGCACGACGAGGACCCCGAACAGCCAATGCCAGGACGCATGCAAAAGTACCGCCGCGCCCAGCGAGGGTGCGAGAACCGGCGCCACGCCCAACACGAGCATCAGCCGGGACAGCACGGTCGCCGCTGCGGTATCCGCGAACAAGTCGCCAACGACGGCGATCGCCACCACCATGACCGCGGACGCGCCGATACCTTGCAGCACCCTGCCGACACCCAGTACGGCAAAGCCCGGCGCTACCAGGCACACCACCGAGGCAAGCATGTGCAGCACGATTCCCGCGATCAACGGTTTGCGGCGACCGAGCGAGTCCGACAGCGGCCCGACGATCAACTGGCCCAACGCCAGCCCCGCAAGTGTTCCGGTCAGGGTCAGCTGCGCGACCGACGACGACACCCCCAGTTCCTGGGTGATCCGCGGCAACGCCGGCAGGTACAGGTCCAGAGTCAGCGGCCCCAACGCGACGAGAGCGCCCAGCACCACAACCATGCGGACGCGGCTCACCGACTGCTCGGCCACCACCTCACGGTCGCTTGTCACGCCCACACCGGGCGATGTTGCCACGCCCGCAGGCTGGACAAGAAGGTACCGACACGCGACGCTCCGCCGGTAGCCTGACAGGGGCGATTCGCGACGAGGCCCGGGAGGCCCAAATGAACACCGCACGCAACGGCCCGAGCGCGCAGAAAACCACCGACGCCGACGAGAATCCGGGCGCGGCCGCAAGGGCGCTGTCGAACATTCTCGAGCGCGGCGCTCGCGTGCAGACTCCCGCGGTCGAGGCATATGTCCAACGGTTGCGGCGGTCAGTTCCGGGCGCGTCACCTGCGGAGATCATCACCAAGCTCGAGAAGCGCTACCTCGCCGCAGTGATGGCGAGCGGTGCGGCCGTTGGGTCCGCAGCGGTCTTTCCCGGCATCGGCACGATCACCGCGCTGTCCGCCGTCGCCGGCGAGACCCTCGTCTTCCTGGAGACGACCGCGGTTTTCGTGCTCGCCGTCGCTGAAGTGCACGGAATTCCCGCCGCGCACCGCGAGCATCGCCGCACGCTGGTCCTGTCGGTGCTGGTCGGCGACGACAGCAAGCACGCGATCCGGGACCTGGTGGGACCCGGGCGCACCAGCGGTGGGTGGCTGGGCGAGTCCACTGCGGCGCTTCCTTTGCCGATGGTGTCGCAACTCAACAACAGGCTGCTCAGGTATTTCGCGAAGCGCTACGCGCTTAAGAGGAGCGCGATCGCGTTCGGCAAGGTGCTGCCGATGGGCATTGGCGCGGTGATCGGCGGCGGCGGCAACCGCATGATGGGCAAGAAGATCATCGGTAACGCCCGCAGGGCATTTGGGCCACCGCCCAGCCGGTGGCCGGTCGCGCTGCACGTGCTGCCCCCGGTGAGGGCGCCCCAGTAAGTCCCGGTAATCCCCGCGGAGCATGGTCGTCGATACGACCGACGCGTTAGCCTTGATGCGGCGGAAACAGCGAGCGCCTTAATGACGCTTCCCGGGCAGAGGAATCGAGGCGAGCAACTGCTGTGAGCAGTTCACCTTCACCATTCGGGCAGAACGAGTGGCTTGTCGAGGAAATGTACCGCAGGTTCCGGGACGATCCATCGTCGGTCGACCCGAGTTGGCACGACTTCCTCGTCGACTATTCACCCGAACCGACCGGCAACGGCCGGCAGACCTCGCCGGTGGACACCCAGACCACGCCGGCACCGGCCGAGACCACCGAACAGCCCAAAGAGGAACAGCCGAAACCAGCCGCCAAGACCCCGGCCGTGAGCCTTGCCGCCGACGACGAGGCGCAGGTGCTGCGCGGCGCGGCGGCGGTGGTGGTCAAGAACATGTCGGCGTCACTGGATGTGCCGACGGCCACCAGCGTTCGCGCGGTCCCCGCCAAGCTGATGGTCGATAACCGCATCGTCATCAACAATCACCTCAAGCGCACCCGCGGCGGCAAGATCTCGTTCACCCATGTGCTCGGCTACGCGATCGTGCAGGCGGTCAAGAAGTTCCCGAACATGAACCGGCACTTTGCCGAGGTGGACGGCAAGCCGAATGTGATCACGCCGGCCCACACGAACCTGGGGCTGGCCATCGACTTGCCCGGCAAGGACGGCCACCGCCAGCTGGTCGTCGCCGGCATCAAGAACGCCGGCTCGATGCGGTTCGGCCCGTTCATCACCGCCTACGAGGACATCGTCCGCCGCGCGCGCCACGGGAAGCTCACCACCGAGGACTTCTCCGGCGTGACGATCTCCCTGACGAATCCCGGCACCATCGGCACCGTGCACTCGGTGCCGCGCCTGATGGCGGGACAGGGCGCGATCATCGGCGTCGGCGCGATGGAGTACCCGGCCGAGTTCCAGGGCGCCAGCGAGGAGCGCATCGCGGAGCTCGGTGTTGGCAAGCTGGTCACGCTGACGTCGACCTACGACCACCGGATCATCCAGGGCGCCGAGTCGGGTGACTTCCTGCGCACCGTGCACGAGCTGCTGCTCTCCGACGGCTTCTGGGACGAGATCTTCCACGAACTGGGCATCCCGTACGAGCCGGTCCGCTGGCGCACCGACAACCCTGACCCGATCGTCGACAAGAACGCCCGCGTCATCGAGCTGATCGCCGCATACCGCAACCGCGGCCACCTGATGGCCGACATCGACCCGCTGCGCCTGGACAAGAACCGGTTCCGCAGCCACCCCGATCTCAACGTGCTCTCCCACGGCTTGACACTGTGGGACCTCGACCGGGTGTTCAGGGTCGGCGGCTTCGCGGGCGCGGAGTGCAAGAAGCTGCGCGATGTGCTCGGTCTGCTGCGTGACGCATATTGCCGTCACGTCGGCGTCGAATACACCGACATCCTCGAGCCCGAGCAGCAGCATTGGTTGCAGGACCGCATCGAGGTCAAGCACGAGAAGCCGACCGTCGCGCAGCAGAAGTACATCCTGAGCAAGCTCAACGCCGCCGAGGCGTTCGAGACCTTCCTCCAGACCAAATATGTTGGACAGAAACGGTTTTCACTTGAGGGCGCAGAGACCGTCATTCCGATGATGGATGCGGCGATCGACGAGGCCGCCGAGCACCAACTCGACGAGGTTGTCATCGGCATGCCGCACCGCGGCCGGCTCAACGTGCTGGCCAACATCGTCGGCAAGCCGTACTCGCAGATCTTCAGCGAGTTCGAGGGCAACCTCAACCCGTCTCAGGCCCACGGCTCCGGTGACGTGAAATACCACCTCGGCGCCACCGGCACGTACATCCAGATGTTCGGCGACAACGACATCGAGGTCTCGCTGACCGCGAACCCGTCGCACCTCGAGGCGGTCGACCCGGTTCTGGAAGGCCTGGTTCGCGCCAAGCAGGACTTGCTGGACGGCGAGAGCGCCGCAGCCTGTCCCGAGAATTTCAGAGTGATGCCGCTGATGTTGCATGGCGATGCCGCGTTCGCCGGTCAGGGCATCGTTGCCGAGACGCTGAACCTGTCGCTGCTGCCCGGATACCGTACCGGCGGCACGATCCACATCGTCGTCAACAACCAGATCGGGTTCACCACGTCACCGAGCGATGCCAAGTCGTCGGAATACTGCACCGACGTCGCCAAGATGGTGGGCGCGCCGATCTTCCACGTCAACGGCGACGACCCCGAGGCGTGCGCGTGGGTGGCGCGCCTCGCGGTCGATTTCCGGGAGAAGTTCCACAAGGACGTGGTCATCGACATGCTGTGCTACCGCCGGCGGGGGCACAACGAGGGTGACGACCCGTCGATGACCCAGCCGTACATGTACGACGTGATCGACACCAAGCGCGGTGCCCGCAAGACGTACACCGAGGCGTTGATCGGTCGTGGCGACATCTCGATGAAAGAGGCCGAGGACGCGTTGCGCGACTACCAGGGCCAACTCGAACAGGTCTTCAACGAGGTGCGCGAACTGGAGAAGCACGAGATCGAGCCGAGCGAGTCCGTCGAAGCCGAGCAGCAGCTGACCAAGGGCGTGTCCACGGCGGTGGACAAGTCCCTGCTGCAGCGGATCGGTGACGCGCAACTGGCGTTCCCGGAGGGTTTCACCGTGCATCCGCGGGTGAAGCCGGTGCTGGAGAGGCGCCGCGAGATGGCCTACCACGGCAAGGTCGATTGGGCCTTCGGTGAGCTGCTCGCGCTGGGAACGCTTGTCGCCGAAGGCAGGACAGTGCGGCTGTCGGGCCAGGACACCCGGCGCGGCACGTTCAGCCAGCGGCACTCGGTGATCGTTGACCGCAAGACCGGCGCGTGGTTCACGCCGCTGCAGCTGCTGGCCACCAACGAGGACGGCGAGCCGACCGGCGGCAAATTCATGGTGTACGACTCGCCGCTGTCGGAATTTGCGGCTGTCGGCTTCGAATACGGCTACTCGCTGGGTGACCCTGACGCACTTGTGTTGTGGGAGGCCCAGTTCGGCGATTTCGTGAACGGCGCCCAGTCGGTGATCGACGAGTTCATCAGCTCAGGCGAAGCCAAATGGGGCCAGACGTCCGAGGTGGGGCTGCTGCTGCCGCACGGCCACGAGGGGCAGGGGCCTGACCACACGTCCGGCCGCATCGAGCGGTTCCTGCAGGTGTGCGCCGAGGGCTCGATGACCGTCGCGCAACCGTCCACCCCGGCCAACTACTTCCACTTGTTGCGCCGCCACGTATACGACGGTATTCACCGGCCGCTGATCGTGTTCACACCGAAGTCGATGCTGCGAAACAAGGCCGCCGTCTCCGATATTCGCGAGTTCACCGAGATGAAGTTCCGCTCGGTGCTCGAAGAACCAACGTATGAGGTCGGCGACGGAGACCGCACGAAGGCCACGCGGATGCTGCTGGTCAGCGGCAAGCTGTACTACGAGCTCGCCGCCCGAAAGGCCAAGGACAACCGCGACGACGTCGCGATCGTGCGCGTCGAGCAGCTCTATCCGATTCCCCGCTATCGGTTGCCGGGCACGCTGGAGCTATACCCGAACGTC
>Ga0153922_1000042_pt1 | contig 50428 bp, 47 predicted proteins | sample TSNJ006MetaG_FD_104723 | JGI IMG/M metagenome (GOLD analysis project Ga0153922, IMG submission 104723) | Attine ant fungus gardens microbial communities from New Jersey, USA - TSNJ006 MetaG | ecosystem: Host-associated > Fungi > Mycelium > Unclassified | place: USA: New Jersey, Brendon T. Byrne... | reverse complement strand
TGGTGACGGCCGGAAGCGCCAGCGGAAGCCCTGTGGTAGCCGGGGTAACTACGAAGGCAACGGCTGGCGAACGTAAATGGATTGCGGCCCTTGGTAATTCACACGGCGCGTGCAAATATGCCACCCCGGTCAGAACCACCCGATGCTATGGCCGGAGAGGGTACGCGGCCAACTTGGTTCCCCTGCTAGCCTACAGGGGTTGTTTAGCGATAGTGATTACACCCTGTGACCACCACCTCTGATCGGTCCGCCGGGTCGCGGATTCGACGCACGGCCCGCCGGTCGGGCCAGAAAGCCCTCAAGCGCCTCCTGCGACTGCCGTCACCCACGACCGAATACGCCGTCGAGGAAGGCCTGCGGATCCGGATGCGCGACGGTGTCGACCTCATCGCCGACCATTACGCGCCGACGGACAGCCGGAGTGTCGTCGGCACGCTGCTGGTCCGCGGACCGTACGGCAGGGCCTTTCCGTTTTCCACGCTCTACGCGCGGCTCTACGCCGCCCGTGGCTACCACGTTGTGCTGCAAAGCGTGCGCGGCACCTTCGGTTCCGGCGGCGTGTTCGAGCCCATGGCCAATGAAGTCCACGACGGCGCCGATACCGTCGAGTGGCTGCGCGAGCAGCCGTGGTTCACCGGGCGGTTCGCGACGATCGGTGTGTCCTACCTGGGCTTCACCCAGTGGGCACTGCTGATGGACCCGCCGCCGGAACTGGCCGCTGCCGTCATCACCGTTGGGCCACACGACTTGGCCGCATCGATCTGGGGCACGGGCGCGTTCAAACTGACCGACTGCCTCGGCTGGGCGGACCTGGTGGCTCACCAGGAGGATGGTCGGCTGCGGTCACTGATCTGGGTAGCTGGTTCGCAACGGCGGGTGGCCAGGGCGACTGCCGCCCTGCCCCTGGGTGATTCGGCGCGCGCTCTGCTGGGCGCCGGCTCGCCTTGGTACGAGTCGTGGCTGCGGCATCACGACCCGGGCGACCCGTTCTGGGAGCCGTACCGGTTGGCCGCGGCGCTGGACAAGGTGTCCGTTCCGGTGCTGTTGATCGGCGGCTGGCAGGACCTGTTCCTGGAGCAGACCCTCGAGCAGTATCGGCACCTGCGCGGCCGGGGCGTCGACGTCGCGTTGACGGTGGGCCCGTGGACTCATCCGCAGCTGGCGACCACCGGCGCCGGGCGCGCGGCCCGCGAGTCCCTGGAATGGCTCGACGCGACGCTCGCGGCAGACAAACCGGCACGACCCCGGGTTCGCATCTGCATCACCGGCGACCGATGGGTCGACCTGCCCGACTGGCCCCCGTCAACGTCTCCGCAGGTGCTTCATCTGTCGCCGGGCGGGGTGCTGGCCGACAGCGCGCCGCCGGAGGGGGCCCACCCGTGGCGCTTCACCTACGACCCCGCGAGCCCGACGCCCGCGGTCGGTGGACCGCTGCTGTTCGCGAAGGGTGGGTACCGTGACGACAGCCGGCTCGCTGGTCGTGCCGACGTGCTCAGCTTCACCGGCGATGTCCTGACCTCGGATCTCTACGTGATCGGCAACCCCGTCGTCGAACTCTCCCACGCCGCGGACATCCCGCATGTCGACCTGTTCGTGCGGGTGAGCGAGGTCGACGCCCGTGGGCGCTCACACTGTGTGGGCGACGGCTATCGCCGAATGATCGCAACACCTGAGCCGAACGTTGTGCGCATCGAACTCGACGCCGTGGCACACCGATTCCGGGCGGGATCGAGGATCCGGCTTCTCATCGCCGGTGGGGCGCATCCGCGGTTCAACCGCAATTGCGGCACCGACGAACCACCGATCACCGCGCAGCGGCTGATGGCCGCTACTCACTCCGTGTTCCACGGGGCCCGCGGAGGCTCGCAATTGGTGCTGCCGACTACCGCCGTCCGGCCGTCACCCGACCGCGTCGCGAACCCGGTCGGCGACTCCGCGTAACGCCGCGTCGTCGTGCACCGGAGCGCCCCAGTCCGGCAGCATCGGCACGTACACCCAACTGGTGCACCCGGCGTAGTCCGGCGTCCGGGCGAGCCGCACCGGTTCGACCAGCGGGCACGCCTGAACGACGAGAACGGTCAGCTTATGCCGGGGACGGAAATCCAAGCGGTCCTTTCGCACCGACTCCTCCGTCCAGATATGCATCGGCTCAATGTCGGCCAGGCCACCGGTGTTCGAAACGGCAATGGCGGCAACAACCTTCGCGCCGGCACGCACGACCACATGATCGGCGTCGCTGTCTGCCGCGGCTGGCGCCAGAAGGTCCTGGTGTTCGGGTCGCACACGTTCGGCGTGGCTGTGCGCGACGGTCGGGAATAACAGGAACCGCGTGGCGGCGACCTCGAAGCGCTTCTCGCCGATGCCGCCCTTGCGCAGCAGAACCGTTTGCCGGCCGTCCAGCAGCGCATGCACGGCCGCGCTCCACTCCTTGAGGGCGGGATGAGTCAGGCCCATCGGCTCTTCGCGCAAGCGCTCATCACCCCCATTGGCTCTTGGTCTCAGGCAGGATGTTGGGTCATGCCCCCAGCCGGGCGCGGACTTCCGGTCGGCGCAGCGGCGGCACCGCTTTCGGCGGCTGCTTGCGGGGCGGCAGCCCGGCCAGCAGACGCGTTGTGGTCGCGGCGACCTCCGCTACTGCGGCCTCGAACACGTCCACGTTGGCTGCCGAGGGCCGGGTGATGCCGCTGACTTTGCGAATGTACTGCCGCGCAGCGGCCTCGATCTCCTCGCCGGTGGCGGCGGGTTGCAGCCCGCGCAGTTCGGTGATGTTTCGGCACATGCCACGACGATAGGCTCACCCTTGTGGCTGACGACGACGTGCTGCTGATCGAAACCGCCGATCGGATCCGTACCCTCACTCTCAACCGGCCCGAAGTGCGCAACGCGCTGTCGATGAAGCTGCGGGACAAGCTGTTTTCCGCCCTGCGCGAGGCCGACGCCGCCGACGACGTCGACGTGGTGATCCTGACCGGTACCGATCCCGCATTCTGTGCAGGAATCGACTTGACGGAAATCGCCGGAGGCCTGGAGGGCACCGACGGCATCCCCGACCTGTCGCCGAAGTGGCCGCCGATGAGCAAGCCTGTCATTGGCGCCATCAACGGGGTCGCGGTGACCGGCGGGTTCGAGCTGGCACTGTGCTGCGACATCCTGATCGCGTCGGAGAACGCGCGCTTCGCCGACACGCACGCCCGCGTCGGTTTGCTGCCAAGCTGGGGCATGTCGGTGCGTCTGCCGCAGGCGGTGGGCCGCGGCCTGGCGTACCGGATGAGCCTGACCGGCGACTACCTCGGCGCGCATGACGCACTGCGGGTCGGGCTGGTAACCCAGGTGGTCACCCACGACGAGCTGCTCGACGCGGCCAAGGCCGTCGCCGACTCGATCGTCGGCAACAACCGCGATGCGGTCCGCGCCCTGCTCGCGTCGTACCACCGCATCGACGACGCGCAGACCCACGCGAGCTTCAGGATCGAGCAACTGTCCGCGGCGGAGTGGATACGGTCCAATGCGAGCAGCGCCGACATTGCGGCCAATCGCGACGCGGTGATAAAGCGAGGACGGTCCCAGATTCACTGACCGGTGCCGAGCGCAGCCCAATCAGCCAACAGCGTGCAGAAGCGCCGCAACCACGTCGTCGATCGGCCCGGACGCCGAATAGCCGGCCGCAAGCTGGTGCCCGCCGCCACCGAACTGCGTTGCGACAGAAGTGAGATCGAAGGACTTGGCCCGCATGGACACCGACCAGTGCCCTGGTTCGATCTCTTTGAGCACCGCGGCGATTTCGGCCTGCTGCGTCGTGCGGACGATGTCAACGATGCTTTCGACCTCTTCGGATCGGCTGCTCGTCCACTCGTGGTGGCCGACCACGACATACACCAGCCCGCTGCCGCCGACGGCGTCCGGCACCAGGCGCGCGCCCGCAAGCACCCGGGAAAGCATCGACAACCAGGCGAAAGGATGCGTGTCCAGCAGCTCCCGAGAGATCGCAGCGTTGTCCGCTCCGGCCTCGACAAGTCTTGCCGCAAATCGCAGCGCTCGCGGGCTGGCCCATCGGAACGACCCGGTGTCGGTGGTCAATCCCGCGTACAGGCAGGTGGCGACCTCACCGTCGATCGTCTTGCCCCAGGTGTCCAGCAGTTGACCGACCAGCACGGTTGTCGAATCAGCTGACGTGTCAACAAAATTGAGGCTGCCGAACATGCGATTCGATTTGTGGTGATCGATCACCAACACCTCGTTGCCCGGGGCGGCCAGCTCCGCCAGTGCACCCAGCCGCTTCTCGCTCGGCGCGTCCACGGTGACCACCAGATCGGCGTTCCGGCGTATGTCGTCGGGCGGCACGAGCAACTCGCAGCCGGGCAGGGTCCGAAGCGATTCCGGCAGGCTCGGGGGTGCCGCGAAGCTCACCTGCACATCAATGCCTTCGCGGTCCAGCACCAACGCCAACGCGAGACCCGCGCCGACGCTGTCGGCGTCGGGGTGAACGTGGCAGATGATGCTGACCGTGCGGGCGGCTGCCAACGCGTCGGCCGCGCCACGCGCGTCGACGCGGGTGCTCAGCCTGGCTTCAGTCGTCTCGATCGCTGTCACAGTTGTCCTGCTCGTCCGGAGTGGTGGCGTCCCCGTTATCTCCTACCACACGGTACGGCTGCGCGTCGCCCGCAGGCTTGGCGCCCTGCCTGACCCTCGCCACATCGGCGTCGGCCTGCCGCGCACGAGCGAGCAGTTCGTCCATCCGATGAACCGCGTCCGGCACAGTGTCTCGGACGAACGCCAGCGTGGGAGTGAACCGAACACCGGTTCCGGCGCCGACTTTGGTCCGGAGCACACCCTTTGCCCGCTCCAGAGCCGCGGCCGCACCCGCGTAGTCGGGGGAGTCCTCGAGCGTGCGGCCCATCACGGTGTAATAAAGCGTCGCATTCTGAAGATCCGCTGTGACCTTGGCATCGGTGATCGTCACGCCCACCAACCGCGGGTCCTTGATTTCGTATTCGATCGCCGACGCGACGATGGTGAAGATCCGCTTGGCCAGCCTTCGCGCGCGAGCGGGATCAGCCATTCTGTTCTTCGCGCAAGCGGCTCATCACTGCCTTTTGTTCTTCGCGCAAGCGGCTCATCACTTACGTTCCTTCTCGACCAGCTCGTACGTCTCGATGAAGTCGCCCTCCTTGAGGTCGGAGTAGGAGAGGGTAAGACCGCACTCGTACCCGTCGCGGACCTCCGTGACGTCGTCCTTCTCGCGGCGCAACGACTGCACGGTGAGGTTGTCGGCCACTACGACGCTGTCGCGCAACAGCCGCGCTTTGGCGTTGCGGCGGATGATGCCTGACGTGACCAGACAGCCTGCGATAAGACCCACCTTCGACGACCGGAACAGCGCTCGCACCTCGGCACGACCGAGCTCGTGCTCTTCGAAGACCGGCTTGAGCAGCCCCCGCAGTGCCTTCTCGATGTCGTCGATCGCCTGGTAGATCACCGAGTAGTAGCGGATCTCCACGCCTTCGCGGTTGGCCAGCTCGGTGGCCTTTCCCTCGGCACGCACGTTGAACCCGATGATGATCGCGTCCGACGCCGAGGCGAGGTTGACGTTGGTCTCGGTGATGCCGCCGACCCCGCGATCGATGACGCGCAGCTCCACCTCGTCGTCGATCGGAATGCCGAGCAAGGCCTCCTCCAGTGCCTCGACGGTGCCGGCGTTGTCGCCCTTGAGGATCAGGTTCAGCTGGCTGGTTTCCTTCAGCGCCGAATCCAGGTCCTCGAGGCTGATCCGCTTGCGGGCCCGGGCCGCCATCGCGTTGCGCTTGCGCGCGCTGCGCCGGTCGGCGATCTGGCGGGCGATGCGGTCCTCGTCGACAACGAGGAGGTTGTCACCCGCGCCGGGCACCGACGTGAAGCCGATCACCTGCACCGGCCGTGACGGCAGCGCCTCGTCGACGTCGTTGCCGTACTCGTCGACCATCCGGCGGACGCGACCGTAGGCGTCGCCGGCCACCACGGAGTCGCCGACATGCAGGGTGCCGCGCGCAACCAACACGGTGGCCACCGGGCCGCGGCCGCGGTCCAGGTGCGCCTCGATCGCCACGCCCTGCGCCTCCATGTCGGGGTTGGCCCGCAGATCGAGCGCGGCGTCAGCCGTCAGCAGCACCGCTTCGAGTAGCTGCTCGATGTTGGTGCCCTGCTTGGCCGAGATGTCGACGAACATGGTGTCGCCGCCGAATTCCTCGGGGACCAGGCCATATTCGGTCAGCTGACCGCGGATCTTGGCCGGATCGGCGCCTTCCTTGTCGATCTTGTTGACCGCGACCACGATCGGCACGTCCGCCGCTTGTGCGTGGTTGACGGCTTCCACCGTCTGCGGCATCACACCGTCGTCGGCGGCAACCACAAGGATCGCAATGTCGGTGGCCTTCGCGCCGCGGGCACGCATCGCGGTGAACGCCTCATGCCCCGGGGTGTCGATGAAGGTGATGGGGCGGTTGGTCCCATCCAGGTCAACCTGCACCTGATAGGCGCCGATGTGCTGGGTGATGCCGCCGGCCTCGCGCTCGCGCACGTTGGCCCGGCGGATGGTGTCCAGCAGTCGCGTCTTGCCGTGGTCGACGTGACCCATCACGGTGACCACCGGCGGCCGGGTCTGCAGATCAGACTCATCGCCCTCGTCCTCGCCGTAGGACAGATCGAACGACTCGAGAAGTTCGCGGTCCTCATCCTCGGGGCTGACGACCTGGACGTTGTAGTTCATCTCGCTGCCGAGCAGCTCGAGCGTCTCGTCGCCCACCGACTGGGTGGCGGTGACCATCTCGCCCAGGTTGAACAGCGCCTGCACCAGAGCCGCCGGGTTCGCGTCGATCTTCTCCGCGAAGTCGGACAGCGAGGCGCCGCGGGCCAGCCGAATGGTCTCGCCGTTGCCGTGAGGCAATCGCACGCCGCCAACGACCGGCGCCTGCATCGAGTCGTATTCCTGCCGCTTCTGCCGCTTCGATTTGCGCCCGCGCTTGGGTGCGCCGCCGGGACGTCCGAACGCACCCGCAGCTCCGCCGCGCTGGCCGGGCCGGCCACCGGCACCGGGACGGCCGCGGAAGCCGGCCCCGGCCGGGGCGCCGCCCGGACCAGCGGGACCGCCGCCGCCGCCACGATAGTTACCGCCGCCGCCGGGGCGGCCGCCCGTAGGAGCGCCCCCGCCGCGGCCGGACGGGCCGGGACGCGGTCCGCCGGGCCGGGGACCACGGTTTGGTGCGCCTCCACCGGGCCGTGGTGGCATGTTCCCGGGCGACACACCGGGGCGCGGCGCGCCGGGCCGGGGTGCCTGTGGGCGCGGGATCGGCCGATCAACCGGCTGCGCCGTGGAGAACGGGTTGTTGCCGACGCGCGGAGTGCGCGCCGCGGGCTTGGGTGCCGGACCGGGACGTGGCACCCCGGGCGTAGGCCCAGGATGTGCCGGGCTGGGTGCCGGCGCGCTGGCGGCCGGGGTCGATGGGCGCGGCGGTTGCGGCACGGGCGGTGCCGGCGCTGGCGCTGGCGGGGGGGCCGGCGCTGGGGCCGCAGTGCGTGCGGCTGGCTTTGCGGGCGCGGTAATGACCGGGCCGCCGGCGGCCTTCTTCGCCTCGCCATTCCCGGTCGCGGTCTGGGCGGCCTTGCCGCCGCCGAAGGACGCACGAAGCCGCCGTGCGACGGGTGCTTCCACCGTCGAGGAGGCCGATTTGACGAATTCGCCCTGTTCGTTCAGCCGGGCGAGAACTTCTTTACTGGTGACACCGAGTTCCTTTGCCAACTCGTGCACACGGGCCTTGCCTGCCACTACCTCTCCATCTCTCGAGGCGACAGCTGTAGGAAGGCCGGCGCCTCGGGTTTAGCTACGACACATTGTCATCGGGACTTCACGGTGTGCTCATGTTCTTCGCTACCTGTTCTCTTCTCCGGGGTATCGGGCGCATCGATTCTTTCGATGTGCTCGACGGCCGCGGATGGGTCCGGTTGACCGGTGATGCGCAACGCTCGGCCGAAAGCTCGCCGCCGGATCGCTGCGCGTAGACACCGCTGGTTGGGATGCAGCCAGGCACCCCGCCCCGGCAGGTTACCTGCAGTATCAACGGTCACGACAAACTCACCGTTCCCTGTCGATACAGCGACCACGCGAAGCAGTTCGACGGCCAGCTCTCGTCTGCGACATCCGATGCAGGTCCGCACCGGCCCCGTTTCGGACGTCGTAGTCTCGCGCTGGATCACGGCTCAGTCTACCGTCACCACTTCTGCGCTCTAACCACAGTGCCGGGTGCTCGTCGCGGCAGCGGCTCATCGCCGGCGGCTAGGCCGTGGGCTGGCCCTGGGTGGCCTCGTTGTCGCTGCGGATGTCGATCCGCCAGCCGGTCAATCGGGCCGCCAGCCTGGCGTTCTGCCCTTCTTTGCCGATGGCCAGCGACAGCTGGAAATCCGGGACGACCACGCGCGCAGCGCGGGCATTGGGGTCGACGACGCTCACCGACATCACCTTCGCGGGCGAGAGCGCGTTGGCCACGAACCGCGCAGGGTCCTCGTCGTAGTCGATGATGTCGATTTTCTCGCCGGAGAGCTCGCTCATGACATTGCGCACCCGCTGCCCCATCGGGCCGATGCAGGCACCCTTGGCGTTGAGACCCGGCACCCGCGACCGCACGGCGATCTTGGAGCGGTGACCGGCCTCGCGCGCAACCGCGACGATCTCGACGGATCCATCGGCGATCTCGGGCACCTCCAGCGCGAAGAGCTTGCGCACCAGGTTCGGATGGGTCCGCGAGAGCGTGATCAACGGTTCGCGGGCGCCGCGGCTGACGCCCACCACGTAGCAGCGCAGCCGGTCGCCGTGCTCGTAGCGTTCGCCGGGCACCTGCTCGGCGGTCGGGATCACCCCCTCCGAGCCTTTGGTCTCGCTGCCCATCCTGACGACCACGAGGCCGCGGGCGTTGGCGCGGGCGTCGCGCTGGATCACACCGGCGACGACGTCGCCTTCGCGAGCCGAGAACTCGCCGTAAGTTTTCTCGTTCTCCGCGTCGCGAAGCCGCTGCAGCATCACCTGACGGGCAGTGGTGGCCGCGACACGGCCGAACCCCTCGGGGGTGTCGTCCCACTCACCGATGACGTTGCCGTCGGCATCGATCTCCCGTGCGATGACCGTGACCTCACCCGTTTTCCGGTCGATCTCGATGCGGGCGTCGGGCTGGTGGCCGTGGGTGTGCCGGTAGGCGGTGAGCAGGGCTGACTTGATTGTCTCCAGCAATTCGCCGACCGACATCCCCCTGTCGACCTCGATCGCGTGTAGCGCGGCCATGTCAATGTTCATCTGCCACCCCGGCAAGTTCGAGCTCGCGCGGATTCGGCCGTGAGAACTCAACCTGGACAACGGCTTTGACGATGGTGTCCAGTGGAATGTCCCGAACCTGCCAGTCACGACTGTTGGGACGGACGACCACACGCAGCATCCCGTTGTCGGTGGCGCCTAAGCGGCCGGTGATCGACGAGCCGTCGCGAAGCGTCACTTCGGCCTTGCGTCCGCGGGCGCGCCGGAAGTGCTTCTCGCTGGTCAAGGGCCGGTCGACTCCTGGTGAGCTGACCTCGAGCACGTAATTAGCGGAACCGTCAGCTGCGTCGTCCAACTCATCGAGAAGTACCGATGCGCGCTGCGAGAGAGACGCGATCGTGTCCAGATCCAACGGGTCATCGCCGTCGGCGATGACGGTGATGCGGGGCGGGTGGGCCTTGGTGTCGACGACCACGTTCTCGATCTCGTAGCCTGCACGCGCGAACTCGTTATCGAGTAGCTCGATCACCTGTTCCTGCGACGGCAGCCCCGTGGCCACGGCGAGCTCCTCATCTTGAGTTGTCCAGATCAAGCTCCGCAAACGGGAAGCCAACCATTAACGATACGCCAGAAGAGGCTCTCTTCGCCGCGAACGAAAGTTCAGCAATCATGTCCGCCGAGCGTGAACTTGTGTGCCGCGTTCCACGCAAACGGGCGGGACAGCTGCACCGTCAGCGCGGTGCCGAGCCGCACAGGGCCGCCCGACCAATGGCAGGATGTCGCCATGCCCGGCGCCCCTGGAATTAGCCGGCGCCGCATGCTCGCCGGCGCTGCTGCGCTGACCGCACTCGGCGCAGCAGCGTGGGCCTGCGGCTCCCCGATGCCACCGCAGCCCGATGACCTGGAAGCCCAACTCGACCTCGCCCGGCGCGACAGTCAACTGGCCAGGGCTGCGGCGACCGCAGCGGGGGCGTTCTACGCTCCGCTGCTCAACGTCGTCGCCGACGAACGCGCCGACCATGCGAAGGCGCTGTCGGCGGAGATTGCCCGCGCCGCCGGCGCCACCACCACAGCATCGAGTCCGCCGGTCCCGGCCACACCCGCAGCCGCGTCGCCGCCGGCGCAAACGGACGTAATGGCAGCGCTGCGCGAATCGGCTGACAGCGCAGCCAAACTGGCCGCGAATCTCTCCGGCTATCGAGCCGGGCTGCTCGGTTCCATCGCGGCGTCCTGCACCGCGTCGGCGACCGTCCCGCTGGCATTGAAGGAGCCAGCGCAATGACGTCGCCGACGCCCAGCCCGTCCAAGCAGCCCGAGTCCGCCGACGACAAAGCGCTCGCCGACGCGATCGCCGCCGAGCATGCGACGATCTACGGCTACGGCTTCGTCTCCGCCCACTCCATGACTGATCTCAACGATCTGGTCGCAGAATCCCTGAGCGAACACCGCGCCAGACGGGACGACGCCATCGAGATGCTCGCGTCCCGCTCGGTCGCCGCTCCCGTCGCCGCGGTGGGCTACCAACTGCCGATGCCAGTCAAGGACTGGAAAGACGCCGCCACCTTGGCCATCAGGATGGAGACGGACGACGAGGTGGCCTGGCGAGCGGTCCTCGAGCAGGCGCGGTCATCAACCGACCGGGCCTTCGCCGTGACCGCATTGACCCAGTGCGCGGTGCGGGCGGCACGCTGGCGGCACGTCGCGACAGCCTGGCCATTGACGGTGCCGTTCCCGGGCGGCAGCGAATAAGCCTCACCCCGAGATCGCGGCCGCGATCGCCGTTTCAGCCGCGCCGACCGGCACCTCGCGTGTAACGCCGCTGAATCGGTTGCGCAGCTCCACAACTCCATCGGCCCAACCGCGGCCCACCACCACGAGCCACGGCACGCCCAGCAGTTCGGCGTCCTTGAACTTGACGCCCGGCGATGCCTGCCGGTCATCAAGCAACACCTCAAGGCCCAACCGATCCAGGTCGCCGGCCAGTTCCGTAGCGCCGTCGCGCGCGGCTGCGTCCTTGTTTGCGATCACCACGTGCGCATCAAACGGCGACACCGACGACGGCCACCGGAGACCAATCTCGTCGTGATGTTGCTCGGCGATCACCGCCACCAGGCGCGACACCCCAATCCCGTAGGAGCCCATCGTGAGCCGCACCGGCTTGCCGTCTTCGCCCAGAACATCGGCGGCGAATGCGTCGGTGTACTTGCGGCCGAGTTGAAAAATGTGCCCAACCTCGATGCCGCGCGCCGACACCAGCGGCCCCGCACCGTCGGGAGACATGTCGCCGTCGTGCACCTCGGCAGCTTCGATCGTCCCGTCGGCGATGAAGTCGCGCCCGGCGACGAGGCCCACGACGTGTTGACCTACCGAGTCGGCACCGGTGATCCAGCTCGTCCCGTCGACCACCCGTGGGTCGACGAGGTATCGGACTCCGTTCGCGGCCAACGCTTTCGGCCCGATGTAGCCCTTGACGAGGAACGGGTACTTCGCGAAGTCGTCGTCATCGAGCATCGCGTAGTCGGCCGGATCGAGCGCAGCGGCCAGTCTCTTGTCGTCGATCTCACGATCGCCGGGAATTCCCACCGCCAGCAATTCCCATTCGCCCCCCGGCGCCCGGACCTTGAGCAGCACGTTCTTCAGGGTGTCGGCGGGCGCGACCGTGCGACCCAACCCGGCCGAATTCGCCCACTGGACAAGCGTACTGATTGTCGGCGTATCGCCGGTGTCGTGCACCACCGGCTCAGGCAATCCGTCGAATGGCAGGGGATCGGGTCGCGCCGTGATCACCGCCTCCACGTTGGCCGCATAACCAGACTCCAGGCAACGCACGAAAGTGTCCTCGCCGATGGGACTTTCGGCCAAGAATTCTTCCGAGGCGCTGCCGCCCATCGCCCCCGACACCGCGGATACGATCACGTACCGCACGCCCATGCGGTCGAAGATCCGCTGGTAGGCATCGCGGTGCGCATGGTATTGAGCCTTGAGGCCGGCCTCATCGATGTCGAACGAATACGAGTCCTTCATCAGGAACTCGCGGCCGCGCAGGATGCCTGCGCGGGGGCGTGCCTCGTCGCGATATTTCGTCTGGATTTGATACAGCAGCAGCGGAAAGTCCTTGTAGGAGCTGTACTCCCCCTTCACCGTGAGCGTGAAAAGCTCTTCGTGCGTTGGCCCGAGGAGGTAATCTCCGTTGCGACGGTCCTTGAGCCGGAACACCGAGTCGCCGTACTCCGTCCAGCGATTCGTCGCCTCGTAGGGCGCGCGGGGCAGCAGGGCGGGGAACAGAATCTCCTGCCCACCAATCGCGTTCATTTCATCGCGGACGATGCGCTCGATCTTGCGCAGCACGCGCAGCCCAAGAGGCAGCCAGGTGTACAGGCCCGGCCCGACGGGCCGGATGTAGCCCGCCCGGATCAACAGCTTGTGGCTCGGCACCTCAGCGTCGGCGGGGTCCTCGCGCAGTGTTCGCAGGAACAGCTCGGACATGCGGGTGATCACAGCCGACAACCTTATAGGGGCGGTGAGCGCTCGCGCGAAAAGCGTTAACCGAGTTACAGCTCGCCGGCCTCCACAGCGTCGCGGGTGTGCTGGGCCGCCGCGATCTGGGACGCCGAGAAGCCGATGAACAACGCGCTCACGCCGACCAGCACGGCCACTGCGGCCACCCAGAGAAGCGAGTAGGTATAGCCGTGGTCCAGCGCATCGAGCTGCGCGGGCGTCATGTTCTTCACCGAGCCGGTCGTGCCGCCCAGGTACAGCGTCCGCGATGTCTGCACCGCCTGAATCACGACGAGGACCAGCGGTCCGCCGAGGTTTTGAACCATCAGTGTGATCGCCGACACCGGACCGATCTCGCGCGGACCGACGCCGGCGAGCGCGCAGAGCGGAATCACGACAGAGAGCATGCCGATGCCGAAGCCGCCGACGACAATCGGCACGAACAGGTCGGGAAAATAAGAGATCGTGCGGTTCAGCGTCGAGCCGTACAACATCGCGCCAAGCACGAACGAGCCGCCGCCGATGATCAGCCAGCGCGGCGCGATCAGCGGCGCCATGCGGGCAGCCCCCACGTTGCCAAACCCGAGCGCGACCGCGAACGGGATGAAACAGATGCCGGCGTGCAGCGCGGAATAGCCGAGAACGTCCTGCACATAGAGCCCGATCATCACGGTCAGCGCGAGAAGCACTCCGCCCGCCAGGAACAACGACACGAACGTCATCACCCGGTTGCGCTGGGCGAACAACGACAGCGGCACCAGTGGGTACTGCGCCGTGCGCTCCACCACGAGAAAACCGGCGAACAGCAGCACCGTGGCCACCCCAGCGCCGATCACCCACGAGTTGACCCACCCCAACGGCGGGCCCTGCGTGAACACCAGCACGGCCGTCGTGCAGCCGAGCGTCGCGAGCACCGCGCCGGCGGCGTCCAGCCGCAGCCGTTCGCGGTCCGTTTCACACAGCCGGGTCATCGCGATCCAGATGATGACGATGCCGATCGGCACATTGATCAGAAACGCAAGCCGCCACGAGATCACCGTGAACGCTCCGCCAAGCACCAGCCCAAGAACCGAACCGGCGCCCTGCATCGCGGCCGATACCGCCATCGCCCGATTGCGGGCCTGCCCGACGGCGTAGGTGGACGCGATCAACGCCAACCCGGTCGGTGCGGCGACGGCCGCGCCAATCCCCTGCACCGCCCGTGCGGCGATCAGCATCGCGGGGTCAAACGACAGCCCGCAGATCAGCGACGCCACCGTGAATACGCCTACCCCGGCGATGAACGCGCGCTTCTGGCCGACCGCATCGCCGACACGTCCGCCGAGCAGGAGCAGCCCGCCGAAGGTCAGGACGTAGGCGGTGATCACCCAGCTCTTCGCGGCGTCGGTCAGCCCCAGTTCGGCCTGCATCCGGGGCAGCGCCACCACGACGATGGTTCCGTCCAGCGTCGACATCAACTGCATGCCGGTGATCGCCACGATCGCGATCCCGACCACGCTGGAGGCCAACGACCGCGACAACCGCTGGGTGCGCCGCGCCGCGAACATGGCTAGCTACCCTACCGAGGCGAAACCTTCGACCGCGTCGGACAGTGGCCGGCTCGGCTCGGTTGGCCCGGCTTAAAGTTCTCCGGCGTCCAGGGCGTCCTTGACTCCCTGCGCGTGCGCGACCTCTTCGGAGCCGTAGCCGATGAACAACGCCACCGCGCCCACGATGATCGCGACGCCGGCGACCCACAGCAGCCCGTAGGTGTAGCCCTGGTCCAATGCGTGCAGCTGCGCGGCATTCATGTTCTTCACCGGGCCGGTCGTGCCGCCCAGGTAGAGGGTCCGCGATGTGATCACGGCCTGAATGATCGCCAGCACGACCGGGCCGCCGAGGTTCTGCAGCATGAGCGCGACCGCGGAGAGCGGGCCGATCCGGTCCAAGCCGACACCGGCGATCGCCGACACGGTGAGTGGCACGACGATGATGCCGATGCCGAAGCCGCCGACGGTGATCGGCAGGACCAGGTCCGGGAAGTACGGGATGCCGGCGTTGAGCGTCGACCCGTAGAGCATCGCCGCGAGCACCAGCGCGCCGCCGGAGATCACCAGCGCTCGCGGCGGGAAGAGCCTGACCAACTGCGCCGACGCCCCGAGCCCGATGCCCAGCGCGATCACGAACGGGATGAAGCCCACGCCGGCGCGCAGCGCGCTGTAGCCCATGATGTCCTGCACATACAGTGCGATCAGCACGGTCAGCGTGAACATCACGCCGCCGGCCATGAAGATCGCCGCGAATGTCGCCAACCGGTTGCGGTCGCGGAACATGTCGAGCGGCACCAGCGGGTTGTCCGCCGTGCGTTCCCTGAGGAAAAACGCACCCAGGAAGACGGCCGCGGCAACGCCGGCGCCGATCGTCAGCGGCGACCGCCAGCCCGCCTCGGGTCCCATCGAAAAGCCGAACACCGCGGCGCTGCAGCCGAGGGTGGCCAGGACGGCGCAGGTGGCGTCCAGTTTCAGTGCCGCGCGGTGGGTCTCGGTCAACGTGGTGTAGGCCAGGTAGATCATCAGCAGGCCGATCGGCACGTTGATGAGGAATGCCAGGCGCCAGGACACCTCGGTCAGAGCGCCGCCGACGATGAGCCCCATCACCGATCCGATACCGGTCATCGCGGCGAAGATCGCGGTCGCGGCGTTGCGGGCCGGGCCCGTGGGAAATGTGGTCGCGACGAGCGCCAGCGCGGTGGGCGATGCGATGGCCGCACCGACGCCCTGCGCGAGCCGCGCGATCACCATGGTCGACTCGTCCCATGCGAGACCGCACAGAATCGACGCGATCGTGAACATCGCAACACCCGCGATGAACGTGCGCTTGCGGCCGATGGTGTCGCCGAGCCGGCCGCCCAGCAGCATCAGCCCGCCGAACGTCAGCACGTAGGCGGTGATCACCCAGCTGCGGCTAGCGTCGGACAGGTTCAGCTCGTTCTGGATTCTCGGCAGGGCGACGATCGCGACGGTGCTGTCCATCGTCGCCAGCAGCTGCATGCCGCCGATCGCGACCACCGCGGCGATGAAGCGTTGCGAAGGCAGCCAAGCAGGACGGGGCCAGCCGGTTCGTTTTGTAACGTCGACGGCGGCACGATTGGCGCGAACCAGAGCTGCCCGTCCGAGGGCCGGCGCTACGACCGTTCGCTCAGCGTCATTGAGAGCCGTCATGGGCCGTTACCTTACAGTACTCTTAGCATTTCTTTAATTCCGAGAATCCCGCGACGGCTCCGATCACGATGATCGCGGGAGGTCGGACACCCTCTTCGCGGATGCGTTTTGCCGCGTCAGCAAGCGTGGCTCGCACGGTACGCTCGGCGGACGTGGTCCCCTGCTGGACCACCAGGACCGGCGTTTCCGCAGGTCGTCCGCCATCCAGCAGCGCGGCGGCGAACAACTCGATCCGCTCGACGGCCATCATCAGCACAATCGTTCCCGACATGGCGGCCAGCGCATTCCAATTCACTAACGATTCCGGGTCCCCCGGCGCGACGTGGCCGCTGACCACCACAAACTCGTGCGTGACCGACCGATGCGTGACCGGAATGCCGGCCAGCGCGGGCACAGCTATGGCGCTTGTCACACCCGGCACGACAGCGACCGGAATGCCGGCGTCGACGCACGCCAGCACCTCTTCGTAACCACGGGCGAAGACGAACGGGTCGCCGCCCTTGAGCCGCACGACGAATTTGCCCGCCTTGGCCCTGTCGATGAGTACCGCGTTGATCGCGTCCTGCGCCATCGCGCGGCCGTAAGGGATCTTCGCAGCGTCGATGACCTCAACGTTGGGCGCGAGTTCGGCGAGCAGCTCAGGGGGCGCCAGCCTGTCGGCCACGACGACGTCGGCGTGTGCGAGCAGGCGCCGCCCACGCACCGTGATCAGCTCCGGGTCACCCGGCCCGCCGCCGACGAGCGCAACGCCACCGTGCACGACGTCGGGCGTCTCAGCGGTGATGGTGCCCTGCTGCAGCGCTTCGTGAATGGCCGAGCGGATGGCGGCCGAGCGTCGATGTTCGCCAGCTGCGAGCACCCCGACCGCGAGGCCTTCGTATTCGAACGAGGCGGGGGTGACCGCGGTTCCGTCGCGAGCGATGTCGGCGCGGACACAGAAGATATGGCGTGCTTCGGCCTCGGCGGCAATCGCCGAGTTGACGTCCGGGTCGTCGGTCGCCGCGATCGCATACCAGGCGCCGTCGAGATCGCCATCGCGATAGTGCCTCAGTTCCAACGAGATTCCGGGCTGCCGCTGGCTCAAGGCCTCCACGGCCGGGGTTGCGGAACGGGTGATGACGTGCACGTCGGCGCCACTGGCGATCAGGAGCGGCAGACGGCGCTGGGCGACACTCCCGCCGCCGACCATGACGACCCTCTTGCCGTCCAGCCGCAGTCCGACCAGGTACGCGTTCTCGGTCACCCGGCGAGCCTAGAGCCCGCGGCGCGTGCGACGAAGCGCGCCACCGCGCCCGGCGACGACGCCGGATGGGTGTGCAGATACGACGCGTGCACCCCCGCGTGAACGGCGCCGTCACGCACCGTTGCGACCTTGTGGCCCGGGTACACCCAGGCCGGTTGGTAGCTTTCGGTGAATTCCACTGTTGTACGGTGAAATTCGTGCCCGACAGCCCGTTCGCCGGCCGCACGGACAGACGAGTCGGCGACCGCCACAGCGTCGCGATAGCCCAGTACGAGGCGGTCGGCGAACCGTGCTGAGCCGGCCAACACGCCGCACATCGGATGCCCGTCGAGCTCCGAAACCAGATAGGTCAGGCCGGCGCATTCGGCCTGCACTGGGGCTCCGGTTGCGGCCAGCGTCCGGACCTGTTGTCGCGCACGGTCATTGGCGGCGAGCTCCGCCGTGAACTGCTCCGGGAATCCGCCCGGCAAAACGAGTGCGTCGATGCCGTCCGGCAGCTCGTCGGTGAGTGGGTCGAAGCCGACGACCTGCGCACCGGCGGCCTGCAGCATCTCGACATGCTCGGCGTAGCCGAATGTGAACGCCTTTCCCCCGGCTATCGCGACCGTTGCGCCGCCGGTGGTGCGCACCGCGGCCGCCGGATCCCACGCGGTGTCCGTCACTGTGGTTGCTGCGACGCCCACCACGGCCCCGAGATCGACATGTGCGGCGACGAGGTCGGTCATCGCGGCGACGGCCGTGATCGCGCGCGTCCCGTGTTCGGCGGCCGTGACCAGACCCAAATGTCTTGACGGAATGGTCAATTCCATACGGCGGGGAATCGCGCCGAGCACGGTCACGCCGGCGTCCGCGCAGGCCCGACGCAGCACCTCTTCGTGACGCGGCGAGCCGACGCAGTTGAGGATCACACCGGCGAGGCGCATGGATGCGTCGAACGTCGAAAACCCGTGCAGCAGGGCCGCGACGCTCTGGCTCTGGCCGCGGGCATCGACGACAAGGACCACCGGCGCCCCGAGCAGGCCGGCTACATGTGCGGTCGAGCCGCGGGCCGCCGTCGCGGCGTCGTCGCCGATTCGGCCGTCGAACAGGCCCATCACCCCTTCCACCACGGCGATGTCGGTAGCGCCGCACCCGTACCGGTACAGCGGGCCGATGAGGTGTTCGCCGACCAGCACCGGGTCGAGATTGCGGCCCGGGCGCCCAGCGGCCAGCGTGTGGTAACCGGGGTCGATGTAGTCGGGTCCCACTTTGAACGGCGCAACCGTATGGCCGGCGCGGCGCAGCGCACCCATTAAACCCGTTGCCACGGTGGTCTTTCCGCTGCCCGATGACGGCGCGGCGATCACCACAGCGGGCGTGCTCACGCGCTCACCTTCCGTCGCGAACGTGCGCCGTCACCATTCGATGCCCTTCTGGCCCTTGCGGCCGTTGTCCATCGGGTGCTTGACCTTGGTCATCTCGGTGACCAGGTCGGCAGCGTCGAGCAGTGGCCGCGGGGCGTCACGTCCAGTGATCACGACGTGCTGCGTGCCGGGCCTGCCGGTGAGCGTCGCGACCACGTCGTCGATGTCCACCCAGCCCCACTTCAGCGGGTACGTGAACTCGTCGAGCAGATAAAAGTCGTGGCGCTGCTGTGACAACCGGTGTGCAACCTCCGCCCAGCCCTCGGCGGCCACGGCGGCGTGATCGTCGGGGGTGCCGGCCTTGCGCGCCCACGACCAGCCGGCGCCCATCTTGTGCCACTCGACACCGCCGCCGATGCCCCGCTGGTCGTGCAGCCGGCCGAGTTCACGGAACGCGGTCTCCTCCCCCACCTTCCACTTCGAGCTCTTGACGAATTGGAACACCGCGATGGACATGCCGGCGTTCCACGCCCGCAGTGCCATCCCGAATGCCGCGGTGGACTTGCCCTTGCCCGTTCCCGTGTGCACCGCCAGCAGCGGGGCCTGCCGGCGCGCCCGGGTGGTCAGCCCGTCGTCGGGTATCGCCATCGGCCTGCCCTGCGGCATCGTGATTCTCCTTATCAGGCGGCGCCGCGCACCACGCCGGCGAGACCGTCGGCCCGCAGGTGTGCCAACCGAACCGCGGGCGCGCCCAGCCGGACGGCCAGCTGTTCGGCTAATCCCAGCCGGACCCAGGATGTTTCGCAGTCGACGACGACTGCGGCCGCACCCTCGTCGGCCAGCAGCGCCGCTGCGGCGCCTGCCCGGCCCACCGGGTCGGGACCGCCGGTCGCGCGGCCGTCGGTGAGCACCACAACCAGGCTGCGCCGGGCGCGGTCGCGCACCCGTTCCCGCGCGACCATGTCGCGTGCGGCCAGAAGTCCTTGCGCCAGAGGCGTTTTACCGCCGGTGTCGAATCGGGCAAGCCGACGTGACGCGATGTGCACCGAAGACGTCGGCGGCAGAAGGACCTTCGCCGCTGTGCCTCGGAATGTGATCACGGCGACCTTATCGCGGCGTTGGTAGGCGTCACGCAACAGCGACAACGTCGCACCGCTGACCGCGGCCATGCGGTCGCGCGCGGCCATCGACCCCGACGCGTCGACGACAAAGATCACCAGGTTCGCCTCGCGTCCTTCCCGGACGGCCCGCCGCAGGTCGTCGGATTCGACGCGGGGCGGTCCGGGCGTCTCTGAGCGGCGTGCGGCGGCCAGCACCGTAGCGAACAGGTGGACCCCGAAACCGTCCCCCGCGTGTGCGCGCACGATTGCGCCCCAGCCGTTGCGGGCACGTGAGCGGCGGCCCGGGGCACCGTCACCCACTCCCGGCACGGTGAGTAGGCGAGTGCGGAACGGCGCGGCCGGCGGGGCGCTGGGTCGCGGGGGTGAGGATGCGGTCGTGGCCGCCGGACCTGAGCCCGCGGAATCCGACGCGCCACCGCCCGGCGGATCGGGCTCAGGTTCCGGGTCATCGGCTTGCTTGTCGAGTGCGTGCGCGAGGGCGTCGTCGAGCTCCTTCGGGTCCAGCCCAGGCTCGTCGAACGGATCGCGGCGGCGGCGGTGGGGCAGCGCGAGCTGCGCCGCCACCCTGATGTCCGTCTCGTCGACGGTGCCGGCGCCCCGCCATGCGGCGTGCGCCACCGCCGCACGGGCCACCACCAGGTCGGCGCGCATGCCGTCGACACCGAACGCCGCACACAGCGACGCGATCCGGCGCAGCTCGCCGTCCGGCAACACCATGCGGCCGACGGCCGCACGCGCTGCGGCGATCCGACGCGCCAACGATGCGTCCTGTTCGGCGTAGCGGCGCGCGAACTTCGCCGGGTCTTCTTCGTACGCCATCCTTTGGCGGATCACCTCGGCGCGCTCGTCGACGTCGCTGGAGGCGCGCACGTCGACGGTCAGCCCGAACCGGTCCAGGAGCTGCGGTCTCAGCTCGCCCTCCTCCGGGTTCATCGTGCCGACCAGGAGGAACCTGGCCTCGTGACTGTGCGACACGCCGTCGCGCTCGATGTGCACACGTCCCATTGCGGCGGCATCGAGCAGCAAGTCGACGAGGTGGTCGGCGAGAAGGTTCACCTCGTCGACGTAGAGCACACCACCGTGCGCCTCGGCCAGCAGACCGGGCGTGAACGCGTGCTCACCGTCACGTAGCACGCGCTGAAGATCAAGCGAACCGAGCACCCGGTCCTCGGTGGCGCCGATCGGCAGCTCGACCAGCCGCCCGGACCCCGCCTCCGACAGCACCGCCGCCAACCCCCGCACCGCCGTGGACTTCGCGGTCCCCTTTTCGCCGCGGATCAGCACGCCGCCGATCTCGGGGCGGACCGCGCACAGCACCAGAGCGAGCCGGAGCAGGTCGTGGCCGACGATCGCGGTGAACGGGTAGACCGGGGTCACGGCGCCTCGCCGTGCCGCGTGCCGCCCCGCACCATCGGCACGTGCGGGATGCCGTCGTCGAGGAACTCCTCGCCGGCGCGGACGAATCCGTGTTGGGCGTACATCTCCTCGAGGTATGTCTGCGCGTCGATGCGGCACGGGTAGTCGCCGACATCGGCAAGCGCGGCCTGGAGCAACCGCGTCGTGTGGCCGTGTCCGCGGGCTTCCCTGCGGGTGCACAGTCGGCCGAGCCGGAACGCCTTCTGACCGCCGGCGTGCTCCTCCATCAGACGCAGGGTGCAGATCACCTCACCGCGCGGGCCTTGCAGCCAGAAGTGGCGAGTTTCCGGTAGTAGGTCGCGGCCATCCAGTTCCGGGTAAGGGCAGGCCTGTTCGACGACGAACACCTCGACGCGCAGCTTGAGAAGCTCATACAGCGTCGCGGTGTCCAGATCCTTGGCCCAGGACCGGTGCAATGCCACCGTCATGCTGTGACCGCCGCGTCGAGGCCCAGCACTGTCGTGCCCCAGTCCCACAGTTCCGCCAAGAGCCGAGGCTCGTCGGACAGCTTCGTGCCCAGTGAGGGCACCATCTCCTTCAACTTCGGCAGCCACGATTGGTAGCGGACACCGAAGCACCGCTGCAGCACGCCGACCATCGCCGACACCGCGACGGACGCGCCCGGGGATGCACCGAGCAGCCCGGCGATGCTGCCGTCCCCGGCCGCCAGCACGGTGGTGCCGAACTCCAGTACCCCGCCCTTGCCGGTCGTCGGCCGGATCACCTGGACCCGTTGTCCCGCGTCGATCGTCTCCCAGTCGGAATCGGTTGCCGACGGCGCGAATTCGCGCAGCGCCTTCACGCGGCCGGCCTGCGTCAGCCTCAACTGGCGCACGAGGTGGGTCACCAGGCCGATCTCGGTCAGGCCGACGCCGAGCATCGAGGCCACGTTGTCGGGTTTGACCGAAGCGGGCAGGTCCGTGAAATGCCCCTGCTTCAAGGACTTCGGTGTCCATCCGACGAACGGGCCGAACATCAGCCACCGCTGGCCGTTGACGATCCGCGTGTCGAGATGCGGGGCCGACATCTTCGGCGCGCCGTGCGCCGGGAAGCCGTAGACCTTGGCCCGGTGCGCGTCGTTGAGCCGTCGATTCGACGATCGCAGGAACCTTCCACCAATAGGGAAGCCGCCGTAACCTTTCGCCTGCTCGATGCCTGACTTCTGCAGCAACCGCAACGCGTAGCCGCCGGCGCCGAGAAACACGAACTTCGCGTTGATGTTGCGCTTCTCACCCGTGCGGTTGTTGCGGATCCTCACCGTCCAGGTGCCGTCGGACTCCCGGGTCAGATCGCGTACCTCCTGACCGAACAGCGTTGCGGTGCCGTTGCGTACCGCATAACCGATCAGCTGCTTGGACAGCGACCCGAAATCAACGTCGGTGCCGTCGGCGGCCCAGTTCAGCGCGACGGGTTCGCGAAAGTCGCGGTTAGCAGCCATCAGCGGCAGTCTGCGGGCGAATTCGTCTGCGTCATCGATGAATTCGGTGGTCGCGAACAACGGATTGGCGACCAGGGCGTCGCGGTGCCGTCGGAGAAAGTCGACCTGCTGGGCCCCGTGTGCGAAGCTGACGTGCGGTACCGGGTTGAGGAAGCCGCGCACGTCGGTGAGCACACGATTCTCCACCGCATACGCCCAGAATTGGCGCGAGACCTGGAACTGTTCGTTGATCGTGACGGCCTTCGTGATGTCGATCGAGCCGTCGGGCAATTCGGGGGTGTAGTTGACCTCGCACAAGGCCGAGTGGCCGGTGCCGGCGTTGTTCCACGGGCCACTGCTCTCGGCGGCCGCACCATCGAGGCGCTCAACCAGTGTGATCGACCAATCCGGTTCAACGAGCCGCAGCAGCGCACCCAGTGTGGCGCTCATGATCCCGGCGCCCACCAGCACGACGTCAGCCTTTACGGTCTTGAGGTCTGACAATTTTTGGTCACTGGTTGGTCGTCCTTCGACGTGGCGGTGGCTTGCAGGTGATCCCAGGTTATCCCGGCACGGTGCGACCTCACCTGCTGACCAGTTTCCGGGCGGTCGAGGAGTTTGCCCATACGTCGGGCAGCTATCGGCCTGGCTAAGGTGGTCTTGTGGCGGCGACGTGGGAGCCCGACGTTCTCGATGGGTTCTGGCAGTACACGATCCCTCTTGGCGCGGATCCCGACGACGAGGGCGAGATCGTCGCCACGCTGATCCGTAAGGGTGAGCCGTCGTCGGCGTCATCGGCCAAGCACGCCGTCCTGGCGGTGCACGGCTACACCGACTACTTCTTCAACATCGAACTCGCAGACGCCTTCAACGCCCGCGGATTCGCTTTCTACGCCCTCGACCTGCGTAAATGCGGGCGGTCGTGGCGAGAGGGGCAGACCCCGCACTTCACCACCGACCTGGCCCGATACGACCGCGAACTGGAGAAGGCGGCCGAAGTCATCGCGAAGGAAACAGCGAACGCCAGGGTCCTGGCCTACGGCCACTCCGCCGGCGGGCTGATCGTCCCGCTGTGGCTGGACCGGCTTCGACGCCGCGGCGCGACATCGAAGCTTGGGATCTTGGGCCTCGTGCTCAACAGCCCGTTCTTCGACCTTCATGGCCCGGCGATCCTTCGGGCCGCGGTGACTTCGGCGGCCGTGGGCGCGGCGTCGCGGCTCGGTAGCAAGCGGGTGCTGCGCGGGACCACCGAGGGCGGGTACGGGAACAGTCTGCACCGCGACTACGGCGGCGAATTCGACTTCAACCTGACGTGGAAGCCGCTCGGCGGTTTCCCGGTCACGGTCGGATGGATCCACGCGATCCGCCGTGGGCAGGCCCAGTTGCATCGGGGGCTCGATGTCGGCGTGCCGAACCTGATCCTGCGCTCGGATCGCAGCATCTCCGAGACCAACGATCCGGCCGAGATGCAGCGCGGCGACGCGGTGCTCGACGTCACCCAGATCGCCCGGTGGGCGGGCTGCGTCGGCAATCGCACGATGATCGTGCCCGTCGCCGACGCCAAGCACGATGTGTTCCTGTCGCTGGCCGAGCCGCGGCAGGTGGCGTATCGGGAGCTGGCCGCATGGCTGGACTGGTACACGCCGCTCGCGGAGTCGGCGGACCGCACCGCGGTGCGGCAGATGTCATGACGCACTTCGACCTGGTTATCATCGGAACCGGCTCGGGGAACGCGATTCTCGACGAGCGCTACGCCGACATGAGCGTCGCGATCTGCGAGCAGGGCGTTTTCGGCGGCACGTGTCTGAACGTGGGCTGCATACCCACAAAGATGTTCGTGTACGCAGCCGAAGTGGCTCAAAGCGCTGACGATTCAGCACGTTTCGGCGTCGACGCCCGGGTGACGGGCGTGCGGTGGCCCGACATCGTCTCCCGGATCTTCGGACGTCTCGATCCGCTGTCGCTCAGTGGTGAGAACTATCGGCGGTCCTCGCCCAACGTGACGGTGTACAAGCGCCACGCGCGGTTCGGCCCGAGCGAAAACGGGCGCCATAGGCTGCGCGTCGATGGGGGTGAGCAGTTCACCGCCGACAAAGTGGTGATCGCTGCGGGATCCCGTGCGCTCGTGCCCAAGGCGATCACCGATTCCGGCGTGCCCCATTACACCAGCGACACAATCATGCGGATCGCCGAGCTGCCACGCCATCTCGTCATCATCGGCAGCGGATATGTCGCGAGCGAATTCGCCCACATTTTCTCCTCGCTGGGCAGCCACGTCTCGTTGTTGATCCGAGGGAGCACGCTGCTGCGCGGTCACGACGACACCATCATGACGCGGTTCACCGACGTCGCTGCCAAGAAGTGGGAGATCCACGGCCACACCCGCGTCGTCGGCGCCCGCGGGCATGACGGCGAGGTCGAAGTCATCTGCGACAACGGCTCCGCGGTGCGGGGCGACGCGCTGTTGGTCGCCATCGGTCGCGCGCCTAACGGCGACCTGCTGGACGCGCAGGCGGCCGGCGTCGACGTCGATCACACCGGCCGCGTGCTCGTCGACACGTACCAACGCACCACCACCCGGGGCATTTTCGCGTTGGGCGACGTCAGTTCGGACTATCACCTCAAACACGTCGCAAATCACGAGGCCCGGGTGGTGCGCCACAACCTGCTGCAGGACTGGGACGACACCGAGGCGATGGTCGCCTCCGACCACCGGTATGTGCCGTCGGCCGTGTTCACCGACCCGCAGATCGCCAGCGTCGGGCTGACCGAAAACCAGGCTCGGGCACGCGGTTACCACCTCAAGGTCAAGGTTCAGGATTACAGCGACGTCGCGTACGGCTGGGCAATGGAAGACACCACGGGGTTCGCGAAGATCATCGTGGACGACGACACGCAGTCGATCCTCGGCGCGCATCTGATGGGCTACCAGGCGTCGTCGCTGATCCAGCCGATTGTGCAGGCGATGAGTTTCGGCCTCGGCGTCCAGGACATGGCGCGCGGCCAGTACTGGATTCACCCGGCGCTGCCCGAGGTGATCGAGAACGCATTGCTGGCGCTGTGCGGCGAGCCGCCGTGGCCGGCGTCCCGGCAACACTAACGATTCGCCGGGTCCGTGCCTGCTGGGTGTTGATGCGCCACGAGTGTCCGCCGTTCCGGCGAGGTGGCGACGGGCTGATCCAGGAAGCCGTGCAGTAGCGACGCCGAGCCCGCGATGTGCGCGCGCATCGCGGTCTCCGCGCTGTCCGCGTCGCCGGCAAGGATAGCAATGACGATCGCCTCGTGTTGCTCGTCGGAATGCGCGATGTTGCGAGATAGCAACGGGATTCGATCCAGCAGCCGGTTCACCCGCATGCGGTTCTCCGCAACTATCGGCACCAGCGACGGTGAGCCGACCAGTTCGGCGATTCCCAGATGCAGCCTGGAGTCGAGCCTGCGGTAATCGGCCGGCTTGGCGCTGCGGACGTCGGCCATCCGGGACCACAGCATCTCCCGCTCGGCGGCGGTCAGCGTGCGCGCCGCGGCCAGCCGGGCCGCGCCCGTTTCCACTATCTCCCTCAGCCGCAACGCGTCATCGATCTCAGCCCGGGTGATCGACGCGTCGCCCTCTGCGGCAGTGGGCAATTCGTCGGCGAGGAACGTCCCGCCGTAGCGGCCGCGCCGCGACACCAGGTAGCCGGCGTCGGCGAGCGACTTGATCGCCTCGCGGACCGTGTCTCGACTGACGCCGAGCCGGGCGGCGAGTTCCCGTTCCGGCGGCAGCGCCTCCCCCGGCGAGACGACGCCCAGCCGGATCGTCTGCAGCAGCAGGCTGACCGTGTCCTCGAAGGCATTACCCGGCCGCACCGGCCGCAGAAGCGTGACACTGGCCAACTGGCCTTCGCCGGTCATAGAGGCGTCACGTAGGCCGAACTGATCCCACCGTCGACCACGAAGGTCGACGCGGTGATAAACGATGCGTCGTCGCTCGCCAAGAACGCGACGGCCGCGGCGATTTCCTCGGGTTCTGCGAATCGGCCGAGCGGGACATGGACCAGCCGGCGCGCCGCACGCTCGGGATCATTGGCGAACAGCTCCTTGAGCAGCGGGGTGTTGACCGGTCCCGGGCACAGCGCGTTCACCCGGATTCCGCTGCGCGCGTACTGCACACCGAGCTCACGTGACATCGCCAGCACCCCGCCCTTGGACGCGGTGTATGAGATCTGCGACGTCGCGGATCCCATCACGGCCACAAACGACGCGACGTTGACGATCGATCCCCGGCCCGCGGCGCTCATGTGCCGTAACGCCGCGCGGCAACACAGATACACGGACTTGAGATTGACGTCCTGCACCTTCTGCCAGGCAGGCAGCTCGGTGCACTCGATCAGGTCGTCGTCGGGTGGTGAGATTCCAGCGTTGTTGAATGCGATGTCGACCGACCCGCACCGTTGCGCGGCGGTGTCGAACAACGCATTCACCGCCGCCTCATCGGTCACGTCCACCTGCACGAACAGCCCGCCGAGCTCATCTGCTACCGATTCGCCCGCCATGCGGTCGACGTCGGCCACGACGATCGTCGCGCCTTCGGCACGCATCCTGCGCGCGGTGGCCCGCCCGATCCCGCTGGCGCCACCGGTGATCACGGTGACTCTGCCTGCCAGCCGCCGAGTCAGGTCAACCTGGTTCATAAGGATCCTCCGAGGAGTAGCTTGCCTGCAGCTTTTCTATCGCGAAGAACACGTTCTTGGTTTCGGTGAACGACAGCGGTGCGTCGGGGCCGAGCTCGCGGCCGAGTCCGGACTGCTTGAAGCCGCCAAACGGTGTGTTGTAGCGCACCGACGAGTGCGAATTGACCGACAGATTGCCCGACTCCACCGCCCGTGCCACCCGCAAGGCGCGCGAAAGGTTGTCGGTCCAGATCGATCCGGACAACCCATAAGGCGTGTCGTTGGCCAACGCGATCGCGTCTGTTTCGTCGTCGAAGGTCAGCACAGTGACGACCGGTCCGAAGATTTCTTCTGTCACAGTGCGATCCGTGCGCTTTGGCGTCAGCACTGTCGGCGGGAACCAGAACCCGGGTCCCGACGGCGCGGTGCCGCGAAAAGCGACCGGCGCGTCGTCGGGCACATAGGAGGACACGGTGTTCCAGTGCGCCCGCGACACGAGCGGTCCCATCTCGGTGTCGCGGCGACTCGGGTCGCCGACGACCACGCCCTTGACCGCCGGCTCCAACAGCTCCATGAATCGGTGAAAGACATTGCGCTGTACGAGGATCCGGCTGCGCGCGCAGCAGTCCTGCCCCGCGTTGTCGAACACACCGTAGGGTGCGGTCGCGGCGGCGCGCAGCAGATCGCAGTCGTCGAACACAATGTTGGCGCTTTTGCCGCCCAGTTCGAGGGTGACGCGCTTCACCTGAGCGGCCGCACCGGCCATCACCCTGGTGCCTACTTCGGTCGACCCGGTGAACACGATTTTGCGCACGCCGGGGTGTGTGACAAACCGCTCGCCCACCAGCGAACCCTTACCCGGCAGCACCTGGAGGAGGTCGGCCGGCAGTCCCGCCTCGACCGCCAATTCGCCCAGCCGGATCGTCGTCAACGGGGTCCACTCGGCCGGCTTGACCAGCACCGCGTTGCCGGCCGCGAGCGCGGGGGCAAAGCCCCACGACGCGATGGGCATCGGAAAGTTCCACGGCGTGATGACGCCGACCACGCCGAGCGGTTCGTTGAATGTGACGTCAAGCCCATCCGCGACCGGAATCTGCTTGCCGGACAGCCGCTCCGGACTGGCCGCGTAGTACAGGAGCACGTCTCTGACGTGGTGTGCCTCCCACTCGGCCGACGAGATCGGGTGCCCGCAGTTGGCGACCTCCAGCGCGGCCAACTCGTCCACGTGCTCGTCTACCGCAGCCGCGAAGGCCCGCAGTGCGCCGGCCCGCTCGGCGGGAGCCAGCGCGGCCCACCGCCGCTGCGCACTTTTCGCGCGGGCCACCGCGTCGTCGACGCCTGCGACGTCCATCCCTTCGACGGTCCTCAGCACCTGCTCGGTCGCCGGGTTGATGACATCTGTCATGCGTTCGTCCGGTGGATCGCGTAGGCCTTCGCGGCCTCGACAACGGCCGCGAACAACCGCAGATCGTTGAGCCTTTCCTCGGGATGCCACTGCACCGCCAGAACGAAACTGTCTCCGGGCAATTCAACAGCCTCGATGACCCCGTCCGCGTCCCGCGCGCTGACGACCAGTCCGTCGCCCACCTCCGCGATGGCCTGATGGTGGTAGCACTGCTCGTCGGAGTACTCACCGAGCAACGCGGCCAGCCGCGTGCCCGGCACCGTGTGCACGCGCGACTCGCTGAACACCGCGTTGTCGGCCTGATGGCGACTGTGTCCGACGACATCGGGCAGGTGCTGGTGCAGCGTGCCGCCCAGTGCCACGTTGAGCACCTGTGCGCCCCGGCAGATACCGAGCACCGGCAGCTCCCGCTTCAGCGCGCGAGCGAGCAGCGCGAATTCCCAGGCGTCACGGTCGTGGCGGGGATCGTCGGTCCGCAGGTGTGGCCGCTGCCCATACCGTGCAGGGTCGACGTCCTTGCCGCCGGTGATCACCAAGCCGTGCACTCCGTCCAGCACCCGGTCTGCGATCTTGTCGTCGACGGGCTGCGGTGGCAAGAGGACGGCGATACCGCCCGCCATGGTCACGCCCTCGAAATAGATATGCGGCAAGAAGCTTGCCCGAACATCCCATACCCCGGTCTGCGCCTGCTCCAGGTAGGTGGTCATGCCGACGACGGGGGGGAGATCTTCAGAGCCGCTCAAAGCAACGCATCCTCTCCCAGTCGGTGACGGCGGCGTTATACGCGTCAAGTTCCACTCGCGCGTTGTTCAGGTAGTGCGCGACGACGTCGTCGCCAAACGCGTCGCGGGCGACGGCCGACCCCGCGAAGCGCTCCGCCGCCTCTGCGAGTGTGGTCGGCAGCCGGTCGGCGCCACTCTGATAGGCATTGCCGGAGATAGGTTCTGGAAGTTCAAGCTGCTGGTCGATGCCGTACAGGCCGCCGGCGATCAACGCCGCGACCGCCAGGTATTGGTTCACATCACCGCCGGGAGCCCTGCATTCCATTCGCATGCTGCTGCCATGGCCGACGACCCGCAGCGCGCACGTCCGGTTGTCCATGCCCCAGGCGATCGCCGTCGGCGCGAAGCTTCCGTCGACAAACCGCTTATAGGAGTTGATATTCGGAGCGTAGAACAGTGTCAGCTCGCGTAGCGTCGCCAGCTGCCCAGCGACGAAATGGCGGAAGAGCTCGGACATTCCGTGCTCGTGGCCCGGATCCGCGAACACCGCATTTCCATCGTCGGCACGCACCGAGATGTGAATGTGGCAGCTGTTGCCCTCGCGCTGGTCGAACTTCGCCATGAACGTCAGGCTCTTGCCGTGCCGGTCGGCGATCTCCTTGGCGCCGTTCTTGTAGATCGTGTGGTTGTCGCAGGTGACCAGCGCGTGGTCGTAGCGGAACGCGATCTCCTGCTGGCCCCGGTTGCACTCGCCCTTGACACCTTCGCAGTACATGCCCGCGCCGATCATGCCGAGGCGGATGTCGCGCAGCAGCGGCTCGATTCGGGTGGAGGCGAGCATCGCGTAGTCGACGTTGTAGTCGGTGGACGGTGTCAGCCCGCGGTACCCCAGCGACCACGCCTCGCGATAGGTGTTGTCGAACACCATGAACTCAAGCTCGGTGCCCACGTACGGCACCAGTCCTCGCTCAGCCAGCCGGCCGATCTGGCGGGCCAGGATGCTGCGCGGCGCCGCAGCAACAGGAGTGCCGTCACCCCGGGACAGATCCGCCATCACCAGCGCGGTGCCGGGCAGCCACGGCACCAGGCGCAGCGTAGAGAAGTCGGGCGTCATGACCATGTCGCCGTAGCCGGTGTCCCAACTGCTCATCGCGTACCCGCCGACGGTGTTCATGTCGACGTCGACGGCGAGCAGGTAGTTGCAGCATTCCGCGCCGTGTTCGGCGACCTCCTCGACGAATAGCCGCGCCGCCACACGTTTCCCGGTCAGCCGGCCCTGCATGTCGGCGAACGCGACGATCACGGTGTCGATGTCACCCGCATCGATCTGCTCCTCAAGTTGTCGTTGAGTCAACATGGCTGACAACATGTCGCAAAGCCGACCATTAGACACCCCTCCTACACACCTCACCACGCATCGATTTAACCGAACTTTCATCGCCAAAGGTAGGGCTACCGACCATTGAAGCGGTTACTGCGTACCTGGTCGACGCCGCGCTGTATCTGGGCGAGGTCAGGGCTAGGTCGGGCCCGGTGTTGGGGCACGCCCTCAGCGTCACCAAGTGCTGGTGCGCAGCACGATTTCGGCCGCAAGCTGCGCCGTCGACTCCTGCGCATTGCGCCGGCCCAGCAGTTCGACGACGCGGAAGTCGCCATACACGTAGCGCTGGCTGGCCCTGGCGACGGCGCGGGCGGCCGGGGTGCTGACCAGCGCGGTTGTGTTGATCTCCACCGGTGGACAGTGTTCGTCGCGGACCACTCCGGTCATGTCCGCCACCCTGGGGTGGCCGCGGTCGATGACGACAAGACCGATGAACCGATCCAGCCGACTCGCCGCTAATTCCCACGCGATTTCACCACCGACGCGGTCGCCGACCAGCAACGCCCACTGCACCCCCAGAGAATCGAGGATGCCCAGCACGGACTTCGGGGTCAGCCGCCGGTCGGGCGAAATGACGACGGTGCGAAGCGACGCCGTGTGCAGTCGATGACACACTGCGTCGTACGCCCCGGGCGCATGATGTGCGGCGCCAAGCAACACGACGACAGGACCCTTCTCGGGGCCTGCCACACTGACGGTTACCGGGAATCCGTCGACGGTCAGCATCGTCGAGGGCACCCGTCGCACGCTACAGGTTTTATCCGGATTAGCGGGCGGTTTTGGCGCGCTGGCAAAAGATGGTCAGTTTCGGCTGTCCTGGATGCGTTGGGCCTGGCGACTGGCAATGTCGGTGAACGTCTGCGGCAGCGAGCCTTTCGGTGGCGGCGGCTGTCCCTCATTGATTTGTATTGTCGGGAAACCCATTCCAAACGCCGCCATTCGTCCGACGTTTTCGAATGACATGTAGACCGTCGTGTCATTTCCTTGTAACTTCATCGTCTGTTGATACACCAGCTCGCCGGGGCGCGGCGACGGGAGCTTGGTCGTCGTCATGGGAATCGCCGCGGAGTTCCGGTCGAAGTAGACGTTGAAGCTCTGGCAGCGGGTCGCCTCGGTGGCCAGCCCGTCGAGGTTCAGCGGTGACGTGAGCACGGTCATCAGAACCCTGACGCCGCTGTAGGTGACGCCGTACTTTGCCGCGGCACCGGGGCCCCGCTCGGCGTACTTGGCAATCACATCCGTGAGCCCGTTCGAACAACCCTGCGGTATCGACAGCATCGACGGCGGCCCGCCGGCGTTGTCGGGCTTGCCGGGATCCTCGAGGATGCGGGCGTAGGCGACGCCGGGCGGAAAATCGGCCTCGGTCAGCAGGACCTTGTTGAGCTTGGCGCCCGGCCACGTCGGAGTGCCCCTGATCGTCGTCGCGCAGCCGACGACCAGCGCGGCGGCGGCAGTGGCGGCGACGGCGATCGGGACGAAGGGCCGGGTCACGGTGATAGGTTACTGACGAGCGCGGTGACGAGAGTCGGCCGCCGCGGCGGCCCGGCGTTCAACAACTCGCAGAGGGCATCCACGTCGAGATGTGCGGTGAGCAGATCGGCCAGGGTGTCCAATTGCGCGTCACGACGGGCGGTGACATCTGTGTCGTTTGCGACGACAAAGCCGTTCCGCCCTGCGGCGAGCGCCGCCTCGACCAGCCACTCCCGTCGGAACGCATTGTTGTCGAACAGGCCGTGCCAGTGTGTGCCGAATACCGCGCCGCGGCGAACACCGACGTGCGACCACCGGGCTTCGGTGCACCGGCCGATCTGGCCGTGGTGGATTTCGTAGCCGGATAGCGGTGCCTCGGCGCGCCGCAACGTCTTGACCGGGCAGAACTCGACATCGGCGTCGAGCAGACCAAGCCCGTCAACGACGCCCGCACGTGATTCGACCCGGTCGTCGATCCGAGCGCAGAGCATTTGGAAGCCCCCGCAGATGCCCAGCACGGGCTTGCCCGCAAGCGCATGGGCGACGACGGCGTCGGCGAGACCGCGATCGCGCAACCAGGCCAGGTCGGCCACGGTGGCCTTGGTGCCGGGGACGACCACGATATCGGCATCGACCATGTCGGCGGGGTCGACCGTCCACCGGACGAGCACGCCGGGCTCGCACGCCAGCGCCTCAACGTCGGTGGAGTTCGAGGTGCGCGGCAACCGGATCGCGGCCACCCGGAGCCAGTCGGCTCCGGGTGGAGGCTGTGGTGCGCCCACAACGCGTCCGGCGAGGACCGACAGTGAGTCCTCGGTGTCCAGCCACAGGTCATCGACGTGAGGCACCACGCCGTAGGTGGGGCGGCCGGTGAGTTGCGAGAGCCGGCGGAGCCCCGGCTCCAACAGGGCCGGGTCACCGCGGAACTTGTTGACCACGAAGCCGGCAATCAACGCCTGGTCGGCAGGCTCCAGCACGGCCACCGTGCCGAACAGGTGGGCAAGCAGCCCGCCGCGGTCGATGTCGCCCACCAGTACGACGGGAAGGCTGGCCGCGCGAGCCAGTCCCATGTTCGCCAGGTCGGTTGCACGTAAATTGATTTCGGCCGGTGAGCCGGCGCCCTCGCAAATGACGGCGTCGAACTCGGTCCGCAGCGACGCCAGGTCATCGGCCACCACGGCGGCGAGCTCGTTGCGGTGCGTGATGTAGTCGCCGGCGCGCACCGTGCCGCTGACCTGACCGCGTACCACGAGTTGTGACGTGCGGTCGCTGCCAGGCTTGAGCAGGATCGGGTTGAACCGGACACTTGGCTGCAACCCCGCCGCGCGGGCCTGCATCGCCTGCGCGCGGCCTATCTCGCCGCCCTCGAGGGTGACCGCGGAATTGTTGGACATGTTCTGCGCCTTGAACGGCGCCACACGGACACCCTTGCGGGCCAGCAGCCGGCACAGCCCGGCGACAACCATCGACTTGCCGGCGTCCGAGCTAGTGCCGGCAACCAGCAGCGCGCCGCCGGTCACGTTGGCGCCGACTGTGAATCTGACGACGGCCGCACGGTGTGCCGCGTCGCCAGTTTCACTGTCACCGACATGGTCCTCATGAGAGGGTCAGGATCTCGGCGCCGTCGTCGGTGACGACCAGGGTGTGCTCGAATTGCGCGCTCCACTTGCGGTCCTTGGTGGCCACCGTCCACCCGTCGTCCCAGATCTCGTAATCCAGCGAACCCAGGTTGATCATCGGTTCGATCGTGAACGTCATGCCCGGCTCGAGCACGGTGGTGACGGAGGGCTGGTCGTAATGCAGCACCACCAGCCCGTTGTGGAACGTAGTGCCGACGCCGTGCCCGGTGAAGTCGCGAACGACGTTGTAGCCGAAGCGGTTTGCATACGATTCGATGACGCGGCCGATCACCGACAGGGACCGGCCCGGCTTGACCGCCCTGATCGCGCGCATCATCGCCTCGCGGGTGCGCTCGACCAGCAACCGATGCTCCTCGGAGACGTCGCCGGCCAGGAACGTGGCGTTGGTGTCGCCGTGCACACCATCGATGTAGGCGGTCACGTCGATATTGACGATGTCGCCGTCCTCGACGAGCGTCGAGTCCGGGATGCCATGGCAGATGATCTCGTTCAGCGACGTGCAGCATGACTTCGGAAAGCCCTTGTAGCCGAGCGTCGATGGATAGGCGCCGTGGTCGACCATGTATTCGTGCGCGATGCGGTCCAGCTCGTCGGTCGTCACCCCGGGCGCGACCGCCTTACCGGCCTCGGCCAGCGCGTCCGCGGCGATGCGGCCCGCGACGCGCATGTTCTCGATCACCTCGGGCGTCTGAATCCACGGCTCGCTGCCCTCCTGGGCGGTGCGCTTGCCGACGTATTCGGGCCGCGGGATCGACGAGGGCACCGTACGCATCGGTGACGGCACACCGGAGCGCAACGCAGAACGGACGGTCATGCCACCAGGCTAGCGGCGAAACCTGCCGAGCCGCTGCCGCCGCGGGCCACGGATCTTCACCGACCCCATCACCACCCGCCCGGTCAGCACGACGTGCGGCGTGCCCTCGGCGGGCGCGCGTTTGCGCAGGTCGCGCGCGCTGCCGCCGTACACCGTCACATCGTCGATCGACGCGCTGGCCCCGTCCGGCAGCCGGATCCGAACCGAGCCGCGGAGCATGTCGAGTTCGATGACGACGACGGAACCGGCGAAGCGAGCCTTGGTCAGGTCGAGTTCCACTGAGCCGACCCGGCGCACCAGCGCCAAGCGTGTCGGCACGATCCATTCGCCGTGCCGTTTCAGCGAGCCGAGCCAGCCGCGAAGTTCGACGCGGTCGGCTGCGGACGTGACGATTGCACCCGGACCCGGCAGGTCGCCAACGAGAGTGTCGAGCTCACCGCGGGTCCGCGCCGTCGACACCCGCGTCGAACGGTCCTCGAACTCGTCGATGTCGATCAGGCCGAGCGCCACCGCGTTGTGCAGCCTGCGCCTCGTGCCGTTGCGATCGGCATCCGAGATGCGGAACTCCACCTGCTGGTGACCAAAGCTCGTCATGGCTTTTCCAACTTACCCCGGGCCCGGTGCGCAGGTTGTGGTCGCACAACCTGCGAAAACTCACGCCATGTAGTCCGGCGGCAGAAGTGCCAACATGTATTTGACCATGCGCACCGCGAATTCCGAGCTGCCCCCCCCAACGATCAGCGCCGCGAACGCCAAGTCCCCGCGGTAGCCCGCGAACCACGAGTGCGATCCACCCGGGAACTCAGCCTCTCCCGTCTTGCCGTGCACGTCGCCGGCGTCGGAGATGTCCTTCGCGGTGCCGCTCGTGACCACCAGCCGCATCATCGAGCGCAGGCCGTCGAGCATCTGCGGGGTGATGTCGGCGCGATCCCCGGTGATCTCGGTCGGACGGCCCACTATCAGTTGGGGCACAGGTGTTTTCCCGGCCGCGACGGTCGCCGCAGCCAACGCCATCCCGAACGGGCTGACCAGCACCTTGCCCTGCCCAAACCCGTCTTCGGTGCGCTCGGCCACGTTGACGGTCGGCGGCACCGAGCCGCTCACCGTCGGGATGCCGGCGATGTCATAATCCGGCCCGATGCCGTACTGCGCGGCCGCGACCGTCAACGCTGTCGGTGGCATCCGGCTGGCCAGTTCGGCGAATGTCGTGTTGCATGAATTCGCGAACGCCCTCGACATCGGCACCACGCCGAGGTCGAAGCCACCGTAGTTCGGGATCCTGCGGTGGACGATGTCGATCGTGCCGGGGCAGCCGAGCAGTGTGTTGGGGGTCGCCATGTCCCCCTGAATGGCGGCGCCCGCGGTGATCACCTTGAATGTCGACCCCGGCGGGAACAGACCGGTGGTCGCCAACGGTCCCTGGGTGTCGGCGGCGGGATTCTGCGCGATCGCCAGGATGGCGCCGTTGGACGGTTTGATCACCACGATCATCGCCTGCTTGCCGACATTATTCACCGCGTGCTGCGCGGCGTTTTGTATCGAGCGGTCCAGCGTGAGCGACACCGACGGCGCGGGCGTGCCGGGCACCTCGTTGAGAATCCCGACGTCAACACCGTTCTGGTTGACGGTGACGACCCGCCAGCCGGCCTGACCACTGAGTTGGGCGATCACCGCCTTCTTCACCTGAGCGACGAGATCGGGTGCGAACCCTTCGTCGGTGGGCAACATGTCGGGCTGCGGGGTGACGACGATTCCCGGCAGAAGTCCGATCGCGGGCGCGACGCGCTTGTCGTCGTCGGGCTTCAGGGTGATGAGATCAACCGGCTTGGTGGAGGCGCTGGCTTGTTCGGCGAGCCGCTGCGCGTCGAGGGTGTCGTCGAACGGGTGCAGCGCAGCAACAACTGCGCGCACGGTCGGCATCAGTTGTGCGCCCGCCTTCTGCGCGTCGAGCTCGTAGTGATACAGGTACCCGGGCTTGAGCACGTCGGTGCCGCCGACGTCGTTGACCGAAGCCCGCCGCGGCGGGTCAGCCCGCAACGCGAACGTCTGGTGCTCACCGAGCCTGGGGTGAAGCCCCGCCGGCGTCCACCGGACCTCCCAGCGACCCTCCTCACGGATCATGGACAGCCGGCCGTCGTAGCTCCACGTCCGGTTCTTCGGCAGATGCCAGGTGTAGCGATAGTCGACGCTGCCGGTGTCCTCGTCATAGCTCGAGTCCAGAATCTGCGCGTCGAGATGCTCCGCCTGCAGCCCCGCCCACGCCGCGTTGAGCGCCGCCCGCACCTCCTCGGGGCGGTCGGAGAGGGCGGCGGCCGCGGACGTGTTGCCGCTGCCAAGGGCGGCAAAGAATTGTTCGGCAACCGGCGCGGGACCGGCTGGGCGCGGTGTGCAGCCCGCCATAAGGCCGGCTGCAAGTACTGCCGCAGCCAGCGACGCAAACGTCGGTCGTGTGACTAGTGATGCCATTGTGGCTGATGTTAAGAAATGGTCACGGTGGATCGGTGGAGGCGCACCGAGATCGGTGGCTATTCGAGCCGTCCGGAAACGTCGGTTCCGGCGAGGGTCTAGTCGAGAAGGACGGTCGCGAAGGTGCCGACTTCGGCGAACCCGACTCGCGCGTAGGCCGCCCGGGCCACGGTGTTGAAGTCGTTGACGTACAAGCTGGCCATCCGGCCGCTGTCGATGACCGACCCGACCACCGCCGCTGTCCCGGTCGTTCCCAGCCCCCGCCCCCGGTATTCGGGATGGACCCAGACGCCCTGAATCTGACCGACCGCGGGCGATTGCGAACCGACCTCTGCCTTGAAGATCACTCTGCCGTGCTCGAACCGGGCCCACGCGCGGCCCGCGGCGATCAGGCCCGCCACCCGGCGGCGGTATCCGCGGCCACCATCGCCAAGGCGCGGATCGATGCCGACCTCGCCGATGAACATGTCAATGGCCGCGACCAGGTACGGCTCGAGCTCGTCGGCCCGGACGCGTCGCACATCCGCGTCCATCGGGCACAGCGGCCGCGACGCCATCGCCATCAGTGGCTGATGCTCCCGAACGTCGCGCGCGGGTCCCCAGGTGTGTTCGAGGCGTCGCCACAACGGCAGCACGAACTCGGCACGGCCGACCACCGACGAGCACCGACGAGCCACTCCCGTCGCCTTGTCGGCGAACGCGTGCATGTCCGACGGCGCGCCTCGCAGCGGGATCAGGTTCGCCCCTGCGTAACAAAGGGATTCGTCGGCGCCGCGGCGGGTCCACAGCTCCCCGCCGATCGCGGCGGGATCGATGCCGTGCTCGGCGACACGGGCGGCGACCATGCAGCACCCGAACGGATCGCTGTCGAAAACCCGTCGCACCGCCCCCGCGTCACGCGCCACAGACACCCGCCGGTCATCGACCAGGCGAAAGATGGACGGAGCCGACATGGGAACTCTTTCTGCGGCTGAGCCGGTATTACGCCATCAGCTTACGGTCACGACCGGCGAGCCGCTCGCATCTAAGCCACGCTCTTGCGCAATCCTCATCGCCTCTTCGATCAGCGTCTCGACGATCTGCGATTCGGGCACGGTCTTGATCACCTCGCCCTTGACGAAGATCTGACCCTTGCCGTTGCCCGATGCCACCCCGAGGTCGGCCTCGCGCGCCTCGCCCGGACCGTTGACGACGCAGCCCATCACCGCGACCCGCAGCGGCACCTCGAGCCCGTCGAGGCCCGCCGCGACTTCATTGGCCAGCGTGTACACGTCCACCTGGGCCCGCCCGCACGAGGGGCACGACACGATCTCCAGCGACCTCGGCCGCAGGTTCAGCGACTCGAGGATCTGGTTGCCGACCTTGACCTCTTCCACGGGCGGAGCCGACAGCGACACCCGGATCGTGTCGCCGATGCCCTTGGAGAGCAGCGCGCCGAACGCGACCGCGGACTTGATCGTGCCCTGGAACGCCGGGCCCGCCTCCGTCACGCCCAGATGCAGCGGGTAATCGCACTGCGCGGCCAGCAGCTCGTAGGCGGCGACCATGATCACCGGATCGCTGTGCTTGACGCTGATCTTGATGTTGCCGAAGCCGTGCTCCTCGAATAGCGACGCCTCCCACAGCGCCGACTCCACCAGCGCCTCCGGCGTGGCCTTGCCGTACTTGGCCATGAACCGCTTGTCCAGCGAGCCGGCATTCACGCCGATGCGAATGGGGACGCCGGCGTCACCGGCGGCCTTGGCGACCTCCTTGACGCGGCCGTCGAACTCCTTGATGTTGCCGGGATTAACCCTCACCGCCGCACATCCGGCGTCGATCGCGGCGAAGATGTACTTCGGCTGAAAGTGAATGTCGGCGATAACCGGAATCTGGCTGTGCCGAGCGATCTCGGCCAGCGCGTCGGCGTCCTCCGGGCGGGGGCAGGCCACCCGCACGATGTCGCAGCCGGTCGCGGTCAACTCGGCGATCTGCTGGAGTGTGCCGTTGACGTCATGCGTCTTCGTCGTGGTCATCGACTGCACGGCAATCGGGTGGTCGCTGCCGACCCCGACGTTGCCGACCATGAGCTGACGGGTCTTCCGTCGCGGCGCCAAGGTCGGTGCGGGCGGTGTCGGCATGCCTAAGCCGACGGTCATTTGGGTCTCCTACTGGAACAGTCTGATCGGGTTGACCAGGTCAGCGGTCACGGTCAGCAGCATGTAGCCGACCACCACCACCAAGACTACGTAGGTGGCGGGCATCAGCTTGAGATAGTTGACCGGCGCCGCGGCGGCCATGCCGCGCGCCGAGCGGATCCCGTTGCGGATCTTCTCAAAGACCGCGATTGCGATGTGGCCGCCATCGAACGGCAACAGCGGCACCAGGTTGACCGCGCCGAGCACGAAATTCAATTGGGCAAGGAAGAACCAAAACGCCACCCACACTCCGTGGTCGACGGTGTCGCCGCCGATGATCGAGGCCCCCACCACGCTGATCGGGGTGTTCGGGTCGCGCTGGCCGCCGCCGATCGCATGCACCAGGGCCCCGGCTTTGCTCGGTATCCCCGCCAGCGACTTGCCCAGTTCGACGCTGAGGTCGCCGGTGAACACGAACGTGGCGGGTACCGCCGTCAACGGGTTGTAGTGCGTCGGCTCGAAACGCGCTGCGCTGATGCCGATCGCCCCGACCGTAGAAGAGGCTTGCGCGCTTTCGGAGGTGAACCGTTGGGTCGGCGTGACATTGACCACGGTGGTGATCTGGCGGCCATCGCGCTGCACGACGACCGGGGTCGGACCGCTGAGCGGACGGACCGCGGCCACCACGTCGTCGAAGTTGTGGACGTCGGTGTTGCCGACCTTGACGATCACGTCACCCGGCCGAATCCCGGCGATTGCCGCGGGTCCCGCACCGGTGCACTGGCCGAGCTTGCCCTTCTCGACTTCCGGTGCCACACAGGCCGTATCCCCGACGAGCGCGGTCGTCGGCGGATGTAGGTTCGGCAGACCCCACACGACCGCGATGCCGTAGATCAACACCAGCCCGATGATGAAGTTCATGGCGGGCCCCGCGAACAGCACCGCAACCCGCTTCCACACCCGCTGCTTGTACATCGCGCGGTCGACCTCGTCGGGTTTGAGCTGCTCGATCGATGTCATGCCAGCGATGTCACAGAATCCGCCGAGCGGAATCGCCTTGACGCCGTATTCGATCTCGCCCAACTTGTTAGGCCGGCGCGTCGACCACAGCGTCGGGCCGAACCCGACGAAGTAGCGTCGCACCTTCATTCCCGTCGCGCGCGCCACCCACATGTGGCCGCATTCGTGCAGCGCGACGGAAATGAGGATGGCGAGTGCGAAGAGCACGATGCCGACCACGAACATCATCGGGCGGGTATGACCTCCTGTGAGACGGCGCGGCCAGCGCGGGCGCGCGCCCAGTGCTGCGCCTCAAGTACGTCTTCCACGGTAGCTGGTTCCACAGCCCACTGGTCCGCGTCGGCCAGCACGTCGGCGATGGTCCGGACGATGGCCGGGAACCGGATCCGTCCGGCCAGGAAGGCGGCCGCGGCTTGCTCGTTCGCGGCGTTGTAGACGGCGGTCATGCAGCCGCCGAGACGCCCGGCATGCCGGGCCAGGTCCACCGCGGGGAACACCGCAGCGTCCAGCGGCTCGAAATCCCAGCTCGAGGCGGTGGTGAAGTCGCAGGCGGCGGCCACCCGCGGCACCCGGTCGGGCCAACCGAGAGCCAGCGAGATCGGCAGCTTCATGTCGGGAGGACTGGCCTGCGCGATCGTCGAGCCGTCGGTGAAGGTGACCATCGAGTGCACGATCGACTGCGGGTGCACGACGACATCGACGTCGTCGTACGGCACGCCGAACAACAGGTGCGTCTCGATGAGCTCGAGGCCCTTGTTCACCAGCGATGCCGAATTCAGCGTGTTCATCGGGCCCATCGACCACGTCGGGTGGGCGCCGGCCTGCTCGGGCGTGACGTCCTCAAGGTCCGCCGCCGACCAACCCCGGAATGGTCCGCCGGACGCGGTCAGCACGATTCTGGCGACCTCCGCGGGCCGACCCGTGCGCAGACATTGCGCAATGGCCGAGTGTTCGGAGTCGACGGGAACGATCTGGCCCGGCTTGGCGGCCTTCAGCACGAGCGGTCCACCGGCGACCAGCGACTCCTTGTTCGCAAGGGCAAGCCGGGCACCGCTGTCGAGCGCGGCGAGAGTCGGCTTCAGCCCGAGAGCGCCGACCAGCGCATTGAGCACGACGTCGGCGTCGGTGTTGCGCACCAGCTCGGTGACCGCGTCGGGGCCGCGGTAGGCGACGTTGCCGATGACCTCGGCCGCCTCAGCGTCGGCGACGGCGACGTTGGTGACGCCGGTGGCGTCGCGCTGGTCGGCGAGGAGCCGGGCATTTGCGCCACCCGCGGCGAGGCCGACCACCTGGAAGCGGTCCGGGTTCGCCGCGACGACCTCCAGCGCCTGGGTGCCGATCGAGCCGGTGCTGCCCAGGATGAGCACACGGGTCAGTGTCCCTGTTCGCGCACGAGACTCATCGGTGCTGTTGCCTCTTCGTGCAAGCGACTCATCGGTGCTGTTGCCTCTTCGTGCAAGCGACTCATCGGTGCTCACCCGCTCATTGTGCCCCTGCCGGCGGGGTTCACGGCCGTGCAGAGCCCTCGATCTGATAAGTCGACGGATTCGACAATTTCCCCACCTGTCGGTTGCGGACATTTCGGCGGCCACGCCACGTTGACGCCAAGCCCGCGAAAAGCACCACGACGATCCCCACCACCCACGGCCAGGCGCCGTGCTGGTGCACCCAGCCCGCGAGCATGCCCTGCAACCGGCCCACGGCATTCACCAACGGGTCCACCGGGTTTCCGCCGGCGTGGAACAGCCGCACCTCATAGACACCGTAGTACCCGACATACAGCCCGACCACGATCAACAACGCGCCGCTCAAGCGGTTCACCCACGGCAGCACAAACCGCATCCACTCGATCACTGCCGAATTTGCGAACGCCGCCGCGACGGCAAGCGTGCCGACGACGAGCGTGATCCCCACGGCGTACGCGAGATAAACAGACATGCCGCCGAGGAACGTCCCGCCTCGCAGGCTCGCACCGGTGACGGCAAGGAACGGACCAACAGTGCACGACAGCGACGCGATTGCATAGCTCACGCCATAACCGAACATGGAACCGAGCGCGGCGGTCGGTGCCCAGTGTTCCCCACGACGAAACCACGCCGGCATCACCAGCTCGCGACCGATCAGAAGCCAAACACCAAGCGCGACAAGCGCGATGCCGATAACGACAGTGGCGAACGGGAGATAGGACTGCACTGTGGAGGCAACCGAAACGGTCAACGCCCCGAAAATGCCGAACGCGACGACGAAGCCGGCGGCCATCGCCGCGGTGGCCGCCATTGCGCGTGCCAGCGCGTACAACGACGTCGACAGCCCCGCATCGTCAGGGACGGGCTCGGAATCCTCACCGCGTACGACCAAGGCCAGGTAGGCCGGTAGCATCGCGAAGCCACAGGGATTGAGCGCCGCCACCAACCCCGCGCCCAGCGCTAAGCCCATCAGTTCGTGGTTCACCCTTGCCTGCTGTCTACATCAGCGCCGCGACGTGGTCGGCGAGTTCTTGTTGTGGCATTGCGCCGAGGGGGTTGTTGATGAACGTCGACGATCCGTCCGCGCGGTAGAACACATACGCCGGCTGCCATGGCACGTTGTATCGCGCCCACAGTGATCCATCGGCGTCGTTGAGGTTCGTGAAATTCAGGTTGTATCTGGACACGAAATTCTGCATCGCGCCGACGTCCGACCGCCCGGCGATGCCGACGAATGTCACTTTCGGATTCGACGCGGAAACCTGGCTGACTCCGGGCGCCTCGGCATTGCAGAACGGACACCACGGCGCCCAGAACCACAGCACCGCGGGCTTGCCCTGCAGGGAGGACGCGTTGAACGGCGCGCCGGACAGCGTCGTGCCGGTGAAGTTCAACCGATCGTCGGCCACCGCTCTGGGTGAACCGCTGACGCCGAAGACCAGGGCAGCCACCGCCAAAGCCATGGCAACCCTTGTCGGAAATCGTGAGAGCCGACCGTTCATGGCATCCCCTTCGGGTCAAATAGGTCCCCGAGGTCACAGTAGTGATACGCAGCAGCTGGCGACGGGGTTCACCAGCTCAGAGCCGTGACGAGTGCGCAGGTACGGCCGGATCCGCCGACGACGGCTGCTGTGCCAGAATGTCGGAATGGCGAGCACCGAGGTGAAGCGACGCACAAAGGTCGACGTCGAGGACGTGCCCTCCGCCGAGTGGGGCTGGAGCGGCGAAGCCCCGCGACTGTGGCGTTGGGTTGGCATCTTCATCGCCGGATTTTTGCTGCTAATGATGCGAGGCAATCACGTCGGCTGGGTCGAGAACTGGTACCTCATCGTGTTCGCTGTGCTCACCCTGGTCGTCGTCGGCCGGGACTGGTACCTGCGCCGCCGCGGCCTCACCCGCTAGCCTTCGGCGGCCAACTGCCCGCATGCCGCCGCGATTTCGCGACCGCGGGTGTCGCGCACGGTGCAGGACACCCCTTGCGCTCGGATCCTCCTGACGAACTCCCGCTCGACGTGCTTCGGGCTGGCATCCCAGCGACTGCCCGGCGTCGGGTTCAACGGAATCAGATTGACGTGCACCAGCGGGCCGAGCGCGCCGTGAAGCCGCTTCCCCAGGAGATCCGCCCGCCACGGCTGATCGTTGACGTCGCGGATCAGCGCGTATTCAATCGACACCCGCCGACCCGTGACGTCGGCGTAGTAGCGCGCGGCGTCCAGGGCCTCGGCGACCTTCCACCGTGTGTTCACCGGCACCAGCGTGTCCCGCAGTTCGTCGTCGGGTGCGTGCAGGGACACCGCCAGCGTCACACCGAGGTGCTCGTCGGCCAATCTGCGAATGGCGGGTGCGAGTCCGACCGTAGACACCGTGACCGAGCGCTGGCTGATCCCGAACCCGTTGGGCGGCTTGTCGACGATGCGGCGGACGGCGGCCAACACGCGGGAATAATTGGCCAATGGCTCACCCATTCCCATGAACACGATGTTGGATAGCCGGCCACCGGTCTCGCGCAGGTGTGCCGCCGCCGAGCGAACCTGCTCCACGATCTCGGCGGTAGAGAGGTTGCGGGTCAACCCACCCTGGCCGGTGGCGCAGAACGGACACGCCATGCCGCATCCCGCCTGCGACGAGATGCACAAGGTGTTGCGCTGCGGATAACGCATCAGCACCGACTCAACGGTGGTCCCATCCACCGCCCGCCACAACGTTTTTCGCGTCTGCCCCGCATCACATTCGACTTCGCGCACCGAGGCAAGAAGGGCCGGGAACATCGCGTCGGCCACCGTGTCACGCACCGTGGCAGGCAGGTCGGTCATCTGTCGCGGATCAACAATCAGCCGCCCGTAGTACTGCTGGGCCAGCTGCTTCGCCCGAAATGCAGGCAGCCCAATGTCGGTGACCGCCTCGATGCGCCCCGCCTCGTCGAGGTCGGCGAAATGCCGCGATGGCATCGCGCGGCGCGGCGCCGGAAAGACGAGCGGAAGCGTTTCGGACATGGCGTTGTCAGTATCTCATCGCAAGTTGGCCGAAAATGATTGGACGGCCGTGTGCTCCGACGCCACGATGGCGTACGTGTCCCAGATGCCGTTGCGTTCCGCATCGACCCTGACGTTCCTGTACGCACTCGGCTATCCGGTTGGCGCGCTTGCTGTTTCGGCGCTCTCGCCGATGGATGTGCTTGGCTTCCGATTCGGCCTGGCCGCCGTGATCCTCGGCGGCTGGGCGTTGGTGGCGGGTGTGAGTTGGCCCACACGCATGGCGCTCGTCCATGTCCTTGTCAGCGGGCTGTTGGCGCAGGGCGTGTTGTTTGTCTGCCTGTACCTCGCGCTCGAGCACGGCGCGCCAGCCGTATTGGGCGCCGTGGTGGTGTCGATGAATCCGGTGGTGACAGCGCTGCTGGTGGCGATGTTTCTCGGCGAGTCACTGACCGTTTCGCGAGTGGTCGCCCTGGTGCTCGGCGCCGCGGCGGTGCTGGCCGCCTGCGCGGGTCGGCTGATGTCGGTCGGCGGCGTGGACGCCGCCATGTGGCTGCTCGTCGCCGCGCTGGTCGGCATCGCCGCCGGTGGCGTGTATCAGCAGCGGTTCTGCGCCGACGTGGACTTCCGGGTGACCGCGACACTGCAGAATGCGGCGTGCGTGGGCCCAGTCGTGGTGCTGGCATCGCTGTCGCCGGTGACCGTCCACAACCCGGCGCATGCCGTGGCCGCGGTCGGCGCGGTCGTGCTGCTCAACGCCACGCTGTGCATGACGATGTACGTGCGCGCGATCAGCCTGTACGGCGCGGCGACGGTGTCGATGCTGTTCTGCGTGATCCCTGCGGTTGCAGGTCTGCTGGCGTGGGTGATGCTCGGTCAACGCCCCGACGTGGGTATCGCCGGCGGCCTCTTGCTGGGAGCGGTGGCCTGCTGGCTGAACGCGCGGGCGTCAGGTCGCCAGCAACGTCAGCACGACCCAGCCGGCAACGGCCGCGGGCAGCATCGCGTCGATGCGGTCCATCGTGCCTCCGTGGCCGGGTAGCAGCGAGCCCATGTCCTTGATGCCCAGGTCCCGCTTGACCTGAGATTCGACCAGATCGCCGAGCACGCCGGTGATCACGAGCAGAAGGCCCAGCGGCACGCCCACCCAGGGTGCCTGATGGAGAAGGAATGTCACCGAGAGAACGGACGCGGTAATCCCGAACAGTAAGGCCCCCCCGAGTCCCTCCCACGTTTTCTTCGGGCTTATTGCCGGCACCATCGGGTGCTTGCCGAACAGCACACCGGCCGCGTAACCGCCGATGTCGGCAAAGACGACCGTCGCGATGACCGAAAAGACCCTACCGCCGCCGTGGTCCTGAAAGATCAAAAGTGCGCTGAAGGTCGCGAACAATGGAATCCAGGTCGCCAGCAACACCGTGGCCGAGATGTCGCGAAGGTAGTTCACCGGCGGGTCGCTGAGGCCTTTGCCGAGCAGCCGCCACACCATGCAGACGACGATCGTCGCCCCGTAGCCCATAAGGGCACCCTTAGCGTGGAACGGCCACGTCAGCCACAGAATGGCCTGGCCACCAATCAGCAAGGCCACGAGCGGGATCGCGTAGCCCGCCTCCTGCAGCCGCCGGGTGACCTCGTGGGTGGCGACCGCAATCGCGAGGGCCAAAACGACGAACCAGGCCTCGGGCCTGAACAGCAGGATCCCGATCGCCATGGCGCCCAAGGCCACGCCGACGGCGATCGCCGCGGGCAGGTTGCGTCCTGCCCGCGATTTCTTTGGTGTCTCGGGTTCTGCCACGGAAGTCGGTCGCCGCTCGATCGGTTCAGACCTCGAGCAGCTCGTCCTCTTTGTGTTTGACGAGTTCGTCGACCTGCGCGACGTACTGGTGGGTGGTCTTCTCAAGGTCCTTTTCCGCGTGCTTGACGTCGTCCTCGCCGGCCTCGCCGTCCTTTTTGATGCGGTGGAGTTCTTCCATCGCCTTGCGACGGATGTTGCGCACCGCCACCCTAGCGTCCTCGCCCTTGGACTTGGCCTGTTTGACGAGTTCGCGCCGCCGTTCCTCAGTCAGCTGCGGGATCGCGACCCGGATCACGTTGCCGTCGTTGGTCGGGTTGACGCCGAGGTCGGAGTCGCGGATCGCCTTCTCGATCTGACCCAGCTGAGACTGCTCGTACGGCTTGATCACCACGAGTCGCGCTTCCGGCACATTGATACCCGACAGCTGCGTGATGGGAGTCATCGCCCCGTAGTAGTCGACGCTAATGCGGGAGAACATGCCGGGATTGGCGCGCCCGGTGCGAATCGACGCCAAGTCGTCGCGGGCAACAGCGACGGCTTTCTCCATCTTCTCTTCGGCGTCGAAGAGGGTTTCGTCGATCACGGCGTGATCCTCCGTTTCGCTCCTGGCGTCGGCGGCCTCAGGTGCTTACCAGTGTTCCGATCTTCTCACCTGCGACGGCCCTGGCGATATTGCCGTCGACCAGCAGATTGAAGACCAGGATCGGCATGCCGTTGTCCATGCACAGGCTGAACGCGGTGGCGTCGGCTACCCGGAGCCCACGATCGATGACCTCGCGGTGGCTGATCTCGGTGAGCAATACAGCGTCGGGGTTGTGCCGCGGGTCGTCGGTGAAGACGCCGTCGACCGCCTTGGCCATCAAAACCACGTCGGCGCCGATCTCCAGTGCGCGTTGCGCCGCGGTGGTGTCGGTCGAGAAATACGGCAGACCCATGCCGGCGCCGAAGATCACCACCCGGCCCTTCTCGAGATGGCGGCGTGCGCGCAGCGGTATGTAAGGCTCAGCGACCTGACCCATCGCGATCGCGGTCTGCACGCGGGTGACTATGCCTTCTTTCTCCAGAAAGTCTTGCAATGCAAGGCTGTTCATGACAGTGCCGAGCATGCCCATGTAGTCGGAGCGGGTCCGCTCCATGCCGCGCTGCTGCAGCTGCGCGCCGCGGAAGTAGTTTCCGCCGCCGATCACAACGGCGACCTGGACACCGCCGCGGACTACCTCGGCGATTTGCCGGGCGACCAGGTGGACGACGTCGGGGTCAAGCCCGACGTGCCCCCCACCGAACATCTCGCCACCAAGCTTGAGCACCACCCGTCCATAAAACGGTCGTACCTGCTGTGGCGACGATGGTTCGCCGTTGAACTCCGCCATCAGCCTCCCTAACGCTCCTAGCATGAGAGCGCCATCGGAGGCTCCCTCCCCACGACGGCACCCTCATCCTGCCCTATTCGCGCCGTCTGATGGCCGAAAGGGGTCCGAAAGAATTCTCCGTCGTTCGTTTGGCAACAATTTTGCCGCGATGGGGCGCCCTCAGCGAGGGTAAGAGTCGACCGGCAAGATCTACTTCGACGTCACCGGCGCTGCCCCGACGAGGGTCATGTATAACAACGGCGCCGAGGATCTGATCATCTGGGAGAAGTGATTTCGCGACGACACGAAAAAGGGAGCCGACGAGGCTCCTTTTTTCGCATTTGTCACCGGCTACCGGACGCCCCGTCCTGAATGCGCCGCCACGGCCGCGCCTGCTCGAGCTCGTAGGCCAACTCGAGTAGCCGGCGCTCTCGCCCCTGTGCCGCGGAGAACATCATGCCGACCGGTAGGCCGCCCGCGGACTCGGCGAGCGGCAGTGAGATCGCCGGATCACCGGTGGCGTTCTGCAGCGGCGTGAACGCGACCCAGTCCACCAGCCGGTTGATGATCTGCTCATAGTCGGCCGTGGGATCGAAATGCCCGATGGCGGGCGGCGGGTCGGCGAGTGTGGGCGTCAGCACCGCGTCGTAGGTGCGGAACAGTCGCGCGGTTCGCCGACGCATCGCCCTGAGCCGCGCAATGGCAAGCGGTAGCCGGTGCATGTTGCGGGCGGCATGGCGTTCGAAACCCAACGTCAAGTTGTCCAGCCGCGAGCGGTCGAAACTGTCGCCGAACATGCGACGCCCGTTGCGCACCACCGCGAAACCCAGCAGCCCGTAGTACAGCAGGAAGTCCTCGGCGAAAGTGGCCGGCACAGGCGGGCTGTCGAGATGCTGTACCCGGTGGCCAAGCTCCTCGAGCAGAGCGGCGGTCTTCAGCGTCAACTCGCGGACTTCGGGGCCCGACTCGCGAAATAGCGAACGTGTGATGACCGCGATGGTCAGCCGCTGAGCGCCGGGATGTGTGACATCGCCGATCGGCGGAAACCGGCGACTGCGCCAAATCCGCTCGGCTTCACGGTAAAACGCCGCAGTGTCCCGCACGGAACGCGAGACGACGCCGTTGTGCACGACCCTCAGCGGCATGTGCCGCATGTGCTTGTCCAACGGCATTCGACCGCGGCTGGGCTTCAACCCGACCAGCCCGTTGCAGGACGCCGGAATGCGGATTGACCCGCCGCCATCGTTGGCGTGCGCCATCGGCACAACGCCTGCCGCGACGAATGCAGCCGAACCCGACGACGACGCTCCGGCGGTGTGGTCGAGGTTCCACGGGTTACGCACGGGCCCAATCCGCGGGTGCTCGGCGGCCCCGCTGAACCCGAACTCGGACAGCTGCGTCTTACCCAGCGGGATGAGCCCGGTGGCGAGGAACACACGCGCCAACTCGCCATCGGCATGCGCCGGCGTGGGCGCCCACGCGTCCGTGCCCTGCATCGTCGGCATCCCCGCGACGTCGACATTGTCCTTGATGAACGTCGGCACTCCAGCGAAAAATCCGGGGTGCGGCGCGGACGCCTGCTTTCGTGCTCTGCCGAACGCCTCATACGCAAGCCCATTGAGCGCCGGGTTCACCGCCTCCGTACGGGCAACAGCGGCTTGAATCAACTCGCTTGCCGACACATCACCCGAGCGAATCCGCTCAACGAGCCGAACCGCGTCGTCCTCCCCTAACGCGTCGTCGCGAAAGGCGTGGAGACGCACCACCGCTAGGCCTGCCCAACCTCGAACCGGGCGAACCTGGTCACCGTGGTACCGGCTTCGTCGAGCAGCGCCTTGACCGTCTTCTTGTTGTCAGACACCGACGGTTGATCAAGCAGCACAACATCTTTGAAGAACCCATTGAGCCGACCTTCAACAATCTTGGGAAGTGCCGGTTCGGGTTTGCCCTCGTTGCGGGCGGTCTCCTCGGCGATGCGACGCTCGTTAGCAACCACCTGCTCCGGCACGTCGTCGCGCGTCAGATACTTCGCCTTCAAGGCCGCGATCTGCAGGGCCACGGCGTGTGCCGCTTCGGCATCGGAGCCGGTGTACTCCACCAGAACCCCCACCGCCGGTGGCAGATCCGCCGACCGCTTGTGCAGGTAGGTCTCCACAGTGCCGTCGAACACGGCGACCCGCCGCAGCTCCAGCTTCTCGCCGATCTTCGCCGACATGTCCGCGATCGCCTGCTCAACGGTCTTGTCCCCCACCGATGCCGACTTCAGCGCGTCCACGTCGGCGGCCCGGGATGACGCGGCGGCGCCAACGATGTCGTTGGCCAGCGTTTGGAACTCCTCGTTTTTCGCGACGAAGTCCGTCTCGCAGTTGAGCTCGATCAGTACGCCGTCCTTGGCCGCGACCAGGCCCTCGGCGGTGGAGCGCTCGGCGCGCTTGCCGACGTCCTTGGCGCCCTTGATACGCAACAGCTCGACCGCCTTGTCGAAGTCGCCGCCGCTGTCGTTCAACGCGTTCTTGCAGTCGAGCATGCCGGCGCCGGTCAACTCCCGCAGTCGTTTGACGTCGGCAGCGGTGAAATTCGCCATATCAGCCTTCCGTTGTCGTCGTTTCGGTGGCCGTCGTTTCGGTGGCCGTCGTTTCGGTGGCCGTCG
>Ga0153922_1000041_pt1 | contig 50458 bp, 43 predicted proteins | sample TSNJ006MetaG_FD_104723 | JGI IMG/M metagenome (GOLD analysis project Ga0153922, IMG submission 104723) | Attine ant fungus gardens microbial communities from New Jersey, USA - TSNJ006 MetaG | ecosystem: Host-associated > Fungi > Mycelium > Unclassified | place: USA: New Jersey, Brendon T. Byrne... | reverse complement strand
ATAAATTTTCAGCCTGCAAGGCGGAGGAATGAGTCGTAGCAGTTGGCTACGGCGATTGACGACAACGCCGCAGGTGGAAATTTAGACAAGCGAAACATATAGTTAATTAATGTGGGTTGCACTGGTTCTTACCTTAACATCGATGATAACCGCCAACGCGATGATAACACCTTTTACAATTTGCTGGAAGTATGCACTTACATTCAGCAAAGTCATGATATTGATCAGGAATCCTACGAACAGCGCACCTGCAATTGTTCCATAGATATTACCAACACCACCGCTCATACTGGTTCCACCGATGATAACTGCGGTAATCGCATCGAACTCCAGCTGCTCACCACCGTTAGGCTGACCGGAATTTACACGGGCCATCAATACTACACCGCCAAGTCCCGAGAGCAGGCCGGCCATTGTGAAGCATTTTGTGATAATTCTTTTTACTTTAATACCAGATGCCTGCGCTGCCACTTTATTACCGCCTACCGCATAGATGTAACGGCCAAAGCGCATCTTGTTCAGTAAGAATCCGGTAATGACAAGAATGATTGTCCAAATGATAATTGGTGCCGGAATTGGTCCGACATATCCCTGACCAAACCATGTAAAACCACCAAGTTTGGAAATCGGTTTTGCTTTTGTGATTGCCAGAATGGCACCACGTGCTGCCTGCTGGGTTGCCAGGGTCATAATAAATGAAGGAATGTTGCAACCGGTAATTACAATACCATTGATGAATCCAATCATTCCACCGATTACAAGCCCTGTAAACAACGCCAGAACCGGGTTACTTGTAGCTACCTGTACCATCGCTGCAAAACAACCAGCGAATGCTGCTACCGATCCTGCAGACAAATCCACTTCACCGCAAAGCAATACTATCTGTGCTCCGCAGGCAACAATTCCAATCGTTACATTCTGCCTGATCACGTTCGTCAAGTTGCTGGCTGATAAAAATGCCGGGCTGATAATCGCAGAAATAATAATCGTTGCAATCAAAATAATAAATATTCCAAATTTGCCGTATATTTCGGCTACGTTTATTTTCTTTGAATTATTCATGCTCAAATCCTTTCACTGCTAATGTCATTATTTGTTCCTGTGTGATTTCATCTTTGGACAACTCACCGGTAATCCTTCCATTGGACATAACTGCAACGCGGTCACACATACCGATGATTTCCGGCATTTCTGATGATATCATAATAATCGCTACCCCTTGCTCCGCCAGGTCAGCAATGATTTTATAGATTTCATACTTTGCACCTACATCAATACCACGTGTCGGCTCATCCAAAATTAACACTTCCGGGTTATGTAACAACCATTTTGCTATAACTATCTTCTGCTGGTTTCCACCGCTTAAGCTGCCGGCCGGCGTCTTAGGTGACGGTGTTTTAATCGCCAGTTTATCAATCATCATCTTGGTATCTTCCAGAACTTTTTTATCATCGATAAAAATTCCCTTTATGTAGGAACCCAGGTTCGGCAGCGAAATATTATCATTGACCGAGCGAATGAGGACAAGTCCTTCACCTTTTCTGTCTTCTGATACCATCATGATACCATCGTCGATTGCTTTCTTAGTGTCCTTACTATCCAGCTTTTTGCCCTTATAAATAAGTTCTCCTGCATCAACAGGATCCAATCTAAATACCGTCCTCATAACTTCGGTTCTTCCGGCTCCTACCAGACCTGGCATACCAAGGATTTCTCCTTTTCTCACACTCAGACTGATATTGGAATATTTTTTCTTACTGCACAGTCCTTTAATTTCCATAATGACATCCCCTGGAATATTCTTTCGTGGCGGGTATACTTCAGTCATTTCGCGGCCAACCATCTTTTCAATAATCTGGGGTTTTGTCAAATCCTCCACATTATGGGTTGAAATAACCTGACCATCTCGCAGGATAGTAGCCTTATCACCAATTTCAAAAATCTCGTCCAACTTATGTGTGATGTAAATAATTCCGATTCCGACTGCCTTTAGTTTTTTCACCTGTTCAAACAATACAGCAATCTCAGACTCTGTGATGGATGATGTTGGCTCATCCATGATGATCACTTTTGCATCTTTGGATGTAGCTTTGATAATTTCAATAATCTGCATATCCGATACGGTCAGACTACGCATTTTGGCTTTGGGATTATAGCCAAATCCAAGACCTTTGATCAACTCGTCTGCCTTGGCATACATCGCTTTCCAGTCAATCAGCATGGATTCCTGCCCGAGAAATATATTCTCGGCAATGGACATATCCAGCACCGGACTAAGCTCCTGATGGATGGTCGCTATCCCTAACTCCATCATGTGCTTCGGCGTGTGAACATCTATTTTTTGTTTTTCAAAGTATAAGTCACCTGTATCGGCTTCATACATTCCGTTGATGATCTTAATCAGAGTCGACTTCCCTGCACCGTTTTCCCCAACCAATACATGAACCTGACCCTTTTCCACTGAAAAGCCGACACCATCCAAAGCTTTTACACCCGGAAATGATTTGGAAATGTTTTTCAGTTCCAGTATTCTTTCCATAGCACTTCCCTTTCTCACTTTTTCTCCTTGAATTTACGTACATCATTTTGTAAATAATGTATTATAACAATTTCAACAATGTTTTACTTGCAATTACACTTTAGCATATACTATATTTAGGGTAAATACATTTGGGGGGATACCAATTGGTTGTCACACTCTTTCATGGAATCGTCATACTTGTACAATATCCTTTTTCTTTTTATATTTTTATGGTATTTTGTACAATACATCTCCCTCCCCCTACAATTAACTATTAGGAGTACATTCACATGAAAACAATAAAACTCATTATCGCCGAAGATGAAATAGCAATAGCCACATTGATTAAAAGTCTTATTGATTTTGAACGGCTAAATCTGGAATTCAAAGGGATGGCCTTAAACGGCCAGAAAGCATTTGAATTAATCGAAAGTGAACAACCGGACATTGTCATAACTGACATTTCCATGCCCTTCATCAGCGGTTTGGAACTAATTGAAAAAGTACATCAGGCCCAGATCAAAACACATTTTATTATCATCAGCGGGCTGACTTACTTTGATCATGCTTTGACAGCGATCAAGTTAGGAGTAGAGGATTATCTGTTAAAGCCAATTAATAGCGAGGAGCTGAACGATGTTCTGGAAAAAACGGTAATGAAAATTGCCACCTCCCTGAAGATTGATTATCAGATTAAAAAATTAAACATGGATTCCCACATGCAGACGCAGAAACTGCGCCGTTCTTTTTTGATGGACATCCTGTATAACAAGCAGTATTCTATCTCCCTTACTATGCCGCAGATCAATAAGGATTATGGCTTTTCCTTTGCACCTGGCAGTTCGTTTCTGATGGGCGTGGCCCAAATTGATGAAATCGGTACACTGAATCTTGCCACTCAGAATATTCTGCTGGAACAGTTAATGCGCACTTTTTTAACTACTATGAGGGCAAGATGTACTGAGTCTGAAGTATATAATAAAAATAATCAGTTTATTTTTCTGCTGAATTATGCACCGGAAAATGAAGCCATTGTAATCGGAGCTGTTTCCTCTGTTCCGGAAGCTTTAATGGCCTTCTTATCTGCCTATGAACAGCTGACGATTACTATTAGCTGCGGCACCCCTACTGACACGGCAGCCAACTTGCCCTACTCATTAAAGACAGCTTATGAGGTGCTCAATGCCCGGATACTGTCTGGCAGCCAACGTACTCTGCTGGCCAGGGAATTTTTGCAGGCGGACAAGCAGCCGGATTTTATCCTGTCCCAATCCGAACTGAATACCTTGCGTTCAAATATTGAATTGAAGGACCATGACAAAACTGCTGAAAGCCTGAATTCCATCTTCAAAGCAGCAGCAAACTCCTGTACGTCCTGCCCACATAAGCTTTTAGAACTTTACCGCAATACCGTATCCCACATTTTATCTGACTTACATCAGCATAAAATCATTCAGGAGGCTGTTACCGACCATTATTTAAAATACTGCGATCATGTTGAACAATACGGTGATCTTAAAAAATTAACCAACTTTACCGTGCGGTACATCTGCGACCTTTTGCCGATGGATACTTCTACGGAACAGCAGGACAGCCATATATTACAGATAGCAAAGACGTATATGGAAGAAAACTATAATAAAAACCTGAAATTAGAAGATGTGGCTGAACAAGTTTATCTGACCTCCAGCTACTTCGGCGTCTTATTCAAGAAAGAAGTCGGCGAACCATTCAGTTCTTACCTGACTACACTGCGCATCGAAAAGGCCAAAGAACTGCTTCAGGATCACAAGTATAACATTGCTCAGATTTCTTACGAAGTAGGCTATCAAGACAAGCGGTACTTCAGTAAACTTTTTAAGGAACAAGTGGGTGTTACGCCAAAAGAATACCGGAAAATATATTTCAGTTAATTGAGGTGCACTATGAGAGAAAATATCACAAAGATCAAAGATACTTTTCAGAAATTTCAAAAGACATGTTATTATAATGATTTTCTTTTCAAATTTTACCTTTCTTTGATTCCTTGGGGGTTATTTGCTTTTGGAATTTTTCTGGTCCTGCACGGACAAAGTGTTCAGGTTATCAAGCCAACATCTATTTTCATCTTTTTTCTGCTTTGCTTTTGTATACTTTTAACCCTATCGCTTTATATGTGGCGGGGATATTATAAAAACACCGTTATCCCTGCAATTAAAATTGAGCATATCAAAGAAAAATATTCATTGATCAATGCTGCCCAAATGACCGATTATGAAACTTCACTGCAAGCTATCCTGGATTTGATTGACTCTTCCCTGGAACAGGAATACTCCAACAAACTCCTCCAAAAGCAAGCAGAACTGGATGCTATGAGAAGCCAGATCAACCCACATTTTCTATACAACACCCTGGACACCATCCGCGGTTATGCCCAAATCGAAAATGCCCCACTGACTTCTGACATGATTGAAGTTCTATCCCGCATCTTCCGCTATACCATCAGCCAAAAGAACGAACTAATTCCCCTCCGTCAGGAACTCAGCATCCTGTTCGACTATATCAAAATACAAGAATACCGCTTGAATCAACATATCGTTTTCCTACAGAAGGTGGACCCTGACCTGAATGTCATGGATTACAAAATCCCCAAGCTTATCATTCAGCCCTTCATCGAAAATGCATTCAATCATGGCCTGAAGGATATCACCAAAGACTTTGTGATCACGCTTAAAATATACAGCACTCAGTCACGCTTAATCATCAGTATCTCTGACAATGGTGCCGGCATGTCGGCACAACAGTTAATTGCCTTAAACCAAAAGCTTTCACAGACCGACCATGACAACATCCCTGCATTGGAACAAAGCAAAAAAAGTTCCGGAACGGGAATTGCCCTGACCAATGTGAATGCCCGGATTAAATTATTCTTCGGTGAAGCTTATGGTGTAATCGCATACAGCACACAGGGAACCGGATCCGAATTCCAGATATCCCTCCCTTATTATGGTAAAAAACATGAAGCATGAAATTTTAAGACTAGAACACATCGGCAAAACTACAAACGGACAGCTGCTGCACAGCATTTCCATGAATCTATACCAAGGCGAAGCACTGTGCGTCATTACTGAAGATTTAGACACAAAACTATATCTCCTGGGCATCCTGCAGGGAAATGCGCCGCACGAACACGGTACCTTGTATATTAACGACTGCCCTACCCACCTGTCTTCACCCGAAGAATCCAGAAATAAGGGACTCTATCTGGTAATGGAAAGCCAACTCGTCTTCTCTATGAACGTAGCCCATAACCTTTACATGACTAATTCATCCTTTTATTTCAGTTCTATTTTAAACAACCAGGCTATCCATCAAGCTGCCCGGACACTATTAAAAGCATTTTCTCTTGATTACATTAAAACTACCACCTTGGTACGCACACTTTCAGAATTTGACCGCTATCTGCTGTCCATTCTCTACGGCGTCGCCGCCAATGCCAAAATAATCGTTCTGGATACCCCTTACATCACCTATCGCCCCGCTGAAATCCGAAAACTTCAGCACATCGTAAATGTCCTGCGCACAAAAGGCTTATCAGTTCTCTGGTTCACTAGCAAGTGGGATATGCTGTTCCAGAATTTTGACCGCTATGCCGTCATAAAAAACGGCGTTGTCACAAAACTGGCGCCCTTGGCCACTCTGCCACCGCATACCTTCCCGCCTCACATATACCAGTGGAACTCTTCTGAAGCTACCCCGGTAGTTCTGGAATACACTACAAACGCTGCAACCAAACACATAGCAGAAAGCCCAACTCATTTTGCCCTGCACGAAGGCGAAATTCTTGGCATCCACGGCACCAACACGCTCCTGGAAAACATGATTTCCGACCTTTTATCCGATAAATCCAAACATTTGAAAGATATCCTTCTATACGGCCATCCGTATGACCTGAACTTTTCCCAAAAGAATCTAATTGCCTTCATCTATGCAACCGATGACAAGTTGCGCGTATTTCCCCAGATGAGCCTATACGATAACATAACCCTGCTGATTAATAAGCCCATCTACAACCCGGTCGGCATTATTAACAAGCGCATCCGAAACCACATTGCTATCTCCATGCTAAAATCTATACATGGTGAGTACCTGATTAAATCCTTCGGAGATAAAAACAACATAATAGATATGTGTCCCTTAGACCGACTCAAAGTAGAAGTGGCTAAATGGCTCTGTGTACACCCTAAAGTTTTCATCTTCGTAAATCCACATAACATCTATGATAACCTGACAGAATCTGATTTCCACACACTTTTAGATGACTTGCACAAATTGGACATCTCTATTCTAATCTTGTCGGGCAGCGTGGAAAACCTCTCTGGAATCTGTACACGGGTAATATCCGAATAGGTATTTTTTTTGGGGGGGGTGTTTTTTTGCTGGCGGACGCGTCAGAGGGGCATACCATATCTCGTGAAAACGGGGCAACGCTCTGGCGGACTAACTGCCAACTTCGACTAAAGCGTTCAGGAAAGCCTTCGCGCTTAAGTCTCCGTAAGCAGTGGATTCCACCGCCGCTAAGGGCGCCCGCCAATTGTTTTCACGAGATATGGTATGCCCCTCTGACGCTGATTCTACAAAGGATTTACTAAAAAGCGAGTCCCGAACATAGCAAGGTTGTCATCAACTTTAGATGAGCTGTCTACATAAAACTTACAAACTGTCAAAACCAGCCGCTGTGGGAGGAGATATGCTTCACGCAAACATTGGAGGGTGCTTTTAACGGTGGTGGAATCCACTGCTTACGGAGACTTAAGCGCGAAGGCTCCTGAGCGTTTTAGTCGAAGTTAGCAGTTAGTCCACCCAGAGCGTTGCCCGGGTTTGCGTGAAGCATATCTCCTCCCGCAGTGGCATCCTGTCAGCCAACACGTTAAAAGCCTTTAATAATCAGCCTAGGAGCTTGGGACAAAAGTCCCGCCACCATCTTTGCACCGCCTGTTTCCGCCCATTTTACGGGTTTTTCGGTTAAATACTGCCCAGTATTCGTCCTCAAAACCCGTAAAATGGACGAAAACAATCGGCACAAATCTGATAGCGATACTTTTGTCCCAAGCTCCTGGCAAACTGCAACATTCAGCGTTTCTACAGGAAAAAGGGTTGAAATACACTTGCATTTCAACCCCTCATTATATCTTTTCATAATTTTTATATCCTTACCTTAATACCTTTTGTATCCCGTTTTGCCAGCTTTAATTTATTCAGAACAATTTCCTTCTCTTTATATTCCACCATATATTCCATCCGGTTTGCTACCAGATAAGCATTTTCAACACAATCGCCATTTGCCAGCTTCATACCGCGTACACCAATTGCTGTTTTCTTCTTCTCCGGCACCTCCTCTTTTAAAAATCGCAGGAAATATCCTTCTCTACTCTGCAATACCACATAATCCATCGTATCTGCCAAGCCAACCAAAACAACCTTATCGTCATCTGCCAATTTCGTAGCTGCAATGGTCCGTTTTGCCACATCAAACTCAGCTCCGGCTACCTGTTTGATCATACCGCTCCGGCTTACGAACATCAGCATACCATTCTTTACAGATTCCATACTGCCAACGAAAAGCAACTCTTCCTCCGAACTGTTATAATTTCCGAGGTTGTCAATCGGTACCCCTTTATCACGGAATTTTCCAAATGGTAAATCCAATACTTTCACCGTGTGCATCTTACCCCGCTCGGTAAAGATACAGATTTTATCCGTATTCATACAATGGATTACATACTTGTTCTCCGTGTGGGCTGCCTCACTGTTGCGTTCATATGTGGCTTTATCAACCGTCTTAGCATATCCGAAACGATCCATCAGGAAACAAACTTCCATTTCTTCAATCCTTTTCTCTTCGAATACTATTTCTTCCGCATTCTCAATCCGCGTCCGGCGTTTTCTTGCGTACTCTTTCTTCACATTATCCAATTCCGTACTAATGACATCCGCCATAGTATCATAATTATTCAGGATATCCTCATAACGAGCAATATTCGCCATTGTAATTTCATGCTCTTTCATCAGCGCTTCGACTTCCAGTCCAATCAACCGGTACAGTCGCATTTCCAGGATCGCTGTTGCCTGGCGCTGGGTAAACCGCAGATTTTTCGCTGCCTTTTCACTGGCTTTTGACTTAAACTTAATGCCTTCTGTCATACCCATAATCAGACAGTCTTTCACCTGCTTCTGGTTCTTACTGCCTCGTAATATCTCGATAATCAGGTCAATCACATCGCAAGCTTTGATCAACCCTTCCTGAACCTCTTTCTTTTCCAGTTCTTTGCCAAGCAGGTTCTGATACTTTCTGGTAGCAACTTCAAATTGAAAATCCACATGATACTCAATTACTTTCTTTAGGCTTAATGTCTCTGGCTTTTGATCTGCTACTGCCAGTATATTTACACCAAAAGTGTCTTCCAGTCGGGTCTTTTTATAGAGCATGTTCTTTAGATTTTCGATATCTGCTCCCTTTTTCAGTTCCAGAACAATTCGAATGCCATCTTTCGACGACTGATTAGAGATATCAATAATTTCCGTAGCTTTCTTGCTTTCTACCAAAGCTGCCACATCGTTCAGGAATTTTCCAATATTGGCTCCCACCATCGTATATGGGATTTCGGTGATAACAAGAAACTGTCTTCCGGCTTTCCCTTTCTCTACTTCTACTTTCCCCCGGATTTTAATCTTTCCGGTTCCGGTTTCGTAGATTGCGGCCAACGCGTCTTTATTGACAACGATACCACCGGTGGGAAAATCAGGGCCCTTTAAATATCTCATTAATCCCTTGGTAGTAATTTCATCATCTTTCATATAAGCCTTAACGGCATCAACAACTTCGCCCAGATTATGCGGTGGAATACTGGTCGCCATACCTACGGCAATACCATCTGCACCATTCACCAACAGATTAGGAATACGGACCGGCAGAACTTCCGGTTCTTTTTCCGTTTCATCGAAATTCGGTACAAAGTCTATAACATCTTTGTCCATATCATTTAGGTAAACTTCCTGAGTAATTTTCTCCAGCCGGGCTTCCGTATAACGCATGGCCGCTGCTCCGTCTCCTTCAATTGAACCAAAGTTTCCATGGCCATCTACCAGCGGGAGTCCTTTCTTGAATTCCTGGGCCATAACAACCAGGGCATCATAGATTGAGCTGTCACCATGAGGGTGATATTTACCCATCGTATCTCCGACGATACGGGCGCATTTTCGATAGGGGCGGTCATAGCGAATTCCAAGTTCATACATATCATACAAAGTTCTGCGCTGTACCGGTTTCAAGCCATCGCGTACATCGGGCAGAGCTCTTGCTACGATAACACTCATGGCATAGTCGATATAGGATTTTTGCATTACCTCGGAATATTCAGTTTTAATAATCTGTGGTTCTTTTGTACTCATTCTACAATCCTCCTACACATCCAGTTCGGCATCGCTTGCATGTTCATAGATAAATGCTTTACGCGGCGGTACTTCTGTACCCATTAAGATTTCCGTCACCTCAGAAGCCATCCGGGCATCTTCGATTTCTACTTGCTTTATCATCCGTGTCTCCGGATCCAGGGTGGTCTCCCAAAGCTGTTGGGCATCCATCTCGCCCAGACCTTTGTATCGCTGCAGAGTAAAGGTTCCCTTATGCTGCTTGCGATAACGATCCAAGGCTTTGTCGTCATAAAGGTACTCTTCTTCACCTTTCGATGGCATCGCTTTATATAACGGGGGCATAGCAATATATACATGCCCTTCATATATCAATTCCGGCATAAAACGGTAAAACAGCGTCAGCAGCAAGGTGGAAATATGAGCACCGTCCACATCGGCATCCGCCATAATGATAATCTTGTCATAACGCAGTTTGGAAATATCAAAGTCATTGCCATATCCTTCAGAAAAACCACAGCCAAAGGCATTGATCATCGACTTGATTTCTGCATTAGCCAGTACCTTGTCAATTGATGCTTTCTCTACATTCAGAATCTTACCGCGAATCGGCAGAATAGCCTGAAAATTCCGGTTTCTCGCCGTTTTAGCCGAACCACCGGCAGAATCACCCTCGACTATAAATATTTCGCATTTACCCGGATCCCTGCTTTCACAGTTAGCCAGTTTTCCGTTCGCATCAAAGGAATACTTTTGCCTGGTTAACATGTTAGTCTTTGCTTTTTCTTCCGTCTTACGGATTTTAGCCGATCGCTCAGCACAAGCCAACACATTTTTCAATATATCCAGATTACGGTCAAAATAATGGGCAAGCTCATCTCCCGCTACTTTCGCAGTTGCTTTCGACGCATCCTGATTATCCAGCTTCGTCTTTGTCTGGCCTTCAAATCTGGGCGACGGATGCTTAATGGATATAACTGCAGTCATTCCATTACGTATATCCGCACCGGTGAAGTTAGCATCCTTTTCTTTAAGCACACCAAGTTCACGGGCATAATTGTTCATGACCGTGGTGAAAATGGTTTTGAACCCTGTTAAATGAGTTCCGCCCTCAGCATTATAGATATTATTACAAAAACCAAGCACATTCTCGTGAAATTCATTGACAAACTGAAAAGCACATTCTACGGTAATCCCTTCCGTTTCGCCAACGAAATACACCGGCTCATGGATCACTTCTTTTTTCTTATTCAGGTCACGGATAAAGCCAATGATACCTTCCGGTTCATGGAACTCTATCGTTTCTGTCTCATCGCCCCTTTTATCTTCAAATAAAATGGTCAGCTTGGGATTCAGATAAGCAGTCTCATGCAAACGGCTTTTTACTTCCGTCGATGCAAATCTGGTCTTTTCAAAAATTTCTGGATCCGGCAGGAAATTCACACAAGTTCCTGTTTCTTTGGTTCTGCCCAGGGTGGGGAGCAAGCCGTTTTCCAGTTCAATTGTGGGAATGCCCCGCTCGTAGCGGTCGTGATGGATGTAGCCCTCTCGGCTGATCTTAATGTCCAGATAAGTAGATAATGCATTTACCACTGAGGAACCTACACCGTGAAGCCCGCCGCTTGTCTTATAGGCGGAATCATCGAATTTACCGCCGGCATGAAGGGTGGTAAAAACCAACCGCTCAGCTGATATTCCTTTTTCATGCATTCCCACCGGAATTCCCCGGCCATTATCGGTTACGGTACAAGATCCGTCCTTTTCCAACTCTACATGAATAAAACTGCAGTAATCGGCCAGATGTTCATCTACCGCATTATCTACAATTTCATAAATCAGATGGTTTAATCCCTTTCTGGAAACACTCCCGATATACATTCCCGGTCTTTTCCGTACTGCCTCCAGTCCTTCCAGGACGGCAATGCTGCTCGCATCATAAGTATCTTTCTTTACCATTTTCTTACCTCTATACTTAGGCAGGATCATACCGCCTATTTTACTTTTTTCGAACACCCGTTCATTTTATCACAGATTTAAATATTTTTCCAGTGTATTTGCTACGCCGGCCTCATTATTCGACGCTGTGATATCGCTGGCCACTGCTTTGACCCGCTCGCTGGCATTGGCCATCGCTACTGCATGGTCTGCCCACACCATCATATCATAGTCATTATTACTGTCACCAATCACTAACACCTGGCTTTTATCAATACCAAGTTGACCGATCAGATGCTCTAACCCATCCCGCTTGCTATAGGTTCCATAGACTAACTCAATGTTTTTGCTGATAACGGAGATTGGAAACAAATCATTCAGCGCTGCAATCTCATCTTTTAAATCCTTTTTTGCTTCCACGCTCATACACACAATGTGGTACTTGCTAATCGAAATACCATCTGTCAGCACGATTTTATCCAGGTTATCTGCTATGATATTGGTTCCCACCAGCTGGTCACAATATGCACGGTCTAATCCGGACTGATATAAATATTTTATTCTCGGTGCATCAGCATAAGCTTCTAAGCCGGCATAAACTTCTATGTAAACAGGGTACTTCTTGGCTATTCGATATACTTGCTGACCCAATTCCATAGGCAGGGTCCGGGCATAAAGTACCTTTTCTTTCTCCATATCCGCCACTATCGTTCCATTGGCGTTAATGCAATATGTAATTCCTTCTATATCATAGAACAATTCTTCTTTTACATTGCGAAAGCTTCTTCCGGTCGTGGGAACCACAATCACGCCTTTGTCTATCGCTTTTTTCACCGCATCGATATTCCTTTGGGGTCTTTTACATGATTCGTCTAAAAATGTCCCGTCCAAATCTATAGCAACTAGCTTAATATTCATAAATCCTCCATATCTGGTATATAAAAACTAATCCTACCACAGCATAGCACTAAGTTATAGTTGTGAGCAAGTAAAATTTATCAGACTGTGGTTGGAAATGCTATTGTTTTAGTGTTTTGGTGCCGGACACAGCAGAAAGGTATGAGTAATAAAAAAGAAAAATCAAAAAAAGTGCTTGCAAAATTTGTAATTTTATTATAGAATATTTAAGCACGGTGCAAATATGGTCTATTGGTCAAGCGGTTAAGACGCCGCCCTCTCACGGCGGAAACAGGGGTTCGATTCCCCTATAGACTGTTCTGTAGTATATCGAAAAATGCTTTGTTCAGGGGCTTTCTCGGTATATTTTTTTGCCCTCCTACTTATTTACTGGTGTTTCCAGCAAACATTATCTTTTATGCCTCTGCAGCATCAAAACCCAAGTCATCCAATACTTCTATTGCTTTTCCTACACAACGGTCACAACCATCGACAGATACCGTCTTATCAGCCAGGGATATCTGGAAATCCAGATCTTCTGCAGTCATCGCTTTGGTAATCCGTTCTACACATTTTTCACAGTGCATATCTTCTACTTTTAATATTCTCATTATTTCGTCTCCTTCTTTGTTTAATATGCCGTAAGAGCAATCGTCATTTTAGGATTTCTATGAACAACGAAATTTTCTTACTTCTGGTTATCATTTTACAAATTCTTACTTCATTAGTTTTTGAATTGTTTTGCATAATTCATCTACCACTTCTTCATTTCCTGACTTAATGTCATCTACTACACAGGTCTTAATATGACTGGAAAGCAGATTTTTATTAAATGCATTCAGGGCCGACTGAATCGCTGACACCTGCGTCAGAATATCCACACAGTAACGATCTTCCTCCACCATATTACGGATTCCTCTTATCTGACCTTCAATTCGGTTGAGGCGGTGAATTAAATCTTTATATTCTTCCTCATCCCGTACCTTTCGTTTGCAGTCACAACACTTCTCATGCATATTTTACTCCCTTCTGTTCACAATTTAACACGTTTTAGCCGCAGTGCATTAGTTACAACAAAAACCGAACTGAACGACATTGCCAGCCCTGCCAGCATGGGATTCAACAGCGGTCCGCCAAATGCATACAATATCCCGGCCGCAACCGGAATTCCCAGACTGTTAAAGACAAATGCCCAGAATAGGTTCTGTTTAATATTACGGATAGTTGCCTTACTCAACTTAATCGCCCGATAAACATCCTGCAAGTCTGACTTCATCAGGACAATATCACTGGATTCCATGGCGATATCACTGCCGCTGCCAATCGCAATCCCTGTGTCCGCCTGGGCCAGGGCCGGCGCATCATTAATACCATCGCCTACCATGATGACCTTTTTCCCTTCCTTCTGAAGTCCGGACACTACCGCCACTTTATCCTGCGGCAATACTTCTGCGATTACCTTGTCTGCATGAACCTGACTGCCGATAAAGTCCGCTGTCTTCTTATTATCTCCTGTCAGCATATAGACCTGCAGTCCGATCCGCTGCATATCTTCAATTGCCTTTCGGCTGGTGGGTTTAATCGTATCCGCTACACTGATGATACCCGCCAATTCCTGATTGATAACCACGAACATGGGCGTCTGCCCCTTTGCTGCAATTTCATCCGCTTCGTCCTTAAGCCCTCCAACGTCTACTAAAAGCTCACCAAGCATTCTTTCATTCCCGATAAACACATGTCTATCCTGAATTCTTGCTTCAATCCCTTTTCCAGTTATACTTTGAAAATACTCCGGCTCCTTCAGCTTCATTCCCTGTTCTTTAGCAGCTGTCACAATAGCCTGCCCAAGTGGATGCTCAGAGTTCCTTTCACAAGCTGCTGCGAACTGCAGCAGTTCCTTATCGGTCTGGTCTTTGGTAACAATCCTAACTACTTGCGGCTTTCCTTCCGTAACCGTTCCGGTCTTATCCAATACCACCGTATCCGCCTTATGGGTAATCTCCAGGGCTTCTCCACTTTTAATCAGAATACCATATCCGGCTCCTTTTCCGGTTCCAACCATGATCGCTGTCGGTGTAGCAAGCCCAAGCGCACAGGGGCAGGCTATTACCAGCACAGACACAAAAACCTTCAGTACAAAGGCTGCCGGATATCCGGCAAGCGTCCAAATCACCGCTGCCAGCACCGCAATCGCCAGCACCGCCGGCACAAAATACCCTGCCACCGTATCTGCCATCTTGGAAATAGGTGCCTTTTTCCCCTGAGCCTCCTCCATCAAACGGATAATCTTCGCTAAGGTAGTATCTCCGCCAACATGAGTAATCTTTATCTGCACAGCGCCATTGTAATTCATACTACCGCCGATTACCTCATCACCGATTTCTTTTTCCACCGGAATACTCTCGCCTGTCAGCATTGATTCATCTACACTGGTAGCCCCACTGATCACAGTGCCATCCAGAGGTACCTTACTTCCGGGCTTTACCAGAATAACATCACCCTTTTTCACCTGTAATATCGGTATTTCCTTTTCTTCGCCTCCAGACACAAGCACCGCCACATCCGGCGCTAATTCCATCAGTTTCTGAATTGCTTCAGATGTTTTCCCTTTACTTCTTCCTTCCAGATACTTTCCAAGCATAACCAGTGTAACTACCACAGCAGCCGATTCATAATACAGATTGCCTGCAGCTTCCGGATGGCTGGTAATCTGGAACGTCATTACCAGACTGTAGAGAAAAGCACTGCCGGTTCCAATTGCAACCAGCGAATCCATGTTGGGATGACCGGCAAACAGCGTCTTAAAACCAACACCATAGAACTTCCTGCCACAAATTAAAATCAATGATGTTAAAAACAATTGCGTCAACGCAAAATTCAAAGGATGGCTATGCATATGCAAAAAGTTGGGGAGCGGCAACGTAAATGGCAGCATATGTCCCATCGAAATATAAAGCAACGGTATCGCAAGCACAATACTGATGATCAATCGTCGCCGTACCTTATGAAGATTCTCCCATGTTTCCTGCTCTTCTAAAAGCCGCTCTTCTTTTGCCCGGTCATGTTCCAGCTCCGCCCCGAATCCAGCTCGTTCCACTTTAGTAATAATATCCTCTGGCTTTAAAACTCCTTCATCGTATTCAATTGTCATTTTATTCGTTGCCAGGTTCACCTCACTATGGGAGACCCCGGTAAGCTTTCTTGTAACCCGCTCTACTGCACTGCTGCAAGAGGCACAGGTCATACCTGATATACAATACACTTCTTTCTTCATAATCGCCCTCCATATACCCATAGGGGGTATGTATATTTGTATCATATATCAATCCATTATTTCTGTCAAGACTCATTTCGTTACATTTAATATTTTTCTCTGATTCATTTCGTTACATTTAATATTTTTCGTTACATTTCAGCCGAAGGCTGAACTGTAACCATTTTTCCTATGATCATGCATTTTGAATCACTACCATGTCCAATTCCCCGCGTAACTGCAACCGGAAGATTTTCCGCTGCAGTTGCCCGCAGTACTAGTTCAGCCGCACTCGGTTGGCATCCTTGCTTTTCCATCTGAGTAAAAGTTCCCAGCAATATCCCTTTGATTTTTTGAAACGCTCCCATACACCTTAGCTGGGCCAACAACGATGCAATTAGCCCTTCATTGCCGCCATGAGCTTCCAAGAACAGAATTTTACCGTTAAAATCAGGCATCAACGCAGTGCCCGCCAGCTTTAGAAAACAACGGATATTTCCGCCAATCACAATTCCTCTCATCGAATTACCACGCAAAAATTCCCAGGAAATACGGAACAAATCATCTGTGCCGTAAAATAAAGAGCTATGGAACCATTTCTTTTGCATTTCACTATGTCCACCAATTAAGTTCTGAATCGTATACAAAAAGGTCATCTCATTTGTCTGGCTATAAATGCTATTTAATATCACAGATAAATCACTGTATCCCCAAAAAGGCTTAGGACATGCTTTGATACTTTGAAAATCCACATAAGAAAGTACCTCATTAGCCACATCCCCACCTGAAATATCAAAAACAGCTTTTACCTGTTGATTCTGGAACATCTCATTCAATGCCTCCCCCCGCTCCTTTCCAGTTGCGGAGAAAACTCCTTCTTTTGCATACAGTAAATCACTGCATATCACCTTCAGTCCCATTTCCTGCAATACCCTGATCAGTTTCTGAACATCACCTTCTCGTTCACGCCTCAATCCATTAGAACACCCAACAATTCCAATCAAATCTCCTTCTCGCAGCATTCCCTCTCTCTCCTTTCCGAAAACCTCCCCCATACCAGCCAATTCCCAGGTTCTAAAGCCACCGGATACCAAAAAACAAGCCAGAATCGAGTCTCCCTCTAACTCCCGCTTGTTTCCCAATTAATCACTATTTAGCTTCAATCACCCTTGCACCATCGTCTGTTCCCACAATAATACGGTCACACATCTTCAGAAACTGTCCCGTTTCCAGAACGCCTACAATGCTGTTCACCTTAACGCGGATATCCTCCACATCTACCGGAGCGCCGGTATGCAGATCAATAATATAGTTCCCGTTATCCGTACGAAGCAACTCTTCGCCATTCATTCTCATCTTAGGATTAAAACCATAGTTCTTTAATTTATTAAATATAATCTGATAACCATACGGAAGCACTTCGACCGGCAATGGGAACGCGCCCAGTTTGTCCACCAATTTACTTTCATCCATAACCCAGATAATTTCCTTAGCCAGGCTCGCTACTACTTTTTCACGGAATAAAGCCGCTCCGCCGCCCTTTGTTGCATTAAAATCTCCATCGATTTCATCCACGCCATCGATTGCCAGGTCGATATGGTCTACGTCATCGATACTCAATAGTGGAATACCCAGTTCGCGTGCCTGCTGTTCGGTTGCTTTGGAAGTTGGTACACCCTGAATTTTCAAGCCGTTTTTCACCATTCCTCCCACTGCATCGACCATATGCTTAGCTGTTGAGCCGGTTCCCAGACCTACTACCATTCCATCTTTTACATACTCTGCCGCTTTGTAGCCGGCAACTTTCTTCTGATCCATAATTTCCTCCCGAATGCATGACTATGAGTCATTGTATTTTCGTCTAATATTATATCATCCCTCTTATGATAAATCAAACGTCCTGATAATTCCCAAATATTGCCTTCTGAATAGGTGTTACTCTTATAAGAACCACATTATCTATTTTTGCTGTTCTTTATTGACGCTCCCGCCATAGCGGAGCACACCTGTTCAAAAGGTGACCAGTAACTATTGCCACTAATGTCAGATTGTCCATATTAAACTTATAAACTACCAATACCAGCCGCTGTGGGAGGCGATGTACTTTCCGCAAACATTTAAGGGCGGTTTTAGCAACTGGCGAAATCCACTGCTTACGCAGACCCAGCGCGACGGTATTCCGGAGCGTTGTTGGTCGGAGTTAGCAGTTAGTTCGACAGGTGCGTTGCCCGGTTTGCGGAAAGTACATCGCCTCCCACAGTGGCGTCCTAGGAGCTTGGGACGAAAACAATCGGCACAAATCTGATAGCGATACTTTTGTCCCAAGCTCCTAGCATCCCATACCTTAAATAGTCCACTCGCCCTGAAAGTTCACATAGCCAAACTACAATCGTTGCATTACTGTAACGAATAGTTACCCGAATGTTTCCTCTTCAAAGAAAACCCGATACCAGATCAGGAAAATATATACCGTCCAAATCTTCCGGCTATAGTCCTGACTACCGTTATAATGCTCATCCAACAGCTGTATCAATACATCTGTATGGAAAAACTTTTCCGCTGCTTCACTTAAAAAGCTTTCTTTTATGATCGCATAATATGACTCTTGACGCAGCCATACCCGAATCGGTACAGGAAATCCCAGCTTTTTCTTTTCACTGATATCTTCCGGCAAACCCTTTGCCGCGACCTGACGGAACAGGTATTTTGTTTGATTTCCCTTTATCTTAAGCGATGACGGCAGCTGCTCGGCAGCTTCAAGAACCTTCCGGTCTAAGAAGGGAACTCGGCTTTCCAGCGAATGGGCCATACTCATCTTATCTGCCTTCAGCAGGATATCGCCTGGCAGCCAGTTCTTAATATCGATATTCTGCATCTTCGTCACATCGTCCAGCTTTTCCATCCCATCATACATGCTTTGCAGCAGGTCGCTTGGCTCGGTAGCTATCTTTTTTGCCTTGAGTATTTTTTCTTTTTCATCTCTGGAAAAGATTTTGGCATTGCCGATAAAACGCCTCCGCAAGGGCGTACAGCCACGAACCAGATAATTCTTTCCTTTATAATTCCTACCGCTCTTCCGGAGAAAGGCAGCCAACGCTTTTTTACATTTATCCGGTACCAATGTAAATGGACTCAATGATGATGGTTCATGATAAATCCGATACCCACCGAACAGTTCATCTGCACCTTCTCCCGACAGAACTACTTTCACATGCTGAGCTGCCAGTTCATCCACAAAGAAAAGGGCAACAGCCGCCGGATCTGCCAGCGGTTCATCCATATGATATATTACAGCCGGAATCCTGCTCCAATACTCCTTGGCCGATATCTCCTTTTGATAGTTTGCACACTCCATCTCACCAGATATCTTCTCGGCCAGGTGCATCTCACTATAGCGGCCGCTATCTTCACAAAATCCAACCGTAAAGCTCTTCTTTACACCTGAACTGTGCAGCAGATAATTCGAATCAACACCCCCTGACAGCAACACACCAATCTCAACATCACTGACAAGGTGGGATTCGATCGAGGCATCAATCTCCTGATCCAGAATTTCCTTTATCTCCATCTGCCTGTCTTTGCTGACCTTCTTAGGATGGCTTTGCTTCAACACCGGATCATTAAATTGTTCCAGCTGAATTTCACCATCTTTAAATTCCAGCCACCATCCTGGCAGCAATTTATATATTCCCTTAAAAAGTGTCTCCGGCAAAGCCGAATATTGATAGCTCAGGTAACAATCCAAAGCTGTAAGATTTACTTCCCTTACACAACCCGGATATTCCAGAATGCTCTTAATCTCCGATCCAAATACCAGCGTCTTATCATTCACCATATAATAAAATGGCTTGATTCCAAAAGGATCACGGGCAGCAAAAAGTTCTTGCTTTTTAACATCCAAGATTGCAAAAGCATACATCCCCCGCAGATGAGAAACCATTTCTTTGCCATACTCCTCATAAGCGTGGATCAGACACTCTGTATCTGAATGATTCGCAAAAATATGTCCTTTTCCTTCTAATACCGTTCTCAACTCATGAAAGTTATAAATCTCCCCGTTGAAGACGACAACCACTGTCTGATCTTCATTCTTCATCGGCTGATGCCCATGGTCTAAATCAATAATACTAAGTCTTTTAAAACCAAGCATAGCATTATCGTCAATATACGTACCATCATCATCCGGTCCTCGGTGATGCATCCGAAACATCATTCGATCTAAAACTTCTTGACGGTCTATATGTTGCCCAACAATTCCACAAATTCCACACATCGTTACTACTTTCTTTATCTCGCCAAGGCAGATACATGTATCCACTCCGCTGTTATGTCAGCAGAAACCTTTACCACCTGCCTTGATAAGTAAAATCCACCCATCGTTTGTGCTTCGATCAGAAGCCAGTGAACTACTTGTCAGATTAACAGTTACAGTTACAGTTACAGTTACAGTTACAGTTACAGTTACAGTTACAGTTACAGTTACAGTTACAGTTACAGTTACAGTTACACGCTACTGTATTCCGTAGCAAATGTCAACAAAATATGCCATTCCTTATAATTTCTTATATATATCTTAAAAATTTCTTAATTTCTCTAATATATAGTCTAGACCTTTTATCTTCTGATATTCAAATAACAATCTTAATTTCTTTCGTAATGAATAAGTTCAACAGATATTCCCCTGCCAAGTTCATAATGCCCTTCCTTTTATAGACAGAGCACTCTCGGACAATATGGGTGTCCCAAACGTCACTTCATAACCTTTGGGGCACCCTTATTGCTGGACGCTTATTATATATATCTTTTAAAAATCTGTTCACTTACTTACTCTTCCATCGCCTCCGCCGGAATAAACACCCGGTTCATCTTTGGCTCTTCTTGTTCAACCTCATATTTCGCTTCTATACAAAATGTCTCCTGGGCATTCACCAACACCTTACCCCGCTTATCAATCTTGGCATAAGAACCATCCGGCTGCATTATATGCGCCTTCACATTATCCTTCAGTTGGACATCCAGAATATGCTTCACCTGCTCCTTCAGCCGGTCATCTTCCACCGGAAAGATAATCTCCACCCGTTTGTCCAGATTACGCGGCATCCAGTCCGCACTGCCCATGTATATCTCTTCTTTCCCACTGCTGCTAAAAAAGAATATCCGGGCATGCTCCAGGAAATTCCCCACAATCGAACGCACCGTAATATTCTCACTGATTCCCGGAATCCCCGTAACAAGACAACAAATCCCCCGAACGATCAAGTCAACCTTAACACCAGCCGCAGAAGCCGCATAAAGCGCTGCGATAATATCCTGATCACAAAGTGAATTCACCTTAGCAATAATATGCGCCGGCTCCCCCCGCTTTGCCTGTTCTATCTCCATCTCAATCAAATGAATAATACGGTTTCGCATCCAAAGTGGTGCCACCACCAGCTTATTCCATGAACTTGGCTCAGAATACCCAGAAAGCATATTGAACACCGCCGTAGCATCTTCACCAATCCGTACATCGCAAGTAAGCATACCACAATCAGTATACAACTTTGCCGTAGTATCATTATAATTCCCAGTACCCAAATGCACATATCGGCGGATACCACTTTCTTCTCTTCTTACCACCAGGGTAATCTTACAGTGTGTCTTAAGTCCCAGCAATCCATATATGACATGACATCCAGCCTTTTCCAGCATCTTTGCCCAGACAATATTATTCTCCTCATCAAAACGCGCCTTCAACTCCACCAGTACCGTAACCTGCTTGCCATTTTCCGCTGCCAGCGCAAGTGCTGCGATAATCGGCGAATTGCCACTCACCCGGTAAAGCGTCTGCTTGATCGCCAGTACATCCGGATCCTTTGCTGCCTGCTGCACAAAGTTCACCACCGGATCAAAGGACATATATGGATGGTGCAGCAGCACATCGCCCTTGCGGATATTGGTGAAAATATCCTGTTCATTCTGCACTGCCGGAACAGATGCCGGTATATGAGGAGATATCTTATACTCATCAAATCCTTCCATGCCATACATCTTCATCAAGAAAGTCAGATCCAACGGGCCATTAATTGAAAAGATATCTTCTTCATCCTTAATTAAAAATTCCGTTTGCAATATTTTCAGCAATTTAGGATGCATGGTATCTTCCACTTCCAGGCGGATTACCTCACCCCACTGGCGCATCTTCAACTGCTTTTGAATCTCTTTCAGCAAATCCGATGCCTCGTCTTCATCAATGGTCAGATCCGCATTTCGCATAATCCGGTAAGGATGGGCGCAGACCACATGATAGCTCATAAAAAGCTTACCAATATTACGCTCAATGATTTCTTCCAGCAAGATCACACAACGTTTTCCTTCTTTATTATCCGGCATCATTACGATCCTCGGCAGCACCGAAGGTACCTGAACAGTGGCAAATTCCAGGTTCTCTTTACCCTTCTTTGTCTCTTTCCCATCTTTTTTCTGAATTAATGCTCCAATATTCAAAGTTTTGTTGCGAATCATCGGAAATGGCCGGGATGAATCCATTGCCATCGGTGTCAGTACAGGGTATACATTTTCTTCAAAATACTCATCCGCATACACCTTTTGCGCTTTTGTTAAATTTTCATGTCCACCTATCACTTCCAAGCCGAAATTCTTCAGCATGGGAATCAGCGAACGATTATAAACATTATACTGTGCATGCACCAACTCATGGGTCATGGTACTCAACTGCTTTAACTGCTCTTTCACCGACAGGCCGGCAATATCCTTGCCTTCATATCCGGCATGCACCATATCCTTTAATGACGCTACCCGAATCATGAAAAATTCGTCCAGATTGGATGCCGTGATACTTAAAAACTTTAAACGTTCAAACAAAGGAATCGCTTTATCTTTTGCCTCGCTTAATACCCGCTCATTAAAACCGATCCAGCTGATTTCACGATTGCGATAATATTCCGGTTTCATAAACATGGTGTAATCCATAGCATTCCCTCCTCACATTTTCTTCTTGATCTTCAGTACCGGGCGGATATTATAGACTTCTTCAAAAAAATCGGCTTTATCATGCAGCATCGCATATTCCAGATTAAAGTCTTTATTCGTTTCAATTGTCAGTACCAGTTCCTGCCCCCGAACAGCGGCCTTAAGTCCTTCGGTTTTTTGCATATGACTTTGATCCAATGCGTTAACCAGCCGCAGAAACGCTGTCAGCCGGGCTACCAGCACATAGTCCTTCGTTTTTAACGCAGTACTTCGGTTCACTTCTTCATAATCGCCAAAATGTTTTGTATTATATTTTACCACATTGGCTATAATCTCCCGTTCCCGATGGGACAGACCAATGATTTCCGTTGACATAATAATACTAAATGAACATTCCGCCACACTGTTTAAACTAATATATTTCCCACAGTCATGAAGATTTATCGCCACTTCCAGTAATAACTTTTCACGACTGGATAATCCATGCTGCTTTTTCATCGCATTCATGATCGTCTTTGCCGCATTATTCATCATGATCGTGTGGCTTTTCCCCACCGCGTAACGTCGTCCGATATTCTGAGACGCCATAACGATATCCTTTTCAAAGTCATGTACCGGCCTTAAATATTTGTTCCTGATAGCATAGTCATAGACAAATCCATGTGCCAGGCTGACACCAGGAGTCCAGATATTCTCTGCTTCCATTTCTTGAATCAGGCGCTTGTTGATAATCGCTGTTGGAATCATCAGGGAGGCATATTCTAAAGGAATTTCCATTTGCATAGCCAGTTCAATGGGTGAATGGCTAATGACCATCTGATACCATTGCATGTACTCTTCACGGCTGATATTCTTACTGCGTACGCCTTCCTTACGATAAAGGATTGAGTCAGTAAAAGGATTGCCGACTAAAATCACGTTGGTAATCTTCCGATCCTTTAAATGCATCTTTTTAAAATTAGCAACTTCATTGCGAATCAGTTCTTCTACCAATACTTCGTAGTGGGTAGTAGTATTTTCAACCTCGTGCAGCCGCTCCCGCACCCGCAGACTTCCCAGCTTGACATTCTCTGTAACAATCAAGCTGTCTTTATCAAACAGCGACACCTGGATACTACCGCCGCTGACATCCAGGATTGCTGTACCTTTCTCGATAATCTTCTGAAAGGCACTTTCTTTCGACGCAATCCCTTTATAGACCAGAAACCGCTGTTCCGAGTTGCTTAAGACCTCCACCCGGATTCCCGTCCGCTGATAGAGTGCTTCCAGCACGATCAGATTATTCTTCGCTTCCCGCACAGCACTTGTGGCAAATGCCCGGTAAGTCTCCACCTGATAGCTATCCATGATATTTTTAAAGTCCTGCATAACAGTACATAGTTCTTCCACCAGTTTTGGTGCAATCTTTCCGGTTGCAAAGGTGGATTTTCCTAATTCCATACGATGCATTACCGTTTCAAACGAATAGATTCCATTTCGTTTGGATACCTCAAAAATTTCCATTCGAATACTGTAAGACCCTACTTCAATTGCAGCAAACATAGTCATCGTATATAAACCCTCCTAAAAAAGCGATGCTTCTTTTTCCTATTACCTTACCTTGAAATCAGGCTGCCGGACAAATAATCAACAAACTGCTGTGCAGTTCTGCCAGAAAGCCCACCGTGATTCAGCTCCCATTTGTTTGCTTCTAACAGCAATTCATCTTCCGGCATCTGAATGCCCGCACGTTCTGCAAGTACTTTTACAATATCCTGAAATTCTTTTTTATCCGGTCCGCAGAAGAAAATCGTAACTCCAAACCGATAAACCAATGACAATTTCTCCTGTACCGTATCGGATGAATGCAAGTCTTCATCTCTTCTTCCTTGCTTATCGCTGAACTGCTCACGGACAAGATGACGGCGGTTGGAAGTGGCATAAATCAATACATTGTCCGGCTTACGCTCCAACCCTCCTTCAATAACTGCCTTTAAATATTTATATTCAATCTCAAACTCCTCAAAAGACAAATCATCCATATATATAATAAACTTATAATTACGGTTTTTAATCAGCCCAATTACATCATTCAACTGCTGAAACTGATGCTTATAAATCTCAATAATACGCAGCCCTCTGTCATAATATTGATTCAGTATTCCTTTAATACTGGAAGACTTACCCGTTCCCGCATCACCAAACAACAAACAGTTATTAGCCTTTTTCCCACTTACAAATGCCTCTGTATTGTCAATCAGCTTCTTCTTGGCATGCTCATACCCCACCAGATCATCCAACTGAACATGAGCTATATTGGTTATCGGAACAATATCCGTCTGATTATTCTTAAAGTCCACTCGGAAAGCTTTATGCAGACCCAATTTCCCTACTCCAAAGTCCTGGTAAAACTGAACCATATCCGTCATAAAGTCATCCACCGTTGTCGCTTTTTCAAGCCGTCTGCTCAAAGCAGAAATCCGATCACGAATCCGCTTATTAAACAACTTATGGTGTTCATCCGTACTGCTATATTCGCAGATAATCCCACAGTCATGAGAAGAAAAAACCTGGTCAAACACGCGGATGTCAAAATCATACAATTCTTTAAACCGTACAAAGTCATGCATTGCCATTTGGTTAATGCTTCCTTCTACCTTCCCAACAATCTCACTGGCAATACTAAAAGCATTCTCCTTATTCACCAGCAAAAAGGTCAGATAGTTATGCCATAGATTACCGGAAAATCCATAGCGCTCTGCCATCTCTACCAGCCCATTCAGGCTTTCATAGAACGTATCTCGCATCTTCTCCGGCTTTTGTCCATCTTGAATAACCTTTATCATAACCGTCACATTCTTCAGTATTTCACCTTGTTCAAAATCTCGATACAGGATACATTCATCAATTCTAGTCAAACAATTACACCTCCTGTAACCTAATAATTCCCCAGTATCCGCAGCTTACTGACTTCCTGCTCGATGCCGCGCAGAGCATTTCGCACCCCATCGTCATCCAGGTTACCTTCAAAATCCACGAAGAACCGATACTCCCAGTTCTTTCCCCTGATCGGTCGTGATTCAATCTTCGTCATACTAAGATTGTTGTAAATGAAATGAGCCAGGATGTTATAAAGCGTACCACTGGCATGAGGCAGCTCAAAGCAAATAGTAATCTTCTTTCCATTGCGGGTATATATCTTCTCCCGGGAAATGATAATAAAACGGGTTTCATTAGTATCACTATGAAAATTTTGAGCCAGAATATCAAGCCCAAAATACTCTGCTGCATAGGCACTTGCTATTGCCGCCTGAGTAATATCACCATCATCCTTTACCTTCTTGGCCGCAAATGCATTATTTAGAAGCTTTTCCTGCTGCCACTGGGGATGTTCACCCAAAAAGGTTTTACACTGCATCAAACTCTGAGGATGGGAATAAACCGTCCTGACATCATTAAGTGCTGCTCCACAAAGCCCCATCAATACATGTTCCACCCGAATCACCTGCTCACCGACAATAATATGCTCATAAGTATCCAACAGGTCATAAATATCCGTGACCGCACCTGCTGTTGAATTTTCAATCGGCAGCACAGCATATTTTGCCTTGCCGGTACAGATATCTTCCATCGTTTCTTTCCACGTCTCAACATGATAGCTGTCAATATCCTTGCCAAAAAAACTATTCATTGCAGCATAACTATAGGCCCCTTCCATTCCCTGGAAAACCACCTTGCCGCCTTTGATATCCAGTTCATCCACCGGCGTAAACTCTGACTCATAAGCAATTCCGTTCTCCGTTAACAACTGATATTGGCGCTTCCGGCTGATTGACATAATCTGTTGAAACAGTTCCTGCACACCTTTTGCATTAAATTCACTGGTCGCTTTTTTACGCAGCACTTCAAGCTTCAGCACTTCCCGCTCCTTATCAAAAACAGGTTTGTCGGTTTTTATCTTATAATCTGCAACCTCCGAAGTCAAACTCATCCGCTTTTCAAAAAGCGCTACAATCTCACTGTCAACCTCATCAATCTGGTCGCGAATCTGTAATAAATCAATCATTCTCTTCTTCTCCTGTTACAATTCTGGTAATTTCACCAATAAAGGAAAGGGAACCAAAAGCAATTACCACCCCATCCTTCCCTGCCCCTGCAAGGCTCAGATTGACTGCTTCGCCAATACTTTTACAAGCCTGCACATGGGCATTATACTTTTCTACTGCCACCGCCAATTCAGAGGCTTTTAATGCCCTTTCATGATCCGGCGACTCAATGGTATAAACCTGTTTTGCCAAAGGTGTCAGGATTTCTGCGATCCGGTCATATTGCTTATCACGAAAAACCCCCATGATAAAAATCTTTTCCTGCTCCGGAAAGTACATCTCAATAGATTGCTTTAACTTTAACGCAGCATCCGGATTATGGGCACCGTCAACCACCACATAGGGTTCCTTTTTAATCACTGTAAAACGACCATTCCAACGAGTTTTCAGGAATCCTTGCCGGATTTCTTCCTTCGTAACCGTATAGCCGATCTGATTCAATGTCTGAATGCACTCAAGGGTCAGAACCGCATTCTCAATCTGATGGCTTCCGGCCATCGTTATCGTAACCTCTTCACCATGGTAACGAAAAGTCTGCTTTTCAATTGTGGATTCCCGGATTACTGCTTCCTGGGGCTTCGCCACTACCAGTGGATTGCCTTTTTCCGTGCAGAGTGCCCAGATGACATCCTCTACCTGCTGCTCCTGCCTGCCGATCACCACCGCTGCCCCGGGTTTGATAATACCGGCTTTATTCGCAGTAATTTTCTCCAGTGTATCCCCCAGATAGTCCATATGATCCATGCTGATGGACGTAAGCACTGCCAGCACCGTATTCACTATTACATTGGTGGCATCCATGGTTCCGCCCATTCCACACTCCAAGACAACCATATCACACCCCTGCTCCTGAAAATACATCAGCGCCAGGACCGTCTCCATCTCAAAAGGCGACGGATGAGCCAATCCTTCCTGCTCCATTTCACGAACTGCAGCAACCAGCCGGTTCATATGCTTTGCAAAATCTTCTTTGGTAATATTATTCCCATTTATCTGGATTCGCTCCCGATAGGAATAAATGGTCGGCGACACATATCTGCCTACTCGATATCCGGCACACGCAAGAATCGTCGACACATAAGCCATCACCGATCCTTTCCCGTTGGTGCCGGCAATATGTATGAATTTCAGGTCATCTTCCGGATGACCTGCTTTTTCTAAAAGGTTCTTTACCTTCGCAAGACCCATTTCGCCTGCATACTGTTCTGCCTGTATAAGATAACTTCTCGCTTGTAAATAGTCCATATTTTACTCCTTAATCTTTGTTTATTATAGTACATGTCCATTGATTTTACAAGGAAGTTTGCATGTTACGTTCACAGCCTGGCTAGGAGCTTGGGACAAAAGTATCGCTATCATCTTTGTGCCGATTGTTTTCGTCCATTTTACGGGTTTTGAGGGCGAATACTGGGCAGTATTTAATCGAAAAACCCGTAAAATGGGCGGAAACAGGCGGTGCAAAGATGGTGGCGATACTTTTATCCCAAGCTCCTAGGATGGTTACTGTATACCATTCCTCCAATGCACACTGCTAAAGTTGATATTCAACTTGAAATCGGAAGTGTTTTAGTATATTATGTACATAATGATCAAACCTGCTTCGGCAGGCATAAACCAAGAGGAGGTAACCAATGAGACATCTGATGAGTCCTTTAGATTTCTCTGTTGAAGAGCTGGATCGATTGTTAGATTTGGCAAATGACATTGAACAAAACCCTGGTAAATATGCACATGCCTGTGACCGTAAAAGAATTGCCACTTTATTCTACGAACCAAGCACCCGTACCCGTTTAAGTTTTGAAGCAGCAATGATGAACCTGGGGGGCAAAGTATTAGGTTTTTCATCCGCTGATTCCAGTTCCGCCGCAAAAGGCGAAAGTGTCTCCGATACAATTCGTATGGCATCCTGTTATGCCGATATCTGTGCTATGCGTCATCCCAAAGAAGGTGCCCCTCTGGTAGCTTCGATGGCATCTTCCATTCCCGTAATCAACGCTGGCGACGGTGGTCATCAGCATCCAACCCAAACCCTCACCGATTTATTAACCATTCGTTCCTTAAAAGGGCGACTTAACAATTTAACCATTGGTTTATGCGGCGATTTAAAGTTTGGCCGAACAGTCCATTCTTTAATTGAGGCACTGGTACGCTATGCCGGTGTGAAATTCGTACTGATCTCACCGGAGGAATTGCGGGTACCTGATTACATTCGGGAAGAGGTTCTGGAAAAGAACAAAAAGGAGTACAAGGAAGTGATCCGCCTGGAAGACGCATTGCCTAAATTAGATTTGCTCTACATGACCCGGGTACAAAAAGAACGTTTTTTTAATGAAGAAGATTACGTCCGGATGAAAGATTTTTACATCCTGGATAAAGCAAAGATGGAGCTTGCATCTGCAGATATGCTGGTATTGCATCCGCTGCCGAGAGTAAATGAAATCTCAACCGAAGTGGACAGTGATCCACGGGCTTCGTATTTTAAGCAGGTGCAATATGGGGTCTATGTTCGGATGGCATTGATTCTGACTTTACTGGAGGTGGAAATATGTTAAATGTTGGGCAGATTAATGAAGGCTTTGTTCTGGATCATATTAAAGCGGGAAAAAGCATGACGATTTATCACGATCTGGGGTTGGATAAATTGGACAGTTGTGTTGCGATCATTAAGAATGCGCGAAGTAATAAACTGGGGAAGAAAGATATTATTAAAGTAGAATGCCCGATTGATATGTTGGATTTGGATATTTTGGGATTTATCGATCATAGCATCACTATTAATATCATTAAAGATGGGGAAATTACTTCTAAAAAGAAATTATCACTGCCGAAACAGATTACTAATGTGATTCGTTGTCATAATCCACGGTGTATTACTTCTATTGAGCAGGAGTTAAAACAGGTATTTATTCTGACTGATCCGAAGAAGGAAATTTATCGTTGTAAATATTGTGAAGAGAAATATTCCGGTAAACGTTAGATCAGAGGGGGACCGTAGAATGCAGCAAAAGGGGAGGTGACATATCGCTTCCCCTTCTGCCGCTAGTTTTACATTCTTTATAAAAATGCTAATGCTTCCGCATAACGTTCCATCAGCTGACGTCGGGAGTTTTTTTCGCCGCTTTGGATATTCAGTTTTCGGTAAATGCTGTTAATCTGCTTTTTCACGGTGTTTTCCGATGTATGGCACTGTATACTGATACGGGAAATGCTGGTTTCTTCCAGCAGAAACCTCAATATGGTTTTTTCTGCATTTGTCAGTACTGCCAACTCAGCCATTAGACGATAGCGGTTATAATCGTTTAAAATCGTTTCATAAGGGTAACAACGATCATAAATATCTTCAATCGCTCTTCCCGCCAAATCGATCTGGTCTTTCATTAGATAACCTGCAATTCCTACCCGAATCACTTTTCTTTGAATATCTGGTTGAGAGGTGATGATAAAAATCTTAGCCGCGGCAACCTGTTTGATGGCTTTTGCTATCTTTACACCTTGATTGCTTTCTCCTTCCGATTCAAAATCCAAATCCAGAAGCACAATATCCACCGCATTTTGTTTTAAAAAATCAACAGCGGTTTTTTCACTCTTTACACATCCAACCAGTTTGATTCTGCTATGCTTTTTTATATGTTCAGTAATTGACTGTATCCAAACGTCTTCATTGTCCACCAATAGTACTCTTATGCGCATCCCAGTAAACTCCTGTTTTCTACATTTTCTCTTAAAGTTATATCTTAATTAATGCTAACTGGAATGATTTTTAGCATTTTCCGTATATTTCCATTAATTCTATTATACAACTTTGTCAGAATATGTCAATCAGGCAAATTACTTTTTGTTTTTTTATTGGGCAGGAGGACGCTGCAGAATTCAATTTTTGAACCTATCCCATCATTTTTTCGAATATAGTATGCCAATCCCGGTAATTTTTCTTAATTGACACCGGTCTGCCATGTTCATCTAAAAAACAATGCCGGGATTCACCAGTACAACGAATTTCCTGACTCTTCTTGTCTCGGATAAGATAGCCCAGCGTCATCTTTATACCGTTATACTGAATTCCTTTCACCTCAATTGTTACCGTCTCGCCAAAACGGGTCATCGACTTATATTGACTGGATATGCCCAATACCGGAATTCCGACACCTGTTGCTTCCATTTTGTCATAAGGGATACCAACCTGTTCCAAATAATCAGTCCGAGCTTCTTCAAACCAGCGGATGTAATTGGAATGATGGATGATTCCCATTTTATCGGTTTCATAATACTGTGTTTTGTGTTCATAGATTTTAATCTCTGTCATAGCCATCCTCTTTCTTTTAACTCCTGATACACTGCAGATATCGGTAAACCTACCACATTGTTATAATCACCTTCAATTTTCTCAATAAAAGCTGCCGATAACCCCTGAATCCCATATGCACCGGCTTTGTCCATTGGTTCCTTTGAATCCACATACCGTTCAATTTCCATTTTACTCATAGAATAGAACGTCACCTTTGTCTCTCTGGCAAACGAAACCCTAACCGGTTCTTGTCCATTCTTATAATACAGCGTAACCCCAGTATAAACAGAATGAGTTTTACCCTGTAAACTTTCCAACATGCAAATTGCACCATCCCGGTCTTTCGGTTTTCCCATAATGATCCCATCCTGAACCACAATCGTATCAGCTCCAATCACCACACAACCATCACTTATATCATATTCTGCATTTTCTCCCACATCAAGAGCCTTTTGCCGCGACAATTCAATCACAATCTCCATAGGAGCACCTTTCGTTATCTTTTCTTTTACTTTACTAGGCATTACCTCATGTTCAATCCCCACTTGAGTTAGCAGTTCTCTTCTACGCGGTGATTGGGATGCAAGTATAATTTTGTGCATGCTAACCTCCTAAAAAATATAATAAAATTCTCAGATTTTTCAAATCTATTTCAACCCTAAAATTCAGCCATTTAACTTCGAAAGTCAATTACTCATATAATTCTTATCAACTGAATAGAGAACCTGCCAAAGCAGATTCTCCAAAACAAGCAAAACGATAAGCCGGGTTATGTCATGAATGATCATCTATCTAATCCTGCTGTTACCAACAACCTTAAGCGACCCACCTGAAAGCGTGACGGGCAGCCACATAACTTTCTATTCGGTCTTGCTTCGGATGGGGTTTACATATGCCCCGCCTGTTACCAGTCGGACGGTAGTCTCTTACACTGCCCTTCCACCCTTACCATAGTTCTACAACCACAGCGGTATATTTCTGTTGCACTATCCTTGGAGTCACCTCCACCGGACGTTATCCGGCATCCTGCCCTGTGAAGCCCGGACTTTCCTCACCTGACGCCTTTCGGTATTGTCAGCCGCGATCATTTATTTTACTTGCTCTGCTCTAATTCTAACACAATCTATAAGTCAAAACAACCGCCGCCCACAAATTCACGCAAAATCGAATTATTAGGTATCGTATCGCTTGGTACACCGATAAAATAATCCAGAAATTTAAGCAGACGGGTCGCCTCATAATACTCCGGACAACCCTTGGAAATCTGGAAAAGGATCGGCTCTGCGTAATTTTTCAGCACCGCCAATTCATATATCAAAGCTGAATTAAACATTGCATCTGCCTCCTCCTGGTATGGGAAAATATTCTCTTCTTCCCCTCTCCTTACTGATTCCCACATAGCAATGGTATCCTTTGCTGAAGCTCCACGGGTACGGTTATCCCGAACCATCCGCCGGATCAAACGCCCCTCCGTAGTCGGAATACGGTTATGCTCATCGATGTTCAACTGAGTCAAGGCACTGATATAGACTTTATATTTATTTTCCCGTGGGAGGGTATAACTCATCTTGTCATTCAGACCATGAATCCCTTCCAGCACCAATACATCCTCTGCTCCCAGCTGCATGAAATCGCCTTTATATTCTCGCTTACCTTCGGTAAAATTGAAGCGGGGAATTTCTACCCTTTCACCTTTCAGAAGGTCACTCATGTCTTTATTAAACTGCTCTACATCAATTGCTTCCAGACATTCAAAATTCCGATTTCCGTTTTCATCCAGTGGAGTATCTTTCCTGTTCACATAATAGTTATCCATCGCAACAGGATGGGGTTTTAGTCCATGGACTGCCAACTGAATTGACAAACGATGGGAAAAGGTTGTTTTGCCTGAAGAAGACGGTCCGGCAATCATAACAAACTTAACACTTTTATGATTGGCAATGTCTTCCGCGATTCTGGAAATCTTACCTTCCTGCAGTGCTTCAGATATCAAGATCAATTTCTGCATCCCGCCTTCGCTGATCAGCTCATTCATCGCTCCAACAGTGTCTACTTCCAGCATTTTGCCCGTCTTCTCTGCTTCCTTCTGAGTCTGGAATATCTTTGGTGATGGGGTCAATGGTGCCACATATTCCGGAGCTGATTGCGCTGGCATCTGCAGTACCAGTCCCTCATCATAGGGATACAGTTCAAAATATTTTAAGTATCCTGTGTGCCATAGCATGAATCCATAAAAATAATCCTCAAACTCTTCCAAGCTATAGATATTCACCCGGGATACGCGGCGATAGCGGAATAACTTCTCCTTGTCCAGCATACCGTGCTTGCGAAACAACTCTTTAGCCACCTCTAACTCCACACTGCGCTTCATGATTGGTATCTTCTTTTCCACCAGTTCTAACATGTAGGTTTTCACTTTGGCTAAAAATGCTTCATCAATTTTAACATTACCGTCAATTGTATAATAGAATCCGTCACTGACTGAATAATGCAGCACCACCCGACGGATATTTTCTCGTCCAGCCACATGATAAATTGCCTTTAGTAAAAGCAAAGACATACTTCTTTTGTATGTTTTATGACCAATCCGATCGGCTGTGGTGATCGGTTCAATGACACAATCCCGTTTTAGTATTTTATGAAGTTCTCGTAGCCTGCCATTTGACATTATCAAAACTACAGGGTATTTTGTCTTTAGCGGAAAAGCTTCCAGCACTTCGCCATATGGCATGCCTGCCGGGAATGTTTTCGTAATATCACCAATCGTAACCTGACACATCTTATCAATCATATACACTCCTCCTGTCACATCAAAGACTGAACTGTAACCAAAACCCTTCTGTTTACCAGACAGTTAAACCAACCAAAATGGCACTTCAGTCTGCGCCACGGAGATTTCAACATCGGGAAGTTCCCTGTCCAACTGCTGCTTTACGTAATCCATAAACATATATTCTGTTCCATAATGTCCGGCATCAATCACTGCCAGTCCCTGTGCTAACGCATCAATTCCCGTATGGTGATCGATATCACCGGTCACCAGGACATCAGCACCAGCATTGACTGCCGAAGAAATCATGCTTTTTCCGGAACCACCGGATACTGCAACCCGAGAAACTCTTTTATGGCTGTCGCCATAGACCTGTACTTGCAGGATTTTAAGCTGTTCCCTTACAAACCGGGCAAAATCAGCCAACTCCCAGTCACCGGCAATACTTCCGATTCGACCGATTCCCTCCATTTCACCTTCCTTGGTTTCCCAAAGCACCTCACCGTCACAAAGCCCCAGCGCCTCACCATTCAGCCGTCCCATTCCCAGCACATCAAAGTTGGTATGCATCGCATAATAGGAAATATCATGCTGTATTAAAGATATGATGCGCCGCTCGATAAAATTACCATCGGTGATTCGTTTTAAGGCAGAAAAAATCAGCGGATGATGAGAAATAATCATATCCGCCTCCATTTCAATTGCCTCAGCGAGCACATCGTCGGTCAGATCCAGGGTTACCAGAATATGCTTTACTTCCTTTTCACCGGAACCAACCAGCAGTCCCACGTTGTCCCATGAAAGAGCATAGCCACTCGGCCATTTTTGTTCTAATATTGTAATAATGTCTTTACACTTCATAGTATTTTTGAGCAGCTTTTATATGCTGCATCTCCTGTTCCATTTCCTTACGTCTTACTACAGCTTCTGGTGAATTCAGAAAGCGGATATTTTCATAAATCTTCTTAAGGACAGCTGCCTCTTTAGTTAAAAACTGCCGCAAAACCGGGTTCTGGTACTCCAAAAGGCAACGCCCATACCGATTATAGATCACCTCATCGTCCGCCAAGATGTTCTGGCTGTCTGCCAAAAGCTCCTGACCATTCACCACACTTACTTGTACCGCCTTCATCATTGGATAAAACTTCCCATCTTCCAGAACCATATCCTCATAAATAATCTGATATCCATGCTCTTTTAAGTAATGTCTTACTTTCCCAACATCCGACTGGGGTTGGAGAATAATCTCATCCACACTTTTACATACAGCTTCACCTTCGGTCAGGATTTTAATCACCAGACTGCCGCCCATCCCAGCAATGATAATGGAATCCGCCTCACCAGGACGCAACTTCAGCACACCATCTGACAGTCTGGTTTCTATGTACTGTGCAGCTGCATGCATGGTAATATTCTTTTCCGCCCGCTTAAGCGGACCTTTATTAACATCCATGGCAATCGCCCGGGGAATTCTCCCCTGCTTTACCAGATAGATAGGAATATAGCCATGATCTGTTCCTACATCAGCCAGCCGGTTACCCTCAGTAACCATATCGGCAACACCCAACAAGCGTTTTGATAACTGCATACTGCGCACCTGTTAATCTAAATAATCTTTTAATTTTCTACTGCGGCTTGGATGACGCAGTTTGCGAAGCGCTTTTGCCTCAATCTGACGAATACGCTCGCGGGTTACATTAAATTCTTTTCCTACTTCCTCCAGCGTCCTTGCTCTTCCGTCATCCAGCCCAAAGCGCAGGCGAAGTACCTTCTGCTCTCTCTCAGTAAGGGTTCCCAGCACTTCCACCAGCTGCTCTTTTAAAAGCGTAAATGCTGCTGCATCTGCCGGTACCGGGACATTATCATCCTGGATAAAATCTCCCAGATGACTGTCTTCCTCTTCACCGATCGGCGTTTCCAGGGATACCGGTTCCTGGGAAATCTTCAGAATTTCGCGAACTCTGTCCACCGACATATTCATCTCTTCGGCAATCTCTTCCGGCGTTGGTTCACGCCCCAATTCCTGCAGCAACTGACGGGAAACCCGAATCAGTTTATTGATCGTCTCAACCATATGGACCGGAATACGGATTGTCCTTGCCTGATCAGCGATTGCTCTGGTGATCGCCTGGCGAATCCACCAGGTTGCATAAGTACTGAACTTATACCCCTTGCGGTAATCGAACTTTTCAACCGCTTTGATCAACCCCAGGTTCCCTTCCTGGATCAGATCAAGGAACAGCATTCCCCTTCCCACATAACGTTTTGCAATGCTGACTACCAGACGAAGATTAGCTTCAGCCAGACGCTTCTTAGCGTCTTCATCGCCTTCTTCCATCTTCTTTGCCAATTCAATTTCTTCTTCCGCCGACAAAAGAGGTACTTTACCGATTTCTTTCAGATACATGCGGACCGGATCTTCGATGCTGATCCCTTCCGGAACTGTGAGGTCGATATTCTCCACATCCACTTCTTCCTCTTCCTCCAGATTCATCTCATCTTCATCAGTCATCAGAAGAGCATCCACTTGATTATCTGTTGCCGTAATCCGAAGTACATCAATTCCGTTGGCTTCCAGATAATCATAGACCTTTTCCATCTGCTCCGCATCCAGGGGCATGTCATTAAAAAAGTCACTGATCTCCTGGTATTCCAAAATGTTCTTCTTTTTCTTTCCCAGATTCAGAAGTTCTGTCAGTTTCTCATTGAATTTTACCATGTCCATTTCCATTGGTTGTCCATCCTTCCATAGGTTGTTTATATTTTATCCTTAATCAAAGGAAATATGCAGTTGCATTTTTCTTCCTTGTAGTTCTTCTAAATGCTTCTTTTCTTCCATGATACCCAGCACCCCCCGCATATCCGATAAATCCATGTGTTCAAAGCGGTATTTGATACTATTTTCCTTCATCCGGCAGATAACATCAAGAAGCGCCCTTTGGCGTTCTTCATCATTTTCCAGATGCAGCTGGGCATTGAATAACGCTGCTACTGCTTTTTGTTCCTCACTGTCAGTAAAGTAGTTCAAAAGCTTCGCCGGATTCACATCATGGTTACGATACTGCTCAAACAGCATAACTGCTACCGTATGAAACAGTGGAGTCACAAAGTCATCCACACTGATATAATCTTCAATCGCTTCAAATATCTTCGGATAGGTTACCAGCCAGGTCAGCATCAGTTTCTGTGAAAGCTCATAACCATTTTCCTTCTCCTGCCGGATAATACCTGATTTTGGCCTGGTGATTTCGGTCTTCCCGACATTTTTTAAGGCCAGTTTATTCACCAGTTTCCGCAGCATCTCGAATGGGGCGCCGTAATTCCGGGCGACAGCTTCCATGTAATTATTGCGCTCAAGCTCATCTTCAAATTCCAAAAGCCGTCCGGCAATTTCATGCAAAAACTCAGTTTTCCCCTGGGGATCACTCATATCATACTGAGACTCACTAACCTTCACCTGATACATAAAGCTGTTTGTGCCCTGATTCAACCGGGCTTCAAAAGCTTCGCTGCCTTCGGCACTGATAAACTCATCGGGGTCTTTGTAGGGCTTTAAATCGATGACCCGGGCTGCCAGCCCCACCTGCTTCAGCAGCGGGATGGCCCGCAGGGCCGCCTTAATCCCTGCCTCATCACTATCGTAGATGATCAGCACTTCTTCCGTGTAGCGCTTCATGAGGCTTGCCTGCTGGGAGGTTAAAGCCGTTCCCAGCGATGCCACGGCATTAGTAAAGCCAGCCTGGTGCATAGCGATCACATCCAGATAACCCTCGCAGATGATCAAATTCTTCTTCCGGGACGTTCTGGCCAGATTCAGTCCGTATAAGTTCCGGCTTTTGTCAAAAACCTTAGTCTCCGGCGAATTCAGGTACTTGGGTTTACCTTCTCCCATCACCCGGCCGCCAAATCCGATGACCCGGCTATTCACATCCATAATCGGAAAAACAACCCGATTCCAGAACTTATCGTACATGCCTTTCTTTTCATCCGCCTGAAATAGTCCCGCCTGCCGCAGCAGATCATCCGGATATCGCCGATCCTTCAGATACTTGTAAAGACCATCACCGAATTTCCCCGAGAAGCCCAGACCAAACCCCTTAATAGTATCATCTGTCAGGCCTCTTCCCTTCAGATATTCCATAGCTTCAACCCCCGCCTGAGTACGCAGATTATAATAATAAAACTTTGCCGCTTCCTTTTGAATCTGCAAAATATTACTTTTTAAATCCGCCTGCTCCTTTGCTTCCTGTGAATATTCAATTTCCGGCAGCTCTACCCCGGCATGTTCAGCCAGAAATTTAAGTGCTTCCGGAAAAGAAAAATTCTCATACTCCATAATAAAAGTAAATACATTTCCCCCCGCCTGGCAGCCGAAACAATAATACATCTGCTTGCCGGGACTGACGGAAAATGACGGAGATTTTTCATTGTGAAAAGGGCATAGTCCAAAATAAGAACTTCCTTTGCGCTGCAGTTTCACATAACCGGAAATCACATCAACTATATCATTTTTCAATCTGATCTCTTCTATCAAATCCTCAGAATAACGCATTTCTTCTCCTGCTTATATATTGTTCGGTACCTTTCATTCACTCATTCCACATTCCAGCCACTAGGTACAAAAATTTCCTGAAACTTATCAATCGAATACTGGTCCGACATTCCTGAGATGTAATCACACACTACCCGCTCCAGCGGTTCCCCCTGCCGGATTAATTTCCGATATTCCGGTGACATATCGGTCGAATTCTGTACGTAATACTGATACAGCTCTGTCAACATCCTTTTCGCCTTGGTTTCTTCCTTCTTTGCGATCGGACTTCTATACACATCCGTAAACATCAGATCCCGCAGAGCCCGCATCGCTTCCCCCACTTCTTCTGACATGGTAATACAGTCTTTGTCATAACTATTGATAATAATATCATGAATCAGTGAATTCAGCCGCTCTCTGGTCGATGCGCCAAGAACCACCCGAATCGTGATCGGGATATGATCTTCACTGATAATACCGGCTCGCTGGGCATCATCCATATCATGATGAATGTAGGAGATCTTATCACACAGGCGAACCACCTGTCCTTCCAACGTACTGGGTATTCCTGCGGTTCGATGATTCATAATACCATCACGTACCTCCCTGGAAAGATTCAGCCCCTTGCCATTCTTTTCAAGCAGCTCCACAACTCTGACACTTTGCTTATAATGGGCAAATCCCTGCGGACACATTTTATTCAAAGCCTCCTCACCGGCATGTCCAAAGGGCGTATGACCCAGGTCATGACCCAGCGCAATTGCCTCTACCAGATCTTCATTCAGCGCTAATGCCTTGGCAATGGTTCTGGCCGTCTGGGACACTTCCAGTGTATGGGTCAGGCGAGTCCGATAATGGTCACCCTGAGGGGCAAGAAACACCTGAGTCTTATCTTTTAGGCGACGAAATGCCTTCGAATGCAGAATCCGGTCCCGATCTCTTTGGTAGATGGTCCTGATATCGCATTCAGACTCATCCCGTTCCCGTCCTCTTGATGCCCTGCTATGAGCAGCATATGGACTCAGATCACGATATTCTTTTTCTTCAATCTGCTCACGAATATTCATTTGACACCTCTCCTATTAGATATATTCTGTGCCAAAGCGGTTTTTCCTTTTTTTATCCAATCTTTTTTATGAAATCAGTTGACGAAGCCAGACGCCGGTGTTATAATATCAACGTCGCTGATAACACCGAAGTTACAGATGACACATAGATATGCGGGAGTGCTGGAATTGGCAGACAGGCAAGACTAAGGATCTTGTGGGTGCATGCTCGTGTGGGTTCAAGTCCCATCTCCCGCATTTTGTTTTACCTGGAAACCCAGACATCTAGTCTAGGATATTCGGGTTTTTTATTTCCTTTTTTAATCTTTCATATAAATCATCTTTACCTTGCAGTAAAAATTCTGCTTCCTCTTCTTCCACAATATGCTCTTCCATAAATCGTGGATTTTCCTTTAAAAAGCACTGCATCTCCTCGACTGAAATATCCCCTAAATAATTCATCAAAAACTCCAGATCATCTGATTTTGCAAACCTTAACAGACGTTTTCTCTCTACTTCACTAAACGCTCTTTTCATTATTAAGCTCCTTTCCCCTTTTTCCGTAACGCACAAGCCGGGCCAGCACACACAAAACCGCCGGTCCGGCTAATAAGTCAGATTAACTCAGCGATTCTTGTTACTGCTACGTAAATCTCTTGGATTTTATACCACGTTCTGTAATCCACAATTCCTGTCACTGGCAGGTGAAACGTTTCTTGAAACTGTCGGACTGCCTGCTGTGTCGCTTCCTCGTAAATGCCGGTTATCATTATCGGTTTTATGTTCGAATATACTTCCCCAATTGTATTTAGTTGTTCTTGTATCTTAGTAACATTTCCGCCACTGGCCCCAATGCCTAAACTTGATCCCGGCCAGGAGGAGGGTACCCCTGATACTTCTTCTGCCGTATTAATATACATATCATCGCCGTAATAATACCGCAGAATGTCAATGGTACTATAATTTCTGTCCCCCAGATATTTACTTCCCCATTGACTCATCGCATTTGGACACTGCACCCGCTGTCCATCACAATATTGTGCCAAAATCGGCTGCCGCACATTGGGCCGTGACAGATAGTTGGGAAAAACTTGATCGGTAATTTCAGAAATTTTTTCAAAAAAGTTGCGCCCATTTATCCATTTGTGGTCATATGCCGTAGATGAGGTAATCGTAAATTGAAGCCCTCTGTTACGATACCACTCGGTATAAACCCGATTCAGGGTAAAGGACATAATGGCCAGAATATTCGCTCGAATGGTATCATCCGGCCAGGTAGCATAGATTTCGCTGCTGGCTACATTCTTTATGTAGTCACGATAGCGAACATAATGATTCTCGGCATTGGGGTCATCTGGCGGTCCATCATGTACTACCACAAATTCAGGTATCACTACCCTGCTCAGCACAATTTCGCCGCTTTCCTCCATTGGCTTAATCTCCGCCTCCGGTATCTTCGGCGGGTACTCATAATATAGCGTATGTGGTGGAATCACCACTGCTTCCGGCGGCGCTTGCGCTCCCGATTCCATATATACATTCTGTAACGCCAGTTCATCCGGCAGAACCTGTGTTCCGTCAATTTCTACCGGCTCACGATCCGGCGCCGTTACCCGAATGGTATATTCTGAATAGGGTTGAAAAAACTGTTCTGGTTCCAGACTGTACTCAAGCGGCGGGGTCGGAAGTTCCAGCTCTTCAGTCTCCCCCGCACTGTTAGTTACTAGCTCCTCGATAATCTCACTGGGATTCCCCATATAGGAAATCGATACTCTTGCATCCTCTATCGGACGGTGCTGTACAGACGAATTAACCGTCACTCTCAGTCTTCCTACTGAGGAATTCTCCTCCTGCATTGCATGAAAGGATCCGTATCTCATATACACCTCAAATTTCACAGTTGTTAAAAGTATATGACAAAGGATACCTCCTTGTGACTAAAAAATTTTAGCGATGTCATGAAAGGTTACATAGATAAGCAATACCATCAGGAGCATCAGTCCCGCAAAATGAATCATTCCTTCCGCCTGGCGGTTGATCGCCTTTCCACGAATTGCCTCAATCAGAAGAAAAATCAATCTCCCTCCATCGAGAGCAGGCACCGGAAGCAGGTTCATAACCCCGAGATTAACCGATAACAGGATCATCATATTGAAAATGCTCATCCAGGTAACCAAAGCCCCTGCAGACCTACTCTCTTCATACGCATCACCGATAACATCCACAACACCTACAGGGCCGGACAGCTCATTTACACTTACCGTCCCATTTACCAGCATCGCCAGGCTTTGTATAGTGGTTTTAACCCAATATTTTAATTCGATCCCGCTATACTTAATTACCCCCAGCGGACTCGTCTTTACCCGCTGCATGTTATAAGCAAATCCCATCTCCACATAAGTAGTGCTCAGCGGTGTTACCTGGACACTCTTTGCTTTGCCCTTGCGGTCAAAAGAAACCTTTACTTCTTCCTGGTCAAGCGGATGCTCCTTAAAATAATTATCTAAATCCTCAGTAGATGCAATTTCCATATCATTAATGGCGGTAATAACGTCTCCAGCTTCAATACCGGCTTTGGCAAATGGATAATTCAGCTTCACATTAAGGACCTGGGCCGGTTCTGTAGCTGATGGGGTTGCATAATTGAATCCCAGCATATACCTATCCACACTATAAGGAGTGTACACTATCTTCAGCGTTTTGTCATCCCTACATACCTCAATGGTAGTTTCTTGGTCATCAATGCCCTTTAAATACTCGTAATTATACATATCACGGCCAATATCAATTTTACTTCCGTTGAATCTGGTGATAATATCACCTTCCTGAAGTCCGGCCACTGCTGCCGGAGAATTCTCTTTAAGCGCTGTTACTTCAGCCGGGTCGTAGCCAACCATACCAATGACAATTACGGCAACTAAAAATGCCAGAATAAAATTAAAAATCGGTCCTGCCGCCACTACTGATATTCTCCCCCAAACGGGAGCTCCGTTAAAAGTGCCAACACCCTCTTCCTCTCCGTCCTCACCCCGCATCAAACAGGATCCACCAAAGGGAAGGAGTTTCAGGGAATACCGTGTTCCGCCTTTAACAGTACTGACAATTCGAGGTCCCATTCCCAGGGAAAATTCATCCACGATAATCCCATTTCGCTTTGCCAGTAAAAAATGTCCCAGTTCATGAAATAAAATCAAAACACTAAATATGACAATTGCTATAATAATCTTCAATCTACCACCTGCTTTCAATCCAATCATATGTCGTTCGTTCCACTGCCAGAATTTCATCTATATCCGGGTGGTCAATCACTGTATGTTTGTTCATAGCGTCTTCAATTATATCATAAATATCCAAAAATCTTATCTCTCTTTTTAAAAATTTTGCTACTGCCATTTCATTGGCTGCGTTATAAACCGTAGTCATCGACCCGCCTGCCTGAGCTGCCCGCACTGCCAACGGTATACCTAAGAATGTATCGGTAGCCGGTTTCTCAAAAGTAAGCTGCCCCAGCTGATAAAAATCCAGCCGCTCGCCGGACAGGTGCCGCCGCTGGGGATAATAAAGGGCATATTGGATGGGCAGCTTCATGTCCGGCGTCCCCAATTGAGCCATAACCGCGCCGTCTGCAAATTCCACCATTGAATGAATAATGCTTTTTGGCTGAACAACTACCTGCACATCTTCAATGTCCACATCAAACAGCCATTTTGCTTCAATCATCTCCAAACCTTTATTGACCAGGGTTGCTGAATCAATGGTAATCTTGGCTCCCATAACCCAATTAGGATGCTTAAGTGCATCTTCCAGGGTTACAGCTTTAAGCTCTGTCCGCTTTTTCCCGCGAAATGGTCCGCCTGATGCGGTCAGCATAATCCTGCTGATCCTACCCTTATCCTCACCATTCATTGCCTGAAAAACAGCACTATGCTCGCTGTCAACCGGTAGGATTTTAGTGCCTGTCTGCTGTGCCAGAGGCATGATCAGATGCCCGGCGGTAACCAGAGTCTCCTTATTAGCAAGAGCAATATCCTTGCCGGCTTTAATCGCCGCTATTGTTGGCTGCAGTCCGATCATTCCAACAATAGCAGTAACCAATATCTGTGTCTCTGAGGCTACGGCCACTTCCAACAGCCCATCCATCCCGGATAAGACCCGAACAGGAAGATCTGAAATCTTCATCTTCAACTCACTGGCTCTTTCCTCATCCCAAACAGCCACCAGTTTGGGGTTAAATTCCCGAATCTGTTTTTCAAACAACTCAATATTACGACCTGCACTCATGGCAATTACTTGAATATCCCCATTCTCCCGCACCACTTCCAGGGTTTGTGTGCCAATGGAGCCGGTAGAACCTAAAATTGCAATTTTTTTCATTGTCTTTCCTTTCATGGTTCTTCTCTAGACCAATAGCATAGCAGACAGAAAGAAAATAACCGGCGCGGTAAATATCACACTGTCAAATCGATCCATAATTCCACCATGTCCGGGAATCAAGGTACCGTAATCTTTAATATCCTGATTCCGCTTAATAGCTGATGCGGCCAGGTCACCTACCATCGCAATCAACGCTCCCACCGCACAGATCAGCGCGTATTCCATCATTCCTTCTTCCATAACAGCTCCATACGCCACTCCCAACAGAGCTGCTCCTGCCACACCACCAACGGCTCCTTCCAGTGATTTTTTGGGGCTCAGTACCGGAGCCATCTTATGCTTTCCAAACAACATCCCAACACAATATGCACACGTATCACATCCCCATGAACAGAGGAAGATCAACCATACATGCACCACTCCACCTGCCATCATTCTGGTCTGATAGATAAAGGACAGCATCACACCCACATACACAATTGCAAAAAAAGCCGCCATCACCTGCTGTGCCTGATATTTGGGGTATGTAAATACATACACAAACATATTCAAAACCAGACCAGCCAGCAGGACTATAAGCTGATATTCTGTTAATTGAAAATAGATCAGCAGATAATATCCGATAATCGTCAGATAGCTGGTTACTTCCAGCAGATTCAAGCGTTCCTTACCAACTCCCATAGCCCGAAGAAGTTCCCCCATTCCGATCATCGAAATGCACAGCAATGTAGCAAGAAGAACGATTCCGCCAGAGCCGATGGTAAACAATGCAAGCACTAATAACACAATACTGCTTAGTAACCTGGTCTTAAACATTGGTCTCCTCCTTCACACCACCGTATCTTCTGTCTCTTTCATTATATTTCTCAATAGCCTTGACCAATTCAGCTTTATCAAAATCCGGCCAGGTTACATCGGTAAAATAGAATTCACTATAAGCCAATTGCCACAGCAGATAATTCGACAAACGCATTTCACCACTGGTTCGAATCAATAAATCCGGGTCAGGCAGACCGGCGGTATCAAGATATCCTGCAAAAATTTCTTCCGTCAGTTCGCCAGCAATCATGTTATTTTTCATATCTGTACCCAATTGTTTAACAGCCCGCAAAATTTCATCACGGCTGCCATAATTTAAAGCAATCTGAAAATGAAGTTCTTCAAAATCTTTTGAAAAACCCTCCAGTTCTCGAATGCTCTCCTGGATATCCTTATCAAAAGCAGATGGGTCACCAATGATGCGCACCTGCATTTTATTTTTCTTCGATATTTTAATGCATTTTTTCAGATAACTGCGGAAAAGCTTCATCAGTCCTTCCACTTCTTCTTTTGAACGTTTCCAGTTCTCAGTGGAAAAAGCATAAACAGTTAAATATTTAACCCCCAGCCCTTTAGCGATCTCACAGATGTTTTCCAGGTTTTCGCAGCCTTTAATATGACCGTAACTTCTCGGCATCCCCCTCTTTTTTGCCCATCTTCCATTCCCATCCAAGATGATGGCAATATGATTCGGAACATTCATCCATTATCTCCTCTCATGCAAAAAGGGCACTCTTCATGGATTCTCCTCCATGCTTAGGCGCCCCGCTTTTCTATTATACGGTAAGAATTTCTTTTGATTTTGCTTCCATCATCTTATCGATATCACCGATGTATTTATCAGTTAATTTCTGCACTTTTTCTTCCAGTTCCTTAATCTCATCTTCTGATACATCCTGCTTTGCCAGTTTTTTTAAAGCATCATTTGCATCTCGACGGATATTACGAACGGCTACTTTTGCATTCTCGCTTTTTTTCTTAACATCTTTAACCAGGTCTTTTCTACGCTCCTCTGTCAATTCCGGGAAAGACAGGCGAATCAGTTTTCCATCGCTGGTTGGATGAATTCCCAAATCGGAAGTCAGGATTGCTCTTTCAATTACTGGCACCATATTTCCTTCCCATGGCTGAATCTGAAGTAAACGAGCTTCTGGTACCATTACATTTGCCACCTGTTGAATAGGGGTTGGGGTACCATAGTAATCCACCATAATACGGTCCAGAACGTGTGGATTTGCCCGTCCAGCCCGAATCGTTCCCAATTCGGACTCAAAATTTGCTAAAGTTTTTCCCATTTTCGTGTCATATACCTGAATTCTTTCATCCATTTTGTAAATCCTCCTTATACTGTTACTTCCGTACCTGTAATTACGCCATGAGCTGCATTTATAATACTGTCTTTTTCATTCAGTCCAAATACGATCATTGGCATTTTATGCTCCATACACATGATCGATGCTGTCAAGTCTACCACTGTCAGCTTCTTATCAATCACTTCCTGGATATCCACTTTGTTATACTTTTTGGCACTTGGATTATCCTTTGGATCACTGTCATATACACCATCTACAGCCTTTGCCAGTAATATTGTCTCTGCCTCAATTTCTACTGCCCGCAATACCGTCGCAGTATCCGTAGAGAAATATGGATGTCCGGTTCCTCCCGCAAAGAAGGTGACTACACCTCTGGCGTAATATTTGTTCACCAGGTCTTTGGAAAACAACTTGGTAAATGCACCACACTCAAACGGTGTCAATACTGCCGTGTCCATTCCCTGTGACCGAAAGATCTCAGAAACATAGAGACAGTTCATGACCGTTGCCAGCATACCGATCTGATCCGCTTTAGTCCGGTCAATATTCACACTGCTTCTTCCCCGCCAGAAATTCCCTCCGCCAATTACGATACCTATTTCAACACCTTCATCAGCCAGAGTTTTTACCTGTCTCGCCACTTCAACCACAGTAGGCTCATCAAATCCTGTCTTCTTCTCACCTGCAAGCGCTTCTCCGCTCAGTTTTAGCAAAACTCTTTTCATAAGGACGCTCCTTGTGTCTAGTGTGCTGTCAAGTTCATATTTAGCAAAAGTGCTTGAATGATGCACACTATCGTCTATATGTAACACTACTTGACAGCGTTACATATAATATTATAACACAACTAGATTCTTGCTGTCACAAAAATATCGTAAATTGCTTTAATTGCAGCCTCAAAATCACTATTTTCTACACCAATAATGATATTCAGCTCACTGGATCCCTGGTCAATCATCTTAACATTGACATGGGCATGAGCCAAAGCCGAAAAAATTCTGCCGGCAGTTCCGCGCTGGCGGCGCATACCCCGCCCCACTACAGCAACCAAGGCCAGATCCGATTCCAGTTCAATGGTATCCGGATTCACTGCCCGATGCAATCCGGCGATAACATTTTGCTCCCGTTCCTCGAATTCATCCTGATGCACAAATACAGTCATTGTATCAATACCAGACGGCACATGCTCAAAGCTAATACCATGCTCTTCAAAAACCTGCAACACCTTCCGACCAAATCCAATCTCTGAATTCATCATCTCTTTTTCAATATTAATCGATGCAAATCCCTTTTTACCAGCAATCCCAGTAATCGTATATTTAGGCTTATTACAAGTGCTTTCCACGATCATCGTCCCCTGATCATCCGGGCGATTGGTATTGCGGATATTAATCGGAATCCCCGCACTGCGCAGCGGAAAAATAGCATCTTCATGCAGCACAGTTGCTCCCATATAGGACAACTCCCTTAATTCTTTATAAGTGATCGTACTGATAGTTGCCGGATTATCAATAATTCTCGGATCAGTTACCAAAAATCCCGATACATCCGTCCAGTTTTCATAAATATCCGCTTTTACCGAGCGAGCTACAATCGACCCCGTGATATCAGATCCCCCACGCGAAAAGGTCTTAATACTGCCATCATAACAGCTGCCATAGAATCCCGGAATAACTGCCTGTTCTTCATTCTCAAGCCTTTTGCCAAGGGCTTTATATGTTTTCTTAGCGTCAAAGCCCTCTTCATCATCAAAAAAGATCACTTCCGCCGCATCAATAAATGCAGCTCCCAGATAATTAGCCATAATGATTCCATTTAAGTATTCCCCTCTGGACGCCGCATAATCAGAACCCGCTTTTTCTTCAAAATTCTTTTTAATGGTCTGAAATTCATCATCTAAAGACAAAGTAAGCCCCAGTCCTTTGATGATCCCATTATAGCGCTCCTGTATCTTATTCAGCTTGCCGCTAAAGCCCTCTCCTGCTTCAGCTGCATGATAGCAGTCATATAACATATCCGTCACCTTAGTATCCTCAGAAAAGCGCTTTCCAGGCGCTGACGGCACTACATATCGTCTTGCTGTATCTGCGTGAATGATTTCCCCTACTTTTTGAAACTGTTCGGCACTTGCCAATGAACTTCCGCCAAATTTCACTACTTTTTTCATAAATAACCTCCAATTTGCAAGTTCAATTGCTTGCTTACTAAAAAATAATTTATATTAATTTGCGGCGGAAGTCAAGTGTATTCAGCATTTTATTCTACAAAATATGTACAGTTTAGGCATCGGGACTTGCGTGGGGTGGGAATATTTTTGTATATGGGTTAGTAAGTAAATGAAAGTAAGTTCATCCTATTAGTGATGTTGCTCCTTACGATTCGGAATACTTCTGGTAAATCCTTTGAAAAACCAGCGTCAGCGGGGTATGCGATACCTCCCGCCAAAATCCCCATTCCCCCAAACACTAAAAAGAGACAGGAAATGATTTCTCCTGCCTCACATAATTCTTTACTTTGCTATATATTTCAGATGGTATTATGCTTTTCCGTTACTTCCCAGAACTTCTGTAATCTTATGAGCAACAACAGTTTTAACATTAGCACGTCCAACTTTCAAATACTCTCTTGGATCGAATGCTGATGGATTCTGCCATAATACTTCTCTGACACCTGCTGTCATAGCCAGACGCAAGTCAGAGTCGATATTGATCTTACATACAGCAGATCTTGCTGCCTGTCTTAACATATCTTCCGGGATACCGATTGCATCTGCCAGATTTCCGCCGTTTGCCTGGATAATCTTAACGTATTCCTGAGAAACGCTGGATGCACCATGAAGAACGATCGGGAAGCTTGGAAGACGTTTTGTGATTTCATCCAGAATATCGAAACGCAGTACCGGTTCCTGACCTGGTTTGAACTTGAATGCACCGTGGCTTGTTCCGATAGCGATTGCCAAAGAATCAACACCAGTACGCTCAACGAATTCCTGAACTTCATCCGGATGTGTATACTTTGCATCTTCTGCTGATACATTTACATCATCTTCAACACCTGCTAACTGTCCAAGTTCACCTTCTACTACAACTCCTTTGGAGTGGGCGTATTCGACAACTTTTTTAGTTACTTCAATGTTGTCTTCAAAAGAATGGTGAGATCCATCAATCATAACCGATGTGAATCCGCCATCGATACAGGATTTACAAACTTCAAAATCTGCACCATGATCCAAATGTAAAGCAATCGGAATATCATTCTCAATCAGAGCTGCTTCTACTAATTTCACAAGGTATGTGTGGTTCGCATATTTTCTTGCACCGGCAGAAACCTGAAGGATTAATGGGGAATTTAATTCTCCTGCTGCTTCAGTGATACCCTGAACAATCTCCATGTTGTTAACATTGAAAGCACCGATTGCATATCCGCCTTCATATGCTTTTTTAAACATTTCTGTAGTTGTTACTAATGCCATAATAATACCATCCTTTCTTTTGTTCCTATGATCTTTAATATAGCATGCCATAAGCTTTTTTCCTTACTATTATAACCAATTAACAACAGGTTGGCAACAAACATTTGGAATATATGATTATTATTATAAAGAAACACCGAAATTGTGATTTTTATAACGATTTTAACTTCCTATTTGTGTTTTCCCTTCATTTGTAATTAGTATTTGTTAATATGGACCCACTTCATAAATTCTAATCTCTGCATTTTCTCCGTATTCATCGATTAATTCTTGTAATTCCTCATCAGTCACTTTTCCCATTGCTTCAGGTGCTACATATAATCCCTCGCGAACTTGCACAGGTTCTCCAAAGATATCTTCTGGCTGACTTACTATAAATTTAGGCACAATTTTAGCTCCTACTATTGTAACCAAAAAAGTGATACCTATAATCATTAACACGTTTCTATCTTTGATTGTTTTGGTATACTCATTTTCTCCCTCCTTCCCATAACAGTGTTAAATAATTTACTAATTTCATTTTTTAACCATTCTTTATCATCTTCTTATCGTGCCCAATTTCATGGGCACTCTTTTTTCATTTAATCGGTCGTGCAGAGCACTTTCCTAGGAACTTGGGACAAAAGTATCGCTATCAGATTTGTGCCGCTTGTTTCCGTCCATTTTACGGGTTTTGAGGGCGAATACTGGGCAGTATTTAACCGAAAAACCCGTGAAATGGGCGGAAACAGGCGGTGCAAAGATGGTGGCGGGACTTTTGTCCCAAGCTCCT
>Ga0153922_1000040_pt1 | contig 50544 bp, 53 predicted proteins | sample TSNJ006MetaG_FD_104723 | JGI IMG/M metagenome (GOLD analysis project Ga0153922, IMG submission 104723) | Attine ant fungus gardens microbial communities from New Jersey, USA - TSNJ006 MetaG | ecosystem: Host-associated > Fungi > Mycelium > Unclassified | place: USA: New Jersey, Brendon T. Byrne... | reverse complement strand
AGAAACACACCCTATGAATGTGGATAACCTTCTAAAAAATGAAGGGTGCTGTGGATATCCTCCCAAAATAAATTTTTGCTGGATGTCGTCTATAAATAAATTAATTTACCATTCAAAACTGGGCTTGGTTGCAGGTACTTCCTTTTAGTAATATTTTATGGTATGATATTTATCTTAGTTGTCATGAAAACAGAGGTTGCATTTAACTTTAGAAAGAAAGGACTAACTTATTATGGTAAATACAATACTATTTGATTTAGATGGCACCTTGCTCCCAATGGATCAGGATGAATTTATTAAATTATATTTTAAGGGACTATATATCAGATTTAAAGATACTTATGATTTTGAAACATTACAGAAAACAATCTGGGCCGGAACCCAGGCCATGGTAGAAAATGACGGCAGAACAAGCAACGAAACTGTTTTTTGGAATACTGCGAATCAAGTGATGGGGCTTGACCGCAGCGTTGCCGAGGCCGAATTTTATGACTTTTATGAGAAAGATTTTATCATTGCCAAAGGGGCAACAACAGCAAATCCAATCATTATCGACTGTATTCATCGTTTAAAAGAAAAGGACTATACAATTGTTGCCGCAACCAATCCCCTTTTTCCCAAGAATGCCACGAAAAACAGGCTCCGATGGGCAGGTTTTAACCCGGAGGACTTTGCGCTAATTACCACTTATGAAGATAGTCACTATTGCAAGCCGAACACCAGCTATTACAAGGAGATTCTTGAGCGTTTAAATAAAAAACCTACCGAATGTATCATGGTAGGTAATGATAATCAAGAAGACATGTGTGCCGAAACCATCGGAATCAAAGGTTACCTGATTACAGATTGTCTGATTAACCGGAAAGATGCACCCATCACCGCCGCCTGGCAGGGAACCTTTGAAGAATTCTCGAAGTTGTATTAGTATTGCTTTTACTTACTATTGGCAGGTTCAATATTAATCGACTTGCCTTTTATTTTGGCACTGGCCATGGCACCAAGTACTTCTTTGGCATACTCTCTTGGTACTTCAACAAAAGTGTATTTATCATACATATCTATGCTGCCGATCAGTCTTCCCGGTATTCCTGATTCACCGGCTATGGCTCCTAAAATATCTCCGGGTCTTGCCTTCTGATTCTTGCCAACATTAATAAACAGACGTACCATACCCTCTTCAGCCCCGGTATCGCCGAAATCTATAAACTCTTCTTCTTGAGAGTTCTCTTTAGGATCTCCCAGCGCAAGTTTTAAGAATGCCGATGCGACATCCATCGCCGTATAGTCTTCTTCATTGACTCTATCTTCCAAAGTACGGATAAATGAGGTCAAATCTTCATTCTCAATGACATCACTTACCTTTCTAAAAATCTGGTCTATCCTCGTATTTGCAACATCATCAAGGGAGGGTATTTTTTTAGCTATGATTTTCGTCTTACAGTACCGCTGTATATCTTTTAGCTTATAGACTTCCTTACCAACAACAAATGTAAATGCCAGACCGGCACGGCCGGCACGACCGGTTCTGCCGATTCTATGGACATAATATTCATCATCCTGTGGCAAGTCATAGTTAAAAACCGCATCTACATCATCTACATCAATCCCTCTGGCCGCCACATCAGTAGCCACAAGAATATCCGTTTTTCCCTTTCTGAATCCATTCATTACCCGGTCTCGCTGCTGCTGCTTTAAATCTCCGTGAAGTCCCTCGGCAAAATAACCTCTGCCCTGAAGATTAGTAACCAATTCATCGACCTGCCTTTTTGTATTACAGAATACAATCGAATGGCTTGGATTATAAACATCCAGGATACGTGATAATACCTCTTCCTTTTTCTTAGGTCTGACTTCATAGTAGTACTGCTCAATATTTTTAACGGTCAATTCCTTGCGAACGACCTTAATAATTTCAGCATTATTCTGATATGCTTTGGCAATCTCCATAATCGGTTTTGGCATCGTGGCCGAAAATAAAATGGTCTGTCTCTCTTTCGGTGTCTGTGTCAGAATGGTCTCAATATCATCTCTGAATCCCATGTTCAACATTTCATCAGCTTCATCTAAAACAACCAGGTCAACATCGTCAAACTTTACTGTTTTTCTGCGCATATGATCCATCACCCGGCCCGGCGTACCGATAATTACCTGAACACCTGATTTCAGAGAACGGATTTGCTTAACAATATCCTGCCCTCCATAAATAGGCAGAACCTTCAGGCCATGGATAAACTTTGATAGCTTGCGTATTTCTTCAGCCACCTGAATAGCCAGCTCCCTGGTGGGGCAAAGCACGATGGCCTGTATCTTTTTATTTTTGATATCTATCTTCTGCAGCATAGGGATTGCAAACGCTGCCGTCTTTCCTGTTCCGGTCTGTGCCTGACCCACGATATCTTTACCTTCTAAAACAACAGGAATCGCTTTCGCCTGAATCGGTGTCATCTCTTCGAAGCCCATCTCCGTCACAGCTTTTATAATCTTTTCATCAATATCTAATTCATTAAACTTCAATTCTTCACCTAATTATAACCTTTCAAATTTACATAAAAAAAACTTCAGCCTGCAATCACTTGACCCTCCGCTATGATTCGCATAAGACTAAAGCACCAACTTGCTTAGAATAGCAGATAATCCGGTAATTGTCAATGAAATAATTCAAGCTCACTGCTATACCTTTCCAACTGATATAAAAGAATTTTCTTGGCTCGTGTTTCCTCTATCGTTTCTAATATATCATGTAATTTTTCATAATCAATCTTCAGTCCCAGACCTATCGTATCAGCCTGCAATTCAAAACTTCCTGAAAAAGGCAGTGCCGCAACCGTATCGATGCTCTCCACCCATTCGCTTTCACTCAAAAAAGCAGGGTATCTGCTGCAATCACATAATAAGCTAAAACCATTGTCAAAAATAGGTGCTTCATGAAACTTATCCCCTACACGTACAACTCCCAGATTATGAAAATGCCTGTCCTCATTTAAAATCAACATATCTAATGTTAAGATTTTGCTTAAATAATTGCTGCAATCAAAATCTGTACAGTCTTTGATAAATTGAATAGTGTAAGAAAGTCTTTGATCTACATCTCGAAAGCTTGAAATTTTATTGCTTAAATCTCCGCCTTCATATATAGCATATAAATTTTGAAAGGTTACAAATTCTTCACCTGGTAACAAAAAATCTTTTACACGGCATCCTATTTTTCCATTGATGATGCACTTCTTATACAAAACTCTATTTTCTACATTACTGCATAATAAAACTAAGGAGGCAAGACTTTCTGCATCTGCCTCGTATCCCAGCTTATTTACCTTATACCAGTAACCGGCCTTGCTATATTTCTCCTGTGTCCCCTTACTGCTTGAAGTTTGTATAAATCGATATTCATTCCCTATGATATATTCTTTCACCTTCGAACTCTTACATCTTCCCATGTCAAATCTTCCCCTTCAAATCTAATCCAGTAAAAATCGTCCCAATCAACTCCATGGGTAATTTTAATCATTTCCCATGGATTATATTCTTCCAGGTTCATCTCCTTTAGTATTTCCTTGATATCTGCCCGGTTTGGCTCAAAGCATCGGCTCTTTACAAAATTATATATCCGTTCTCTGTCTATTCTTCCTTTGTAAAACAGCTGTTTCCCAATCTCACTATTATTATATTTTTTTATGATTACATCATTGCTGCGAGGAGTTGTTTCTATGTCTGCCAATACGTCATTTTTCCACATAATTGAAAATTTCATCGTCCCACCCCCTAGTATTTATTTTAAAGCAAAAAAATATAAAAAGCAATAAGTAAACTCTCAATAGAGCTCACCCTTATCAAAAAAGGTCTTGATTATTAACTCTGTATGTGGTAATATCAACATATACTTAACATAGTTTTTAATACTATGTATGGAAATAACAAGATTTACTCACAATATATTAACGTATTTACACTTATGATACTTTTTTCAGATTTTAATTTTATTTATCAGGAGGTAAAATATTATGAAATTTAAAGCAAAAGAACCCGGAAGTGCAATTACTCATTTTATCGGATGGCTCATGACTGCATTGGCGGCACTGCCGCTCATTATCAAAGCCGCCGGTTCACCGGATAAGATTCATTTAATCTCATTGACAATTTTTATCATAAGCATGATTTTACTGTATGCTGCCAGTACGATATATCATACCTTTGATGTCAGCGAGAAAGTCAACCGACGTCTGAAGAAGTTGGATCATATGATGATTTTTATATTAATTGCCGGCACCTACACACCAGTATGCCTGATAGCAATCGGCGGTCAAACCGGTATAAAACTGTTGGCACTTGTATGGGGCATCGCGATCATCGGTATTATTTTTAAAGCATTTTGGGTAACCTGTCCCAAATGGGTGTCCTCGGTTCTTTATATCGGCATGGGATGGGTCTGTGTCCTGGCTTTTACCCAGATACTCAATGCGCTTTCAAGAGAAGCCTTTATGTGGTTATTGGCAGGCGGACTTATCTACACCGCAGGCGGCATCATCTATGCTTTAAAATTGCCAATCTTTAACAAGAAACATCGATTTTGGGGCTCACATGAAATCTTTCATTTGTTTTGTTTAGGCGGCAGTCTCTGTCATTTCGTGTTAATGTACAAATTCATTGCTGTCATGCCATTACCGTGAGAAATATATCCATCGGCATTATGACAATGACGACACTTATCAGTTCTTTTTTTGTTGTCTATCCGTAATCATACATGTTATAATACAGATACTAAGGATTAAGGAAGTGGACAATGTGCTGGTATATTATGCAAGTTATTGTAAGGTAGAGGAACCACGAGTTATAAAAGGTAAATTCACAAAAGATTTTGGTGAAGGATTTTACTGTACCATCATAAGAGAGCAGGCCGAACGGTGGGCCAAAAAGTATGAAACTCCGGTAATCAACAAATATAACTGCCTTTTGCATTCCAAACTTAATATTAAAGAATTTAAAGAGATGGACGGGGAATGGCTAGATTTTATTGTCAATTGCCGTCATGGCAAAGCCCATGCTTATGATATCGTCATCGGTTCAATGGCTAATGATCAAATCTATAACTACATTGCAGATTATATGGCTGGCGTACTAACAAGAGAACAATTTTGGTCACTGGCGAAATTCAAGTACCCCACGCATCAAATTAATTTTTGCACGTCACAAGCATTAGACTGTATAACTTTTATATCTATGGAGGTGCTAAAATGAATGGTCGGGAAGATAAAAAAAGTAATAACTTGTTCTTTTTATGCAGCTTAATTGAATATATCGCAAGAAAGACTAAAAACAAACGAAGTTACATTGTGAATCAAATTGGAAAAAAAGAGCTGACCCACATATATGAATACGCTGATATTTATCATAGTGAGAACATAGATAAAGTTATGTCTGAGCTGATTGAAAAATGTGATATAAATGATGGTACTTATGATAATCTGAGCAATTGCAAATACAATATTCCTACACACTGGGACATTGGAAAAGTCTATAAAAGGCTGATTATACAGTTAGGAAAAACACAAAACAGAGATTACATTGAACTATTAATAGAAGTTTATAACTCATGGATTAGCGCTAAGATTGATGATTATAACAGTAGCATGTACTATGAAAATGAAAGTTATCTATATGAATCCTATTTAGCAGGTAAAGTCTTGGTGCAATAGCCACTTAAATGGGTATTGCACCAAAGTCAATGCAAAAAATGTGATTTTTGTGATTCGAGGCGCGCGTCAAGTTGGAAAAACATGGTTGATGCGCGAATTTGGAGAGACCGCCTTTAATGAGACGATCTATATCAACTTTGACAATAACGCGCCGATGAAGGAATTGTTTTCATCTGACATGAAAATCGAGCGGATCGTAACAGGGCTCGAATTATACGCCGGTCATAAATCGGATTGCTTTCCTGCATGGTGCGGCTGCGGCAGGACACGTTAATTGCCGGGAACGAGCTTTTCAAGGAATTCAAAGGTGCGTTGACCGAACAGTACGTTTTGCAGCAATTCAAGACACTCAAAGGTATTGATCCGTATTACTGGACGAATGACCGCAGCAATGCCGAAATAAATTTTGTCATCGACAACGGCAGCGAGGTTATCCCTATCGAAGTCAAGGCCGAGATCAACTTACAGGCGAAAAGCCTTAAAACTTATAAAGAAAAATTTGCGCCTAAGCATTCTATCCGCACCTCAATGGCAGATTATAAGGACGAAGGCCGGCTGCTCAATCTGCCTCTGTGGGCGCTGGAGTCGTATTTCGCTATCGATGGGAGTATGTCACGACAGACTAATAGTATTTAATATTCACCAGCTTTCCCAGATTCTGCGCAATCTCATAAAGCTGTGATACCAGATTTTTGCGCACATTAATATCAAACAGGCCATTATGATCATAATAAGCCTTATTGTTCGCCTTACCGACAAACAAATTAAGCTCCGTGCAGTCTTCAATAATCAGTCTGGCCAGTTTTGCCGCACCGTTGTCCGCATCCAACGCATCAAAGAATGCCACCTCTATCTCTTCGCTGTCATATTTCTTTAACAGGGCTAATGCCTTGCTTAATGTTAAGATCCCTTCCGTGACTAAGTCTAAACCGGCAATAGCCGCTGTCGGTGGTATATCTCCTTGATTATCCATATTGGATTTTATGGGAACATTTAAAAAACGGGCGGCAATCTGTCCACTGCTCCCACCACATACCACCTTCTTCCCCGATGAATTCATGAAATCTCTCATCAGAATTTCATCGTTTTCTGCTTTCTCCGGCGGTCCCGTAAAAATATTAACAATTTTCCGCTCTATAACTCTGGCAACAGCCACTGTCGTATCATCCCCCGGCCGCTCCATGTATAAGTCTTCACAGCCTTTTGACAACAGGGCTGCAAGGCGCGCTGCCGATAATGTGGATTTGGTACACTTTAAGGCATAATCTGCCATACTTTGCCATGTCCACCCGAAATTCAGTATCTCCCCGACGCCGGCATAAATAGTCCCATCACTCATAAGAATAAAGCAGTCATTTGTCTTGACCCTAAAACGGTGTTCTCTGACTGTTTTTTCACCAATAGCCCGCTCGGAAAATGGAATTGTAAGCAGCTTCCCCTCTCTGATAAAAATACATGCAGGATTGTCAAATTCCACGATATAAGCTTCTCCATGATGGAATATCTGTAAAATACTAAATGTAGAATAGGCCATTTTCCGGACACTGCATACGGGCAATGTACTGGCAAGGGTCTCCACCGCCTCTTCAATAGATTCTCCTTCCAGCATCATCGTACCTAAAATTTTCGCCGTCATCGTCGCTAAGATATTCGCTTTTACACCGCTTCCCATGCCATCTGTTAAAATCACGATATCAGAGTCAGGCGTTTTTAAAATTTCAACTTTATCGCCGCAAAGCTCTTCATGATGTTTATTCAGGCTCTTCCATGCCGAATCAATGCTTATATTCATGTTGTCCTCCAATATCCGTCACGAATGTGATTCATCAGACAAAATCGAGCGTTTCAGCCGATTTAACGTTGCTTTTGTCTCTGCTGTCGTTTCTCCCAGCAGCCCGGCAATTTCCTGAGCCACCATCATCTGTTTATCAATGACCTTTTGCGCCGTTTCCACCGTATCAATTTTTAACATGTACTGTTTTTCCAGTTCTTTTTCTTCTTCTGTAATATCCTGAAGAATAATCAGAACCGAATCTTGATTGGCAGTATATACGATCGACATTAGTGATATCATCCCATAAGCTTCCAGTTCATACTTTTTCCGGTGTATCGACTGGTGGGTCGACATCACCTGCTCGACATCTTCAGTATCCATCACGTCAAATAAATACATATTCAAAGCATCTCTTCGATGAATACCAAAAACGACCTCGGCTTTTTTATTAAATTCCGTAATTTTCATAGCGGTGTCAACGATTAAAATGACATTAGGCGTCACTTCCAAAACTGTATTTGCCTTAGAATTGGCCATTTCAAAGGTGTAAGGCAGACACATCTCCTGTTCGGCCTTCCCCTGATATACCGCAATCGCTTTATCCCTACAGGTTGCATAGCCACAGGCAGAGCAATTAAGCTCCTGGTCTTTGTTATATTTCCCGGTCGCCTTTAATATATGAATGATTTCTTCTTCTGTAGGCATCTTTTCTTTAATCTGCCGGGAGTAAAACTGTTTATCCAGGACTATCCCCTTAAGCGACTCAGGATATTCAGGTGCTTTATGAGTGACCCTGGCTTCAATAGCTAACTGGCTCTTGAATCTGGACTTTTCAGAACTTGACAATGCCGGCCCATTGATGCAGCCGCCGTCGCATATATTAACCTCCGCAAAACACCGCTTAATTTCATCAGCCTCCATTGCCCGGAATAGTTCATGGCAATTATCAGCACCGTCAACAAACAGCTTTTTGTAATGATTATCTTCGCCCTTGGCTAATACTGACTGTAAGATACCATGAGTCACCGGATATAAACGATTAATCTGGGGATCCGGATTGTCCATCGGTCGTGAATCACATTGTCTGATATCTATATTCTCCTGTTCAAGCCAGACTTCTATTTCTTCAAAATTAATAACCGCATCAATACAATCCTCTGTTCGGACATCGTAGGCAGCCTCTTCTTTCTTCGCAATACAAGGACCCAGAAAAACGACTCTGACATCATCACCATATATTTTTTTAATCATTTTCCCGTGAGCTATCATTGGCGATACAACAGGCGCCATATATGGTGTTAAGCTGGGATAGTACTTTTCGACCAGATCATTAACACTTGGGCAGCATGTTGTAATAATATTCTTCATCTCCCCGGCATCAAGCATTCGGTGATAGGCATTGGTAACATAAACTGCCCCTTCCGCCGTTTCCCGTACTCCGGAAAATCCCAATTTCAGTAAGGCGCCTACCACCTGCCCGGGATGATCATAGTCTAATATCCCTAAATATGCCGGCGCAATGGATACAATCGTTGTATCGCCCTGACGCAGATATTCTTTCACTTTATCTAAATCACTTGAAAATGTCTTTGCATTCTGGGGGCAGGCCCCAAGGCAATGACCACATAAAATACAATATTCATCTATTATCTGAGCCTGATCATTTTTAACACGGATGGCCTTTACAGAACAAGAGCGTACACAGCGGTAGCAATGCTTACAGCTGGCTTTTTGAAAATTAATCACTTGCATGACCCTTCATCCCCTTTATTTTAGAAGGAGGCAGTCCGCCTGGAACCCCCTCCTCTACTTAACAGTTCTATTATCCGTTAATACTGCGTTTCACATATGTCGTGTGAAGTGTTTCATGGGCTTTATGTCCCCCGGGTTCCCCTAAATATTCCTGATAAAGCTTCTTAATGGAAGGATTCTCATGAGATTTACGTATCGCCATATGAACATCCTGATCATAAAGCGCTTTTGCCCTAAGTGCCTTAATATCTGTAAAATTACGTACTGATCCCGGCTGTATCGGTTGTCCGCCGCCGTTGACACAACCACCCGGGCAAGCCATAATCTCAATGAAATGATAATTGGCTTCACCGGATTTCACCTTATTAAGAAGCGTCCTTGCATTGTCCAGACCTGAGGCAACGGCCACATTAACATCCATGCCGGCTACCTGATATGTTGCTTCTTTGATCCCTTTTGTTCCCCTGACCTCTTTAAAGTCCACTGAGGTAAGCGCTTCCCCTGTCAGCGTTTCAACTGCTGTCCGTAAGGCCGCCTCCATAACGCCGCCTGTCGCTCCGAAGATAACACTTGCGCCACTGGATTCTCCCATTGGATCATCAAATGTTTCTTTTGGCAAAGCTGTAAATTGAATCCCGGCCTGCTTAATCATTTTAGCCAGTTCCCGCGTTGTCAACGCTATATCAACATCCGGTAGTCCTGCCGCACTCTGGTCATCTCTGCCAATCTCAAACTTCTTAGCCGTACAAGGCATAACACTGACACTGACAATCTTAGCCGGATCAATTCCCATTTTCTGCGCATAGTAAGTCTTAACCATCGCCCCAAACATCTGCTGGGGTGATTTACAGCTGGAGAGATTCTCCGTCATTTCCGGAAAATAGTGTTCACAATATTTAACCCAGCCCGGAGAACAGGATGTAATCATCGGAAGGACACCGCCGTTTTGAACTCTGTCCAAAAATTCATGTGCCTCTTCCATAATCGTAAGATCAGCTCCAAAGTCGGTGTCAAACACCCTGTCAAATCCTAATCTGCGCAAAGCAGCAGCCATCTGTTCCTGGACATTTGTCCCAATCGGAAGACCAAACTCTTCTCCAAGAGCGGCACGTACTGAAGGTGCCGTCTGTACCACGACATATTTATCCGGGTCGGCAATTGCCGCAAAAACCTCCTGAGTATTATCTTTCTCCTGCAGTGCACCGGTAGGACATACTGCAATACATTGTCCGCAGGAGACACAACTCGTCTCGGCCAATCCCATTTCAAAAGGTGAGCCGATTTCCGTTTCAAAGCCACGTTCGTTAGCTCCGATAACAGCAATACTCTGCACCTTTTCACAAGCAGCCGTGCAACGCCGGCATAAAATGCATTTGCCATTATCTCTAATCATGTGCGTGGCCGAATCGTCAATTTCCGAAACCGATGTCTGACCTTCAAACCGCTCCTCATCATCAACCTGTAAATCACGGCATAACTGCTGTAATTCGCAATTACCGCTGCGGACACAGGATAAACACTCTTTTTTATGATTCGACAATAGCAGCTGCAGTGTTGCCTTCCTTGAAGCTAATACCTTAGGTGTATTCGTCCAAATCTCCATACCTTCATTAATCGGATATACGCATGAAGCGACTAAAGATCTGGCCCCTTTAACTTCTACCACGCAAATACGGCAGGCACCGATTTCATTGATTTCTTTTAAAAAACACAATGTGGGGATTTCTATATGCGCCATTCTTGCCGCTTCAAGTATCGTTGAGCCGGAAGGCGCCTGCATTTGTACACCATTCATTTTAATTGTAATATTCTTCATGACTGACCCTCCTATTACTCTTTATAGATTGCATCAAAACGACATTTTGCCATACATGCGCCGCATTTGATACACTTGTCTTGCATAATCATATGGACCTCTTTAACCTTGCCGGCAATTGCATCATTGGGACAGACCCTTGCACACAATGTACAGCCCTTGCACTTATCCGGATTAATCTTGTAAGATAATAAATCTTTACAGACACCGGCCGGACATCTTTTATCTTTAACATGAGTGATATACTCATCTCTAAAGTATCGTAATGTGGATAGTACCGGATTCGGTGCCGTCTGACCAAGCCCGCACAGGGCACTGTCCTTAATATAGTAAGCCAGATCTTCCAGCTTATCTAAATCTTCCATCGTTCCCTGCCCTTTAGTTATCTTATCTAAAATCTCATGCATACGCTTTGTTCCTATCCGGCAGGGCGTACATTTACCACAGGATTCATCTACGGTAAATTCTAAGAAGAACTTGGCAATATCCACCATACAGTTATCTTCATCCATGACAATCAATCCACCGGAGCCCATCATTGAACCAATCTCAATTAAATTATCATAATCTATCGGGATGTCAAAATGCTCTGCCGGAATACAGCCGCCGGAAGGTCCGCCGGTCTGCGCCGCTTTAAACTTCTTGCCATTCGGTATCCCGCCGCCAATTTCTTCAATGACTGTACGCAGTGTCGTTCCCATTGGGATTTCCACAAGGCCCGTGTTATTAATCTTACCTCCCAGGGCAAATACTTTCGTCCCCTTTGATTTTTCAGTACCCATAGAGGCAAACCATTCGGCACCATTTAGAATGATCTGGGGAATATTCGCATAGGTTTCCACATTATTTAGAATTGTCGGACTTTCAAATAAACCTTTCACGGCTGGGAATGGCGGTCTTGGTCTTGGCTCACCTCTGTTCCCTTCAATAGACGTCATCAAGGCCGTTTCTTCACCGCAGACAAAGGCCCCTGCACCCAATCTTAAATCAATGTCGAAATCAAATCCGGTATCAAAAATATTCTTGCCCAAGAGGCCATATTCTCTCGCCTGCTTAATAGCGATTTCCAGACGTTCTACCGCAATCGGGTATTCCGCACGTACATAGATATATCCCTGATTGGCACCAATTGCATACCCCGCAATCGCCATTGCCTCTAAAACAACATGGGGATCACCTTCAAGAACAGATCGGTCCATAAACGCACCGGGATCGCCTTCATCGGCATTACAACAGACATATTTTTGAACATTACCGCGATTACCGGAGGCAAACTTCCACTTCATCCCCGTGGGGAATCCGGCGCCGCCCCGACCTCTGAGTCCGCTGTCTAATATTATCTGAATAACATCATCCGGTTCCAGTGTTGTCAAAACTCTTCCAAGTGCCTCATAACCACTCGTTCCGATATATTCATCGATATTCTCCGGATTGATAACACCGCAGTTACGCAGGGCAATACGGTGCTGTTTCCGGTAAAAGTCCGTATCATTAAGGGCCTTAATGCCCTCGTCTGTTACCGTTTCATCATACAATAACCGGGTTACAACTCTTCCTTTTAATAGATGTTCTGAGACAATTTCAGGGACATCTTCTTCCTTAACCATTGAATAAAAACAAGCTTCCGGATATACAATCATAATTGGTCCTAACGCACACAGACCATGACATCCGGTCCTAACAACCGCAACTTCTTTCTTAAGACCATTGCTTTCTATTTCTCTTTCTAAAGCATCAATAATTTTCTGGCTTCCAGAGGAAGTACATCCGGTACCACCACAAACCAGAACGTGCGAACGATACATAGTCGCTACCTCCTTCTTATAAATCTATCGCATTCAGTGTGTACTTGGCCACTGCCTGACCCCGCACAAGATGTTGCTCTACCACTTCCCGCGCTTTATCTGCATCCATCTTAATATATGTCACTTTATCTTTACCCGGTTCTAACACTTCAACAATAGGCTCATACTGACACAGGCCAATGCAGCCGGTCTGGGTAACTGCCACATGACTAAGCCCTCTTTTTTGTACTTCATCAGACAATGTGGTAAGTACAGGTCTTGCTCCGCTGGCAATTCCACAAGTAGCCATACCCACAACTACCCGAATCTGATTAGAATCCTCTGAGCGAAAACCTACCTGTCCCTGCATTTTTTCACGGATTGCTTTTAATTCTTCAAGCGACTTCATAGTCGAAACCTCCTTTTATATGACGGCGCTATTGTCAAATTGACTCTCCACCGTCAATTTCCGTCTTGTTCTCATTTAAAAATTCAAGAATGTATTGAGATACTTCCGGTTCATCTAATGCTACATCACCTAAAATCTCTTTAAATTCTCTCGTATCCAGTGTAAAGGAATGATGATTATATTGATAGGTATATACAAAATCAATGTCTGTATTAAAACAAATCAAGGTATGTATCGTACGATTAATATCGCCCAATGGCATCCTGTCAATATGTGAATAAGTAAATGTGGCCTGAACCAACGTTCCTGAGCCAACTGCTGATTTAATCGAAAAATCCCCGCCTGTTCCCAGTGCCGCATACTTAAAAAACGGAACACCCAAACCTACTTTTCTTGTTGTCCTTGTTGTATAAAAAGGATCCTCCACCTGGTGAAGCTGCTCCTGGGTCATACCACAGCCATTGTCCCTGATTTCTATCTTAAGCTTATCCTCCGGGATATCAATGATGACAGTGATTTCAATCAGTGATGCCCCCGCTTTCACAGAGTTCTGGGCAATATCCAAAATATTCAAAGATATCTCCGTCATCATACCGTTTTATATTTCTCCAAAATCCCCTCAACCTCGTCGACAGTTAAACGTCCATAAACTTCATCGTTGACCATCATGACCGGAGCCAGTCCGCAGGCACCTACACAGCGACAGGCATCCAGTGAAAATCTGCCGTCGGGGGTACATTCCCCACCTATAATACCTAATAATTCCATTAGTTTGTTATAAATTTCACCAGCTCCCTTAACATAACAGGCGGTACCAAGACAAACTGAAATTTGATATTTCCCTTTCGGATTAAGTGTAAATTGGGAATAAAAAGTAACAACCCCATAAATTTTTTCTAAGGGAACCTGCATCTCATTGGAAATCATTGTTTGAACTTCAATCGGTAAATATCCGTAAATATCTTGTGCTTTCTGCAAAATAGGCATTAATGAACCTTTCTCATCTTTACTCTCCCCTATAATCTTCAGCAATGCTTCTTCTTGTTCTTTCGTTCCTTGAAACGGAACGGTTTGTGGTTTAGCACTCAAAGTACTCCCTCCTTTAGAATTTTTTACTGCTTAGGTCTTCTTATTATATCATCACAGTCGGCAAAAATCTACACCGACATTGTCAAAAAGAACACAATCTTTAATGTATATTTTCCCAATAACCGAATTGTCAGTCATTAAGCTTTCGGGCAGACTTTTAACAAACTATTTTATTGATTCTATGCAGTTCTAATGTTATACTACTAGAATAGAGAAAAGAATATGTTTTTAGGAGGTATACATATGAAGTTAAAAGATATCCAACAATTATTGAACTCCGAAGTCCTCTGCGGTTCTAAATATATTGAACGTCACGCATATCATGCCTGTGCTTCAGACCTGTTGAGCGATGTCCTTGTCCATGTCAATAACCAATCTGTCCTGCTAACCGGTCTGTGCAATCCACAGGTAATTAGAACCGCTGAAATGCTGGATATTATCTGTATCGTTTTCGTAAGAGGCAAGAAACCCGAAAGCAGCCTGATTGACATGGCCAAAGAAAGGGAACTGTGCATCCTCACTACTGATTTAACGATGTTCACTGCATGTGGACTATTATATACTTCCGGATTACGTGGAGGTAAAGATAGTGAATAATGATCTCATGACCTTAAGCTACAGCGTTTCCCCGGAAGATTTTACAAGAGCCGGTGAAGCCAGCAGCGATGTAAAAAGCAAGTTAAAACAACTGGGCGTCAGCCCTGATATTATCCGCAAAGTATCTATTGCCATGTATGAAGGTGAAATTAATATGGTTATCCATGCCAATGGCGGGCAGATTACCGTAGATATATCTGCCGAGGCAATTACCATGGAGTTAAAAGATCATGGGCCCGGCATCGAAGATATCGAAAAGGCTATGGAGGCAGGTTATTCCACCGCCCCTGACAGTATCAGGGCTTTAGGCTTTGGTGCCGGTATGGGACTCCCTAACATGAAAAACTACTCTGATGAAATGAACATTGATACCACATTAGGTGTTGGTACAACTGTTCGCATGATTGTATATATGTAAACTCCCCTCTGCCTGCCTTGGCAGGCACTTACACCATAGAAAGGAGGTCATTGACAGTGGATAAATTTTTTCACTCTGTTTATCTCAATGAAGCCTTGTGTAAGGGCTGTATTAATTGTATTAAGCGCTGCCCCACCGAGGCGATTCGCGTCCGGAAAGGTAAGGCCGTAATCACCAACCAGTTCTGTATTGATTGCGGTGAGTGTGTCCGTATCTGCAGCCATCATGCAAAGCTGATTCGCTTTGACCATATCGACGTTCTTGAAAAATATGAATATACCGTCGCCTTACCGGCACCGTCATTCTATGCCCAGTTTAATAACCTGGAGGATATTAATATCGTGCTTACCGCACTGCTCTATTTAGGCTTCGATGATGTTTATGAAGTCAGTTCTGCTGCCGAGTTAGTTTCCGCCGCCTCCCGGAAATATATTGAGGAGCATCCCGATAAATGGCCTATCGTAAGTACCGCCTGTCCTTCTGTTGTAAGGCTCATAAGAGTCCGGTTTCCCAACCTCATCGACCACTTGCTGCCAATTCTTCCTCCGGTAGAAGTGGCAGCCATGCTGGCCAGAGAAGAAGCCATTAAGAAAACCGGGCTTCCGGGGGATAAAATCGGCATTATATTTATTTCTCCATGTCCTTCAAAGGTCACCTATTCAAAATCTCCTTTAGGGGTGGGGAAGAGCCAGATTGATAATGTATTGGCAGTTAAAGAGATTTATAAGGATTTACTTCCTTTGATGAAGAAAGCCAAAGAATCTCCCAAAAACTTATCAAGCTCCGGTAAAATCGGAATCGGATGGGGCGGCAGCGGCGGCGAGGCCGCAGGTCTGATAACAGATAGCTATTTAGCGGCCGATGGTATTGAAAATGTCATTCGTGTTTTAGAGGATTTAGAAGATGAAAAATTCAGCAATTTAAAGTTTATCGAATTGAATGCCTGCAGCGGCGGCTGCGTAGGAGGTGTTCTCACCGTAGAAAACCCTTATGTAGCTAAAGTTAAACTGAAGAAGCTCAATAAATATCTTCCGATATCCTTAACTCATTTTGAGCATACGGAAGACTTCGAACAATACTACTGGTCTGACCCTGTTAAATATGAACCAGTATATCAGTTAGGTGATAATATGCCGGAAAGCATAGCGATGCTCAACCGAGTAGAAGAATTATGTCAACAATTTCCCGGTCTTGACTGCGGTTCCTGCGGCGCACCTACCTGCAAAGCCCTAGCCGAGGATATCGTCCGGGGCAATGCCGTGGAAAGTGATTGTATCCATATTTTAAGGCATCATCTCTATGAATTATCAGATAATGCCATGAATCTTGCCAGCGATGCATTAAGTGAAGATGTGAGTTCCGATGACTACATTCATATCCTGCGCCATTATATCGGTCAACTTTCAATAGAGCTTTCACATTTAAAGTCAACCAGGCTGCCAGAGGATAATGCCGATGAAAAGAAACTTTAATGTTTCGGAGGGGAGCTTATATGCAAATAAAAACACTCATTGAAAATAAAATATTTGAAACAATTCATCTGGGAAATGATTTAGAACGGAGTATTTCAAAACCTTTTTGCTGTGACTTACTCAGCATCGCGATGGGGAAGGCTCCGGCTGACTGCGCATGGATTACTGTTATGGGGAATATTAATACATTGGCAGTTGCCGTTCTGGCTGATGTTTCCTGCATTATACTTGCCGAAAGCATGGTTCTTGATGATGCGGCACAGGAGAAGGCTAAGAGCCAGGGTATCACTGTTTTAAAAACAGATTTACCCATATTCGATGCGGCTCTAAACGTCTTTAACCTGCTTAATGATTAACCTTACTTATGATTTACATATCCACTCCTGCCTTTCCCCATGCGCAGATGAGGATATGACCCCTTGTAATATTGTTGCTATGGCCGCATTAAAGCAATTAGATGTTATTGCCATAACTGATCATAATTCATGCAAAAATTGTGAAGCCGCTATCAAAGCGGCTCTGCCCTATGACATTACCGTCATCCCGGGAATGGAGATCTGCACCATGGAGGAGGTTCATGCCTTATGTCTGTTCCCGCGGCCAGAAGATGCCATGGCTTTTGATGCCTATGTTTATCAGAAACTGCCGGGATTTAAAAATGACGAGAAGATATTTGGCTCTCAATTGATTTACAATGAATACGACCAAATATCAGGTAAAGAACCAAAGCTTTTAATCAATGCCACGGAGATTTCCTTTGAAATTCTTAATCCATTAGTCGTGAGCTTTAAGGGCATTATGATTCCTGCCCATATTGATAAGCAAAGCAACAGCCTGATATCAAACCTCGGTTTTATTCCGCCCGACAGCCAGTTTCAATGTGCCGAGCTTAAAAACATGTCGAAGCTCCATGAACTCACACGAACAAACCCCTACCTGAATCACTGTAAAATTATCAGTAACTCAGATGCCCATTACCTGGAAGATATCAATGAGCCAAACTTAACCATACTGGCCGGCAGCAAAACTCCGGAAGATATCTTAAACAGCTTAAAGCCAAAATACTAACTGATTTTATGGCTCCTTCGGTGTCTCTGGCGCAGCACACTCGACAGCATCACCCCGCAAAATTTCCAGACCATGGCGCAATGCCGGAAGCACCGCAAGCAAATTTTCCCGGGCTGCTTTCGGACTTCCCGGCAGATTTATAATCAGGCTCTGGTTCCGGATACCGGCAGCGGCCCTTGACAGCATGGCCCGGTTAGTGATTTTACAGCTTTCATATCGCATCACTTCCGGAATTCCCGGAACCAGCCTTTCAGATACTGACATTGTGGCTTCCGGTGTTACATCTCTTACTGAAAAACCGGTGCCACCGGTTGTAACAATCAAATCCGCCTTATTTACATCGGTGTATTTGATTAAAGTTTCTTCTATTATCAATCGTTCATCAGGAATCATACATTGATCAACGACGTCATAGCCATGATCCCGCAATATTTTTTCCACTTCCGGACCTGCCAAGTCCTTTCTTTTGCCCTCATAGCCTTTATCGCTCACTGTAATAACCACTGCCAACAGCATTATGAATCCTCCGTTCTAAGAATATTAATGGTATCGCCGACCGCTATTGTCCCGCCTCTGATGACTTTTGTAAATATCCCTTCTCTCGGCATGATGCAGTCTCCCATGATTTTATATATCTGACAGTGAGCATGGCATTCCTTACCCACCTGAGTTAACTCTAAAATAACATTATTACATTGGAGACGCGTTCCTATCGGCAGTTCGGAGAGATTAAAGCCTTCCACAATCAGGTTTTCCCCAAAGGCGCCGTCTCCAAGATTGGCCCCTTTAGCTTTAAAATCATTAATTTTCTCAAGGGATAATAAACTTACCTGGCGGTGCCACTTTCCTGCATGGGCATCATTTTTAATTCCAAAATCGGTAATCAATTCAGCCTCATGAACATTCTTTTTTTGCGTTCCTTTTTTTTCACTTATACATACGGCAATAATCTTTCCCATGTGTATCTATCCCCCAATTTCAAACATTTTTTCAGATCTTAAAGAACAATTCTCCCGCCTTTCAAAATGATGCTGCAATGGCTTATCATAAATGGTCTTGCAGATAACCTCCTTTAGAAGTTCCTTGTCTGCGCCTTTTCGCAGGAGCGGTTTAAGCTCCACACCTTGTTCATATTGAAGGCAGGTCTTTAAAAATCCGGTAGAGGTAAGCCTAATCCGGTTACAATCTGAGCAAAACCGGTGACTCAAAGCACTTATAAAGCCTATTTCCCCAACAAAACCCGAGATACGATAATATCTTGCCGGTCCATTCCCCTGTTTGCCAGTATGAGGTATCAGTTCTCCCAGTTTTTCTTCAAGAATTGTCACCAGCTCTGCCTCGCTATAGGCTTCAAATTGTTGACCAAGACCAATCGGCATCATCTCAATAAAACGTACCCAGATGGTATTTTCCTTAGCCAGCGAAGCCAACCGGACGATCTCTTCATCATTTATACCTTTAATCGGCACACAATTGACTTTAAGCTTAATATTCTTAAATGTCATTGCTGCCGCAAGTGACCCCCTTACCTTCGTGACTGCCTTGCAACCGGTTATATCTTTATATATCTCATCATCAAGCGCATCAAGACTTATATTAATACCGTCAATTCCTGCCTGAACCAGGGAATCCATCTGTTCTCCCAAGAGCAGCCCATTTGTCGTCAGGGTTACCTTTTCAATGCCCTTGATTTTTTTGAGATCAGATACTAATCGGCTTAAATTCTTTCTGACTAAGGGTTCTCCACCTGTTATTTTTATTTTAGATATTCCAAGCTCTGCAAACATCTCACATATTTGACAAATTTCATCATAGGTTAATATTTCCTGATGTGGGGTTGAGGTCACCCCTTCTTTAGGCATACAGTAAATACATCTTAAGTTACATCTGTCTGTCACGGATATTCTTGCATAATCAATGCTTCTATGATATTGGTCAAGCATCTTTATAATCTCCTTTCACTCAGAGACCCTATAAAATTGGTGAAAATATTTTTAAAGTCCATTGGATTGCTTTTTGCAAAATTCCCCGGTTTTTCCATTTATTGTAAGAGATACGCTCACATTTTTTCAACGTTTCCATAAAATCCTGCTTGATATCAAATACGCAATCATTCTCACTCATGAATACACCGCATTCGTAGTGAAGGTAAAAGCTTCTGTAATCCATATTTATACTGCCGCAAATAGCACAGTCGTCATCGCTGACCACGATTTTAGAATGAATGAATCCGGGAACATATTCATATATTTTAACTCCGGCTTCTAAAAGCTTTCCATAGTTCATGACTGTAACCATATAGACATACCACTTGTCATACCTTCTCGGCGTGATAATTCTTACGTCGACACCACTTTTAGCCGCTCTGCGCAGATCATCCACCATCTTATTATCCAGTACCAGATATGGTGTCGTAAAATAAATATAGTCCCTGGTTTTATTAATCATGTGTGTATAAGTTGATTCTATGGGATTCTTGGGGTTATTAGCCGGACCATCGGCCATCGCCTGAACATATCCGCCGGCATCTATCTGTAATGTCGGCTTATATTTATTATAATCTAAGTCCTCATAGCCTTTGGATATTTCCCACATCTCAAGAAATATGGAAGTCAGTCCCCAGGTTCCTTCACCGGTAAGCCGTACGGCAGTGTCCTTCCAGTGACCAAACTTTTTATATAAATTGGCGTATTCATCACCAATATTAATCCCGCCGGTATAACCAATATTCCCGTCGATAACTACAATTTTCTGATGGTTTCTATAGTTAAAGGTCAATCTTGACATTTCTTCCTGAATAGGGGCAAAAACACTGAAGCGAATACCCAATTGAGCCAATTCATGCCGGAACTCATTCGTATTCGTTATCAAACATCCAAAATCATCATAAAGCAGTCTGACCTCGACACCTTCTCTAACTTTTCGTCCTAAAATCTCTTTTGTTTTGCTCCATATCTCTCCTTCGTAAATAATAAAATATTCGAGAAAAATAAAGCTTTTTGCCGATTCCATATCCACAAACATGGCTTCAAACTGCTTCTCGCCTGATTCATAATAAATCACATGGGTGTTCTTATATACCGGAAATCCATAATTGACAAGTTGGCGGCAAATTTGAACCTTATTGGGGTGTAACTTTTTAAATTCATCAATTATCTCCGGGTCCTGTATTTTGTAAACCTTCCCTTTTTCCTCAATTTCCCGAATTCGCCTATGCATCTTGCTGTTCGTTCTTTTTCTTCCCCACATAAAATAGAGAAAAAAGCCAAATACCGGTAATATTAAAACAATAATTACCCAGAAAAATTTATATGACTCACTATCATTAACCAGCATAAACACCAATAAGATACTGAATATCTCCAGCAGTATATAAACCCAAGATGAATATTCACGAAGCACTCTGACTAAAAAATACATTGTCAAAACTTGTAATATGACACCAACGGCAACGGTTACTGCCCGGCTGATTCCTGCATATCTTCTTCTTAATAACGCCATGTCCTCTCTCCTGTATCATAACTTTATATATTATTGTAAATCCTTTGTTTTGTTTATGCAAGCTAATTTTGTCTGACTTCAGTTAAACGACTTCATCGACTTAAATTTTACAATTTTCGTTATATTATTAATTTTATCTTAAAATCATTTACTATTCATAGTTTTATGTTAATATAAATAATAACAATAGCCATTCAGTCATATATATTTTTAAAGGAGAATGCCAATGACTAAACATAAGAAAAAATTTATATTAATATCCGCATTAATATTCATTATATTAATGAGCGCATATTTAGCCGTTTCTTTTTACTTCAACAACCACTTTTATTTGGGAACCAAAATCAATGGAGTGGATTGCAGTTTAAAGACTGCAGATGAAGTAGAGCAGATGTTCGCGGAAAATACTTCTGGTTATATTCTGACGGTTGTTGCTAAAGATGACACCCGAGAATATATTTATGCCAATGATTTTGGACTCACCTATGTACCGGGTAATGAAATTAACAGTATTAAGGAATCTCAAAGTGGTTTTTCCTGGCCTGCTCAGTTCTGGGGGGATAATCAATATACAATGAGCACAGACACTACATACGACCTCGATTTGCTTAAGGAAAAGGTCAGCCAATTACAGATTTTTCAAGAGGATTCCATCGTTGAGCCCGTAGATGCCTATATTGATTTTGTTGACAATCAATATGTCATTGTCGATGAGGTTGAAGGAAACAAGTTGAATTTGGAAATCGTCCAAACGTTAGTTCAAGATGCCGTGGATACAAGTCAGACTTTACTTAAACTTAACGACTCTGACTGCTATTATAAACCTTCTGTCACTGCCGACGATGAACAGCTTAGCAAACAGCTAACCACGCTGAACAGCATGCTGGATCTGACAATCACCTATCAATTCGGTGAAGATGAAGAAGTTCTTACCGGTAAAGCGATGGTCGAATGGTTTAGCTTCGATGAGAATTCCGAACTTGTTATCAACAGCGATTACGTTTACGATTATGTCTATTCACTTGCTTCAAAGTATAACACTTTTGGAAATAGCCGCACCTTCACCAGTGCTAAAGGCAACACGGTAACCGTCACCGGCGGAGATTATGGCTGGATCATTAATAAAGATGCTGAAACCGAGGCCCTCATTGAAATTATTAAAGCCGGTGAATCCACCACGAGAGAGCCTATTTACGAAGGTACTGCTCTTTATCATGGCGAAGATGACGTCGGCAATACTTACGTGGAAATCGACTATGACAATCAGCACTTATGGTTTATTAAAAACGGTTCTGTCATTGTTGAGTCAGATTTTGTCAGCGGTAATATGAGCAAAAGTTATGATTCTCCATCCGGTACATACGGTGTTATGTTTAAGGCTACCCAATATACGCTTTCCGGACAGGATTATAATGAATTGGTTCAATATTGGATTCCTTTCGCTCCCAACGTCGGTATGCACGACTCTTCCTGGAGAACGGAATATGGCGGCAATATTTATCTGACTAGCGGTTCCCGTGGCTGTATCAATTTACCGCTTGAATCCGCTAAGAAGATTTATGAGAATATTGAAGTAGGAACCCCGGTGTATTGTTATTATTAAAGTTCAAAGAAAGAAGGTACCTATCTTAACAAGTAGATACCTTCTTTCTTTATATAACTGCCTTTATTCTTTTACCAATACCTTTTCAATTTCCCCAAAATACATATAATGATAGTCTTTATCGGGGTACATGTCGGAATCCAGACTCATATCAACAAATTTGGAAGCGTCCAGTTCCTGGTTTCCGAATAATTTTCTGCATGCAAAGATAGTATGTGCCTCTTTAAAAGCGACCGTATCGTTTACAAAGTAAGGTGTCAACCCGCTTTCCGTGACTTTATCCCCATCTCTGCCGGATTTTGAACCAAGAAGTCCCAGTGCTTTTTTATATTCCTTTGGATAAAAACTAAGGGTAAATAAATCCAGGTTGTCTACAAATTCCTTTGTGTATCTCTGCGGCCGCAGAAAAACAATGGCAACGCTCTTGTGCCACATAGTTCCCATGGCTCCCCAACTGACCGTCATGGTATTGAATTTCTCGGGTGTGCCGGCACTCACTAAAGCCCACTCATCATTCAGCATCGTAAATGGATTGATTTTCATCGTCTTGATATCAATTTCTTTAAATGACATAAAATTCTACCTCCTTTAATTTGTTATATGTTTAGATTTTTATATAATGAACTCATCTCAATAAGATTTAAAAACGGAAGCCTTTTGTTTATCAGCTTCCGTATCAAAAATCTAAGCACGAGACGAGATTCGAACTCGCGGCCCTCGCCTTGGCAAGGCGATGCTCTACCACTGAGCCACTCGTGCAAAAAGTCTTACATTGTAAGGCTTAAGCGGGTGATGGGAATCGAACCCACGTATCTAGCTTGGAAGGCTAGTGTTCTACCATTGAACTACACCCGCATATTCTTTATCATATGCCCAGAGCCGGAATCGAACCAGCGACACGAGGATTTTCAGTCCTCTGCTCTACCGACTGAGCTATCTGGGCCCATGCTGAGATTTAAGCAGCCGGCAAGCAGCCGTTGGCTTCAGCAACGATAGTAATTTTAACATAATTTCGGTTTCTTGTAAAGGTCATTTTAAGATTTCGATGACAAACTCAATCTGTCTTGAAGGGTGCATACACCGCCAATATTTTAACCTCACTTTCCCCCCACTCATAACAAATATAATAATCGTTAATAAAAAAAGATTTCACCCTATCCTTTATCGGTATCACTTCTTTTGTTTGAAAATCAATAAACGCAAATTCATAGATGTTTTCCTGTACAATCTCCCTCATACAGTCTGCGCATAAAAAGTCTGCCATTTTATCGATACTGACTTGATTAATTCTATTTAGCCCGATTTCTATTTCACATAGCCTCCTTGCGGGGGTCGTTATCATGTTATATGTACCACTGCCTTCTATTGTATTCATGGACACCTTCGTATATCCCTGCTCTTCGGTTATATTTGCATCAATTTCTAAATCAATCACTTCCCACGCACTTAAATGAATAATTCCGATGCCGTCTGTTTCCTGATATATATTTAAAATATCATCTTTTAAATCACTACTTAAACGGCAGCTTTCTTTTTGTATATTGCTATGAATTTCAAGCCCTTCCGGTTCGGTTTTAAAGAGTGTGATCACAACGACACACAAAATTAGGATTGCAAACAACCATTTTACCTGTTGATTAATTTTCAATATTGATACCATCTTCTTTATCCTCTTTTTACACATATTTGTCGCTCCTTTGCTGATTCGGTTCTATTTTAATAATAGAGTTGTCGTTTTTTATTATACCATTATAATCTATATTTGTGATTTAAATTTGTACTATAATTTTATGTTATATATTTGCCAAAATCAATAGTTTATAATTGTGTTATAGGAGGTATTAAAATGAGTAATAAATTTATCGTCCGACCCAAACAATATGATATTAAAGAGGATAAGTCTGTGACAATGACCATTAGAATTGAGAAAACATTACAGAAAAGCTATGATGATTTAGCTAGCAAAAGCAATCGCTCCCGCAACGAATTGATTAGTATGGCATTGCAATTTGCTATAGAAAATCTCGAATTTATAGAAGATGATTCCGAAGTGTGAAAACTCCGATTTTTATTTACCTATTGCCATCAATCCTTTAGTTTTATATAATAAAATTGACAGTACCCTCCATTGACAATGTACAACATGGAAGGTATCATTAATTCATATCAAATGAAAGGAAGGGTATGTTATGAGCAATAGAGAACTAGCAAAAAGCTTAATAGATCAGATACCGGAAAGCAAACTTGTATATATTATTTATTATCTGCGAGGAGCCGCCATTCCAGATGAAATTCCAAATGAAGAGACTATAGAAGCCATAAGGGAAATAGAAGGTGGTGGAGGGCATACGTTTACTGGTAGTACAGAAGATTTTTTCAATAAACTGATGGAGGATTGAACATGCTTGATGTGAAGTACTCAACAAAGTTTAAAAAAGATTTTAAACTCTGTATAAAACGTAACTATAATATGAATCTACTCCATAGCATAATTGATATCCTTAGAAAACCAGCATTACTTCCCGAAAAAAATAGAGATCATCATTTAACTGGAAATTACAGCAATTATAAAGAATGCCATATTCTACCGGATTGGCTGCTCGTCTATCGAATAAACGGTAATGAATTAGAGCTATACAGAACAGGAACCCATTCAGATTTGTTTGGGATGTAGGCGATCTACATGTAGCGGCTGTTGTTAAACTAACCAACAGCCGCCTTTTAGGTATTCTATACCACTTTATATATTCCGCTTTTATTAACAACATTTAATTCTTCCAGCATTGCCACCGTTCGATAAACAGTGGCAATCCCTATCGCAGGATCTGATTTGGCCGCCTCATAGTAAATCTCCTTACATGTCCTGCAGCTATCCTCTAAAATAATATTTATCAATAACTTTCTTTGTTCTGTCAGACGATATCCTTTTTCCTGTAAATGTCTAACAACTGCTTCCTTTTGATTCATCAAACACTCTCCACCTTAATGTTATAGAAAATCAAGCTACACTTGATAACGATTTTCATTTACCTTCTTAATTATATCCCTACTGATAATGATTGTCAATAACATTATAGGATTTAATTTTAGTGTCGCTTCAGCTTTATTATAATAATCCCTGCGGCTGATATCAAAAAGAGTACTATCATAAGAACTAGAGGTTGGTTGACTCCTGTGTTTACTGCATTTGTATCATCGTTTCCCGTTGATTCTTCATTTGTTAACTGATTATATTCCATCTTTGTTTCTACTTTTTTTACAATAATACTGTCATTTTCCAGCTTTAAGATATAATCATTATTATTCAAAAAAACAAGCTGTTCACTGGGAATACTCATTTCATAATCTTCGGTAAATTGAATGACTACGCTATTTTCCTCAACTTCCCCAACTATTTCCACTCCTAGATAATTCCCGGAAAGTTGATTAGTAACTATCGATTCCCCGGACGCCAATACAATTCGGCTATTTAAATAGGTGGCAAGGGTGTCAAGAACTAACGTAGTTTCCGGATACAAAACCCCGTTCTCTTTTATAATGACATCATTAAAGGTAGAATAATCCTTTTGAATTCCGCTGCCATCCTGCGTTATCAGAGTACCCGCCTTCCGGTTTAAAGAAGCTTTCAAATTCAGTTCTTCTGTCAGGCTGCTTTGTGATGCCAATTCAATAGTTACTGCATCGGCCTGTCCGTTATATGCCTCACCAAAAAGATGATGAATTTCCAGATTATCTTCTACGATTACAAAACCCTCGCCCTGAAGAATACCTCCGAATCCTACTCCTGCAGCGGAAGTTTTTACCTCATCTGATAATGCAATTCGGCTGCCGCCGCTGAGTATAGTTCCCGGAAGACCACTTCCAAAAATCCAGCTAAAAATACCGCTTCGTACATCAATCTCAGCATCCGATGCAACATTGCCGTCATATCCTCCCGCATAAACAGCAAATACATTATCCGTTGCAACTCCTGAATCTATATGTATCGTATGCCCATTGGCATAGAGAGCTATCATATCTAATCTTACATTTTTCAAAGTCAGGTCGGCATTTGCTGCCAGAGAAGCGTTTTCAATTGTTTTTAACGAATAAAGCGCTCCCTCTGCCGATTCTATAACGCATTCCTTTTCCGGCATAGCCGTAGTCAACGTTAACGGCGAAAGCACTATATCTTCATATATAGTAATTGTTCCACCTGATGCACTGGCATTTAATGCAGATACCGCCTCACTAAAACTATGATAAAAAGTCCCATTAAATGCTGCCGGAGTATCACTGTACGCCTTCTGAAAGACAAAAGTTTCTTCGGCCTCTTCTGATGCCTGGTGAGATTTATCCATCGCTATAGCACGAAGGCGCACCACCTCGGCATCAAATTGGGAAGCTTTCACCTTGATTTCCCCTGTATATTCTACCCCGAATCTTTTAGGATCGGAGCCATTTAGTGTATAATATATGGTGGTTCCATCTAATGAGCTTAATGAAAGGGTCACTTCCTGACTATTATCATAATAATCAGCCTCTTTAGAATAAGAAATAATAGGCAGACCGGCTTTTACTCTGTCATCAGTCATAGAACCATACATGATTTTTTCAATACAATTCTTGATTTCCATGCTCAGTTCTTCTGCTTCGGTAATATTTTCGACATCAAATGACTGCGCTTGAAGAATCGCCGGTATTAAATATTCTCGACACAGCTCTATTTCCTCTTCTGAGACATCATCAGTCTCAATAATATCAATAGATTGTATCAGACCATTTTCCACACGGATAAGCGGTGCCGTGTAGTAATATAGCGAAGCATCCGTATCAGTATAGATACCATCTGCATAAGCAGTCCCCCTATCGGGGGTAAATACAATCTTTTGTTCCCCCATTTCAGAAATTTCATTTTCAACTACTGAAATCGCTTTTATAATGACTTGTTCTCCCTCTGCTGCTTCTGATGATAGCGAAAAAACCCCTTCATACAACAGACTTTCTGTGGTAGGGTCACTGCCATCCAAAGTATAATATATTTGTAACACATCATCATCAGTGCCCAGTCCGATGGTTACCGACTCTGTCGAATAATTCACTTGATATCCTTCTAAAATAGTAACTGTTGGTGCTTTTTTCGCACTTACTTTCGCCATCTCCATTGCCTGAGCGGCTGCATCGGCTAAAGCAAAGGAAGATAGGGTGGCTCCGGTGACAACATCTATTCCACTGGGATTATTGGTCTGCAGAATCTGATTAGGCACTTGCACCAAAGCTTTTTCATAATATTCCAGATCCACATGACTTAAACTTTCACGATATGTAATTTCCGAAATATTGGTGATAATTCCATCTTCCAACGTTATCTGCACACCAACATTATAATTAATATATTCACCATTTGTGCATCTCGAATAAGCACTAAAGGTACCATCTGCATAGCTGTATTCTTCTTCATCTGATTCGTCATCTCCGGAATCATCATCAATAGGAACACTGAGTAAAGCATTTTCATATGCCGCCAAAATGGCTTTTGATGAACAAGTCGCTCCTGATACTGTATCAACGCCTTCGGTTCCTTGTGCCGCAACCACTTGCTGCACCAACTTACTTGAAGCCAGTGACAAATAAAAACTGTTCACAGCATTGGTTTCGGCTGAAATATCCATGATATTTGTCACCAAACCTTCCGATACAACCACTCTTAATGTAACTTCGTATTCACTAAAGGACATATTCGCATCCGGTGAACAGATGGCACTTCCTACATAAGTGCCATCTGCATAGGATTGTCTTTCATCTTCTGTCTCGCTTGTTAAAGCGATGCTTGTCAAAGCGGTGCTTTCCGAAGCAAAGGCAGTAAAGCTGGCAATATGGATGCCTAACAACACACATACAAAAGAAATAATTAATTTTTTCTGTCCTTTTCTATCCATCCACCAGCCTCCTGTCTCCTTTTTTTATATAAAATTATTTAGCTTTTCCGGAACGCTTTAATAATATGACACTGCCTACAACTGTAAATGATAATCCAAGCAATATAATCCACAAGACTACCGGTGATTCATCACCCGTTTTCACTGAGCTCCCACTTGAGGTTGTACTTGTGCTTGATTTAGTGCTTGTACTTGCTGTACTGCTCGTCTCTGTGCTGCTTACATTTTTCTCTACTAAAGCATATAAACTAAAATGGTCGGTTGTAAATATATAATTTTCTCCGGAAACATAACCGGACATCTGCGCTATTGTTCCGTCAGAAGCGATATAGTATACTGCTAATTTATTTATATCATAATCATCTGGAATTGGTATACTCACCACAACTTCACCTTCCGGCTGCACTACATTGCCATCTTCGTCAACAAGCGCCATATCATATAGCTTAAATTTCGTGCTGATATCTTTTAAGGCTTTTGCAGCTAGCGTATAATCATCGCCTGATACAATTTCATTTATTGATAATTCATCAGCAGCGCCAATCACACTTGCTTCTGCTTGTAATGTGATTCCTGTGGATTCATGCCCAAACGTAATAATTGTAACAACCGCATCTGTTTCATCGGTCTCATCTGTTGCAGTGGTTTCCTCTGTTTCAGTAGTTTCCTCTGTTGCAGTGGTTTCCTCTGTTTCAGTGGTTTCCGCTGTTTCGTCGGTTTCGTCATCTATCGTTACTGTAAACGTATAGGTATAAGTTTCGAATCCGGTGATAGTCACCATAACCGCAAACTCTCCGCCTTCTGCAAATGTACTTACACCTGTATCAAAATAGGCTACTTTGTTTGCCGCATCATATACCAACACGGTCACGGCATCAGAACCTCTATTAGAAATAGTTGTTCCATTGACCGCAATGGTTGCCGAGTTGCCATATCCTTCTACAAAATTTCCGTCAGCATCTACTAAATAGATTGGCTCTCCTGCCGTCACGGACACTTGCTCGCCCGGGCTGTAAATAGTTTCTCCCACTTTCAGAGATAATTGCTCTTGATCAGAGATTAGTGTAAAACTATAACTTACCGACTGATAACCAGTCACTTCACCTGTCAGCGTATAACTTCCCGGTGCCAATCCATTATTAACAATTGTAATTGTCTTACCGTCAGCCGACTTGGTAAGCTCTGCTTCTACTACTGTACTCCCTTGTTTCAGACTATATTCTGCGTTCGGTAATGCTGCGATATATCCACTTGCCACATCTGTTGTATCCAGCATAAGAACAAGTTCTTCATCTGCTGTTGAATATGTACTTTTGGTAAGGCTTGGTTTCGTCTCCAAAATCTCACCAATCTCTATATCGGATACCACTACATCTTCATAACCTCTGGATTTTACCGTCGCAGTATAGGTTCCTGCGGATAAGTCTGCATATCTTCCTGCCGTGATCGGATTATTTTTCACGGTCCGGTCTTCCCTATTGATGGCAATCTGTAAGTAAGAGCCATGGCTGCTTTCTGACCAGATGTCTTCGTACCAAACGGCACCATAGATTTTCCCGGTATCCTCATTTTTCAAGGTAACGGAATAAATATTGTTTTTATATGCACTCCAAATCGATTTGTCTGAATCGTTAGCCAGACTTATTCCCATCCCGGTTGCACCTTCCGTACCGGAATAGTTGATATCTACTTCCAAATCTCCATAGCTGCTGCTATAGATGACTGTTCCTGTTGCGTTACTGCCGGCCACATACTCTGTAATATCTGATACATTGCTGTTTGTTACGGTCTCACTTGCACCATAAGAACCATCACTGTTCAATGCTTTTACAGAAGCAATGTCCAGCTTCTGATCTTCGTCTTCTGCACCATTGGCATCATACAACGTTCCGTCTGCATCTTCGTAAGAGGTCAGTGTAATGCCTTCTTGCGCCAGTGCCGCTTTTATTTCCTCTAAATCCTCAGAATCTGTAAGCCCCGCTAACACTTCCGGTGTCATGTAGATGTCTACCGTCTTTAACCCATTAATAACCAGGTTGCCGCTTTCTTCATCACTATACCAGTTATGAATTGTTGCTATATCACCTGTATGGCTTCCCGTTGTTGCCGAGGTTACCGCATCGTAATATCCAGCCTCGTCTTTTGCAATATCTGATGATACTTCATTCTGATAGAATTCATAATATGTCATAGCGATTGTGCCATAGATTTTAGCTACGTCTTCCAATGCTGCTGCCTTCGCCTGTGCTATAGCATCATTATAGGCTGCTATGATAGCGTAAGACGAGCAGGTCGCATTTGTAACAGCATCTACTCCTTCTGTACCCCCCTTATTTAAAATCTGGGTTTTCAAACTGCCAGCTGCAATGCTGATATACAGTGAATTGCTGGTATTCCCTGTTTTATTGCCTTCTGCATCGCATTCTGCAATTTCAGTTATCCCTGTCACCTCACCGTTTTCTACCGTAATAGTCACCTTCAGGTAATACTCTGTAAAATCCGGATCTTCCGGATCGTAAGAGCTTCCGTTTGACGGATCACATACGGCTATTCCTGTATAAGTTCCATCCTTCAATGCTTCGGCGCTGCTGTCTGTATCTTCCGCTAAAGCAGGAGCGGTAATATTTCCTGCCACAAGAAATACGGCTAATAATAGAGCAATTAATCTTTTCATTGTATCCTCCTTTTTGTTTTCTATGAAATAGAATATTTCCATATCATGGTATTATACAAAAATCGGATAGTCAACCATTTAATTGATAACAATTCTCATTATCATTTAATTGATAATTATTCTCTATTATTCTGCAACTACATACTCGTCTTCAATAATGGACAATTTATCTTTTAATCCATCTGTTACATACACGTTTTTCTCAGTATCTACAAATACCGCTTCAGCTCCATATTCTTCCAATAGCGTCAGACTGTCATTAAGGCCGAGAACAAAGCAGGCGGTAGAAAGTCCATCACTATTGATACCGGAATCACATACAATGGTCACAGATATTAGTCCGCTATCTGCCGGATACCCCGTTTCAGGATCTAAGATATGATGATACCGTTGTCCAGCCTGCTCAATATATTTTTCATAATCACCGGAAGTAGATATATAATTCTCCCCCGCCAGCGTCAGCACCGCAAAGTATTCTCCCGTATCATCCCGGGGATCTGTTATCGCAACCTGCCACGGTTCTCCCTCCGGCTTACTCCCGTACGTGACAATACTGCCGCCTACAGATATAACTGCGCCGGATATTTCTGTTTTTTCACTTAGATAATTCCGAATCACATCGCAGCCAATCCCTTTTCCTATCGCTCCTAAATCTATGCTTACATTTTCCGGCAGCAATACTCCTTCTTCGGAGTATTCAATCTTTTCATAACCCATCTCCACAAGCAGACTCCCAATCTCTTCAGCTTCCGGCACTCTTGGATTTTCCCCGTCTATATCCCATAATCGGGTAATTTTCCCAATCGTAGGATCAAAAGCTCCACTACTGTCTTGCGCCAGCTGCAGCGCCTGTTTAATATAAGTGTCGGTTTCCCCTGAAAGCAATACCTTCTTACCGGTTCCTGCTTCTGCATTCAGTAATGATATTTCAGAACTTTCTACTCTCCATGATAAAATATTATTTTCAAGCTCTGTTAACTTGCTCAACACTTCTTCTGTTACATCTTCACCATCAGAATAAATCGTCTCTGAAATCACAGTTCCCATGGCAATACCCGCATCCGTATATTGTCTTACTTCCGATGCCGTAATTTCTGTCTCAGTATTAACGGTCACCGCGCTGCTATTTTTGCATGCCGATAATAATAAGAAGAGCATACATATAGTCCCTATTGCCGGCAATATTTTTTTATTTCTGGAATTTCTCATTTGATTTTTCCTTTCCTTAAAATCTATCTTTAAATTTAAAGTATGCGGTTTAAAAAGTCAATTAATTCGATTCAAACGATAAAGATTATCATTTTCATTAAATGGATTGACTTTTATTGCGTAAGTAACTATTATAAATTTAATTTTTACAGTTACAATTCAACCGAAGCGAAATTGAGCTTACGCTGAACGGTGACAATTTACACATGAGGAGTCCATGATGTCAAAACCTGATTTAGTCAACAAAAAAAATAGCCCGGAAGATTCCGGGATGACCCGGCGTGACTTTCTAAAATTTGCCGCCACAAGCGTAACCGGCATGGCTGCGGTTACATTATTAAATAAATTTTATTATCCCGTTTCGGCCGCTCTATCTACTACCCAGACCGACACTTCCACTCCGGCTATTATAAGACAGACTGATAAGTGCATTGGCTGCGGCAGTTGTGTAGAGGTTTGCGAGAATACACAAAAAATAGGTATTTATCAATTATATAAAGAAGACGGCAAAGCATATAGCGATACCAAAGGACATGTATCTCTTTTGGAAACATCATGTATTAATTGCGGTCAATGTGTTAAAGTATGCCCTGTTGGAGCGCTTACCGAAAAGGATTCGCTTAAGGAAGCACTGGCCGCCCTTTCCGATACTTCCAAACATATTGTATGGCAGATTGCCCCTTCTGTTCAAAATATGCTTGGCGAAGAATTTGGTCTCTCTTCCGGTGCCGATGTAACCAAAAAAATCGCCTCCGCAATGAAGCTCTTAGGCGGAGATGCTTTTAATACGGACTTTGGCGCAGACGTGACCATTGTGGAAGAGAGTTATGAATTTATAAACAGGCTTCAAAATGGCGGTCCCTTCCCAATGATTACCTCCTGTTGTCCCGGTTGGATTAAATATGCCGAGTTTCATTATCCCGATTTGTTTGATTACATCTCTTCATGCAAATCACCTCAACAGATGTTTGGCGCTTTGGTCAAATCTTATTATGCAGAAAAAAACAATTTAAGTCCCGAACAGATTTTTCACATTTCTGTGATGCCCTGTACCGCCAAAAAATTTGAATGCAGCAGAGGTGAGATGGAAAATAGTTCCGGAATCCGGGATGTTGATTTGGTATTAACCTCCCGGGAATTTGCCCAGATTTTAAGAAGTAAGGGGATTGCCTTAAGTGATTTGGAAGACACAAATTTTGACCAATTAATGGGGGAATCCTCAGGCGCCGCAAGAATTTTTGGAACCTCCGGCGGTGTTATGGAATCTGCTCTGCGGACAGTTGTTTCGCTTCAGACCAATAAAACCTTGTCCTCTATCTCTTTTGATTCTCTGCGAACTCAGAATGGTATCAAAACCGCAACCCTGGATATTGGCGGCAGCGAAGTTCGTGCCGCAGTAGTCAACGGCATCGGGAACATATCTTCAATGATGAATGATGTATTAAACGGAACCTCTCCCTATCATTTCATCGAAGTCATGGCGTGTCCCGGCGGTTGTATCGGAGGTGGCGGAGCGCCTTTACATACCGGTAACATGACAATGCGTCAGGATGGTATATACCGCAGCGATAAGTCAAATTCCAGCGCTACCGCTTTAGAAAACAATGCCATAAAACGCCTGTATGGAGATTATCTTGGCAAACCTTGCGGCAAACTGTCTGAGCAATTACTGCACACCTCATACATCGACCGAAGCGATGACTACGTCATCTAGTAATCCTATACTAGTTTTTCTTACCCTCCATTGACAATGTACAACACGGTGTTGTACATTGTCAATGGAGGGTACGGTCTATGACATAACAAATGGCTATACTTATCTCATACAATAAAAACAACGGTATTGCTACCATAATTTGCGATATCACATCCGGCGGGGTAATCAATGCTGCCACTACTAAAATAATCAAAATCACATATTTTTGTCCTTTTAAAAGCCAGCGAACTTTTAGAACTCCAAATCGTGTAAATGCCGCCAATATCGTCGGCATTTCAAAAACAATCCCAAACGTAATAAACATAGTACTCAAAAAGCTTACATAACTTTCTATGGTAATGGTCGCATCAATGTTAGGATTTATGTTCATTGAAAGAAAAAATTTCAGCATCGATGGTATCATGACTTTATCAGCAAACATGATCCCCAGTCCAAAAAATACCAGTCCCATCCCCAGTAATATCGCAGCAATGTGTTTCTCTTTTTTCTTTAATGCCGGATATAGAAATGCTAAAAGTTCATACAACATTACCGGCAGAGATATAATCAGCCCACATATCATCGCAATTTTTACATGCTGAACCATCAATTGAGATGGTTCAGCATAAATAAAATGATATCCATTTGCAAGTTTTATGAGATTGTCTAATATCCGTGACGAAAAATAAAGGCTGGCTATTGTTGCTGCCAAAAATACAATAAATACAATCACTAATCTTTTTCTTAATTCCTCCAAATGGCTTAATATGCCCATCTGCTTTTGTGCTTTCATAAGACTCTCCATTCCAATTCAAGTACGCCTACTCTATTCTATCAGCATAGGATAAAATCTTCAAGCTTATTAATGAAAAAGATTATCATTTTCATTAATTGATTTTGCTCTATTTACATGCTATAATTGCTTCATTATCCATTAAGAAAGCGAGGTCTTATAATGCGTATCGGAACTAGCGAGCTGCTTATTATTCTTTTCATTGCTTTTATAATTTTTGGCCCAAAACGTCTTCCTGAAATTGGCGAAGCATTAGGCAAAACCATTCGCAAATTTAAAAGGGAAGCGGATATTGATGAACATTGAACCAATAAAACGCCGGGTCATTTTTTGTATCGCCATTATTGTCCTTATTTTTATGGCCTCTTTAGTGAGCTTAATTGTATTTTATCAATCTGCCTCACCCGGCACTTATGCCTATTTATATCAAGATGGCGTGCTTATAGAAACAATCACTCTCTCTGACATAACACAGAACTATTCTCTTAAGATAGAGGGAACCAATGGTGCTTATAATACAATCGAAGTCCATGACGGCGAAATCGGGATTGTTTCTTCAAGCTGTCCTGACGGTCTATGCATGAATATGGGATTTATACATGATGATTTGCTTCCGATTACCTGCCTTCCCAATAAGCTGGTCATCAAAGTAGTTTCTGAAGAATCCGATACCGCTAATCAGGCCCTTGACGGAATAACATATTAGTCATATGAAAGTAGGAAATCTAAAAGATGAGTATAAAGAAAATGGTGACCTTAGCTCTATTTACGACAATTGCTTTAACTATATTCGTAATCGAATCTGCCCTGCCTCCCATCGCCCCGATTCCCGGTATAAAATTAGGACTTGCAAACATTGTTACCTTGGTTGTCTTGGTTCATTATGGTTCAAAGGATGCCTTCTTTGTCTTAATGCTGAGAATTATTCTGGCAAGTATTTTTGCCGGTCAAATCATATCTTTTGCATACAGCCTATGCGGCGGCTGTCTTTGTCTGCTTTCTATGTGTATCTGCAACAAGCTGTTACATAACAAATATATTTATGTGACCAGTATTATCGGTGCCATTTTTCATAATATCGGACAGATTATCATCGCTTGTGTTTTACTGCAAAGTTTAAGCATCATGGTTTATCTGCCTATACTGTTGATTAGCAGCATTATTACAGGACTTTTTACCGGGTTGTGCAGCCATTTTCTGAGTCCATTCTTTTCTTCTAAAAAAGGATTGCTATAAAGGGACATATGCAGGGAGAGAAATTTAGCTTAAGACTGGGAACGATTTGGTGTTTCCGCATTCATAATTTTGTTTTTAAAAATAAGCATAATTAAGAGAAAAACAATGAAAATACAAGCAACAACAAGGGCCGTCTGATAATCGCCTGATGCCAATTTTGAGCCCAGCAGGGCACAGATAAAAGTTGATGGAACTGTAGCGGCAGCCATATAAACGATATATTTTTTATAAGAAATAGTCGTTTGCGAAAAAACAAAAGGAAGCATACCATTAGGGAAAAATGGAATGAGATATAAGATAAATACCATATTTTCAGGATGTTCTAAGCTCTTAGAAGAAAATTTACTTAGAAAATGAGTCTTCTTACTTGAAGATTTGTTCTTTAAATAAGGCAATATTGTATTCCCAAGCTTTCTTGCCGCATAAAAGATTAACAAATGTCCGGAAAGAAAACCGATAAGGCAAAGCAAGGTCCCAATCCATACACCATAACATAGACCCGCCAAAATCTGTACCGGAGATGCAGGAAAAAAGGGAATCAAAACTTGAAGAAATTGCAGACCGATAATAATAGGAACTCCTTTGGCACCATAGGATTTTATATATTCAATCATCTTTGACTCATTATTTGTAGACTGTATGACTTGCTTCAGCAATGGCATAAGGTCAACCACTAATATAGAAATAAGTACTAACGAAATTGTCAACGCCAGGATTGTAGTAATTTTATTTTTGCTTATATGCATGTCAAACCTCCAAAATAATTATATTCGTATTTTTTAGTCGCAATATCTACTATTAATTATAACACAGAAAACAGCTTTAGTATTCTTTTTAAGGTTTTTTATCCTGTTTCTTCCATTTGAGCAATTGACTTACGCAGGCTGCCAACTTTTAGTGCTTTTGCCACTTCAATAGTAAGGATGAATTGATGATTACCGCAACCGAGCCTACATTATGTACCAGGGCACCAACAACCGGGGTAAGAATACCGGTGATTGCCAGGGCAATCGCTATAAAATTCAGGATCATGGAGGCAGCTAAATTAATATTGATTGTACGCATCGTCTTTTTTGAAAGCCGTAAAAGATGCGGAATTTCTTTAATATCATCACCTACAAGGGCAATATCCGCAGCTTCGATGGCAATATCACTGCCAATGCCACCCATTGCAATACCCACCTGTGCCGCCTTTAAAGCCGGGGCATCATTGATACCGTCACCCACCATGCAGACAGGTTCACCATTTTTTTCATATTCATTAAGGGCTGTCAGCTTATCTTCGGGCAGGCAATTGGATTTCACGTCGGCGATTCCGGCAATCTGAGCCATGTGCTTGGCTGCCTGAGGCGCATCGCCGGTGAGCAGTACTGTTTTGACACCGGTGTCCTGTATTTTTTTAATTGTATCTGCCGCATCCGGACGTAAAGTATCGGACAAGGCAATGAAACCGGCCATTCTTTGTCCTACCGCTACATAGATAACGGTACAGCCCTCATTTTTCGATTCATCGGCAGCTCCAACCAACTGCTCCGGTATTAAGATGCCGGTATCAGATAATAACGCTTCATTTCCTGCGTGGATTTTCACGCCTTTAATTTCGGCTGCTACTCCCCGCCCTGCCAGCATTTGAAAATGGTCGGGTTCCCCGGGCATCGTACCATACTTCTCTTTATAATAAGCAACAATTGCTTTTCCCAAAGGATGCTCGGATTGTAATTCGGAAGCGGCCGTTATCCGCAGCAATGCTTCGTCATCTATATCAGAAACACAGCTTTCAACTTTGGCAACAGCGAGGCGGCCAAATGTAAGGGTGCCGGTTTTATCAAAAGCAATCCTTTTTACCCCGGCAAGACGCTCCAATGCATCACCTTCCCGAATCAAAATCCCGTATTTGGTCGCATTCCCAATACCCGCCATAATCGCGGTAGGTGTCGCCAATACCAGGGCACAGGGACAGAATACAACTAAAATGGTGACTGAACGGATAACCGCTCCGGTCACAAGCCATGTGATGACTGCTGCCACAAGCGCAATTACAACAATCCAGGTCGCCCATCGGTCTGCGACACCAACGATTTTGGCTTTCCCGGCGTCTGCTGATTCAACAAGTCTTATCATCCGCTGCAGGGAGCTATCCTCACCTACCTTCTGCGCTTTCATTTCAAATGTGCCGAATTGATTGACCGTTCCGCTGGATACCGTATCACCCGCCGCTTTATCGACCGGAAGGGATTCTCCTGTCATAACCGACTGATCTACCGAGGTCTGCCCCTTTGTGATCATACCATCTACCGCAATGGTTTCCCCGGCAAGCACCCGGAGCGTATCGCCTAATCGAATCTGATCGGCGGGAATAATCTGCTCTTCCTGCCCACGTATGACACGCGCCGTGGCAGGTGTCAAATAGATGAGTTTTTCAATACCGGAACGGGCTTTCGCTACGGTACGCTCTTCAAGGTAGGCGCCAATCGTCATGATAAAAGCAACCTCTCCGGCTGCAAAAATCTCTCCGATAATCACTGATGCAATGAGTGCGAGCGATACTAATACATCTGCCTTAATATCAAATTCCGTCACAAGACCAATAATTGCCCCTTTAAGAATAGGTATGCCGCAAAGAATAATGGCAATCCAGGCCGCATTGATAGGCAGATTACCAATATCAAAAAAACTAATCACTAATGCAACGAGAGAAACACCCAAAAATAACAATATCCGTTTCTCCTCATCTTTAAAAAAAGCTGTCAAAGTAAACACCAATCCTCTCTATACCCATAGGGGTATATGCATATTATACCTATGGGGGTATACTATGTCAATAGGAATGTGTCTCACGACATCCGGGAAAAGTGTTCCACCGCCTTGGCAAACTCGGATATGGTGCGGTCGGCATCCCCGTGTTCAATTCCTTCACGGACGCAGTGATTGAGGTGACCCTCTAAAACAACCTGACCGGCCTTATGCAGTGCGCTTTTTGCTGCATTGATCTGGATTAAAACATCTTCACAGGGAATATCCTCATCTATCATTTTATCGATTGCCTTGATTTGTCCCATGATTTTGTTCAACCGTCTGTGTAGATTATCTGTATCCATACATTGACGCATAATCTCATTCTCCTTCTCGTTTCTATACCCATAGGGGTTATGATATACCTATCATTTTAGTGTAAGAATGCCCCGCTGTCAAATCAGCGAGGCATTCTATTCGCTATACCCGGTCCCGCTGCCGGTATATGTGCCATCCTGATACAAAGATCCTGAAGTATGACCGGTCGCCGTGAAAACTTGCGGAGAAACTACGATGACAGATATCCATACAAAAGCGCAAAGGGCGACAACAACCGGCACTTTCCGGTATATCCGGCCCTTCTTTTTAATGAAATACAATCATGGTGCTTTAAAATTGTCACCCGCTTCCTACAATCCTCCTTACAATTCTTATTTTGACATATGGCTTTGGGATGTTTTCTAATTTGCAAAATGCGCTGCCCAGATGGGCAACGCATTTTGTTCATAAATATTTGATTCCAAATTCAACAATGGTCATTATTTCAGGACGTTCCAAATGCAGACCACCGAAATCCTTGTCACCGGTAATGAACACATCAACATCGGCAATGATTGCGGATGCAAGAATTGGGTAGTCCTTTTTATCGCGGATTTTTGGATAGATGTCCTCGTCGATTTCATTCGGCGTATATGCGATTTCGTAGCTGAGATGTTTGAGGAACTGTTCAAGTACATGCGTCCTATCAGGGAACTTGAACTGGGTTACTGTCCATAATTCATCAATAATCCGGCTGCTTAACACAATACTATGCTCATCCGCGATTCTTGCTGTTAGTTTTGAAAAGTTTTTGCCAGCGAACAACCCGGCGGAGATTAAAACGTTTGTGTCAAGCATTATTCTCATGCGCATCCTCCCACGTTTTCCGGCGTACCTGGTTTACGAGGTCAATGACATCCTGCTCCGATGAAATTCCAGCCTGTTCAGCGGCGCCTGACATTCCGCGTCCATATTCTTCAAAAGCGAGACGGTTGGAGTTCATGAGAATGATGTTTTCACCCTTTTCCATAAAAATAACTTTATCACCCTCTTTGAGTCCTAGCTTTTTCCGGATTTCAATCGGAATGGTTACCTGACCCTTGATAGAGATTTTTGCAATGTCCATAGTGAAACCTCCTTGGTAGTTTTGTTTTCTTTACTTTCTTTACTTTATTATATACTGTTTCATCAAAAATATCAACTCCCGAAGGTGAGGATTCTTACGAAAATCAGCATTTTTTATAAATGAAGTTTCCACATTAAATATTACCGGTTCAGTCTCCCACCGCCCATGGAGGTGCCTCCCGTTTCCGTCAGGGTGCCGCCCATCCGGTTGAAGGTGCCGTCGCAATCAACGCTCTCGCTGCCAAAATTGTCTTTCCCAAACATATCGTCGGAACTTGAATCGTTGCCGATGCGTTATCCCAGGATACATCGGTATCCTCCTCGGTATATTCAGTTTCGATGGCTGTCGTTCCGGTGCTGCAGCCGGTTATAGATAATGTAAGAATTACTCCTAGCGGGATTTTCCTTTTGGATCTGTCAGAAGCCCTATTGCATATAACAATAAGCCGATACCAACAAAGCCGAACCCGGCAATCCGGTAAATTTGCAGGATACCGTTTGTCGTTCCATAGATTTCCATAACCCCTTTCATGATACTGCCAACTGTTAGCGCAGCAATTCCGGCATTGTATAAGTTTAGCGAAAGCCTTCCGGGAACCCGCCGGCCATAGCGGGAGATTAAAGCAAAGGGCAATACCCCGCCGGCCAACGGAAATACAAAGGCATAAATCATATAGCCGGAATAAACTTCATGGCTGTAGTGCTCATAAACCGCACCAAAAAGCACGCAGAATAACGAGACCAGAAGGTAAACAAAGGCGGTTTTATCAATGTGTTCCTTTTTTAGCTTAATATCCGATATAAACAATGTCGCTCACGCTCCTTTCCTTAATCGTTTTACCGTCCGAAGTCGGATTATTGATGACCTCGCCGTTAAAGTACATCGTGGAGGAGCCGCCACCGTCCAGGTTATAGGCAATATCAGCTCCCAGGCTCTGCATGAACTCGGCAAGTTGGTAAAGGCTCAGACCCTCGCTCTCATCAGTGCGGCCATCGGAAACAACAAAAAGATAATGAAGGTTATCTACGACTGCAATGGCTGTTCGCGGATTGCTGGCTTTTGCTTTTCCAACTTCCTCGCTTTCCGAAACCGAAACCGAACCATTCATCACAAGCGCCGGTCCAAAAGACAGCACTTGAAGCGCACCGCTTTCCAGCAACGATGATGCCGTCACCTCACCCTCCGTGATAATCGTGAAAGAACCGTCTTGCCAAACGACCAGAGCCTCCTGATCCTCTGACGAGGTCTCTCGATAAAGCTCACCGTTTTTCAAAACGTAACCTTCTGTCTGCGAGCCGTAAAAGTCTCCGTTAATGGCCAAAATCGCATTGTTGGCTGCGGCGATTACAGAGGTCTTTTCGGTGATATTTCTGCCATACGCGCTTTGCGCAAAAGCAGTTTGCAGATATTCCACGGAGGAAAGCTGAACATCAGCCACGTAAATGGTTGTGTCATATTCCCGATACTCCGTAATCGTGATGCTTATATTCTCATCGCTGTAGGAGTTTTCGGTAACCGTTCCCGCTTCAGTGAGTTGTGTGTCGCTATCCTCCGCAGCGGTGTCGCCATTACTGTCACTTTCCTCAGCTTGTACGGCAGTGTACACGCGGGTTATGACAAAGGTGTCCAGTACTGTATATAATGTAAACGATGCCAGGAGAATTGTATAAATAATTGCCCAGGCAAATTTCTTTTTTAAAAATCTCATCTTATTATCCTTTCTGGCACACCTTAACTGGGTCTGCCTCTTTCTTCCTGAAAATCAAGAAACGCTGCACCAGCCAGCTCATTACAAAGAAGAGCAGCTCGGTAAGCAGCTTTGCCCCATACCGATTCATATCCATCAGCTCTACGAGCATGCCAAGGACCAATGTGTTGCCGGCAAGGATTGCCGCTGCCAGTACAAAATATTGGAGAGCCGATTTCCCAACGCTTTTTTCGCTTTTGAACACAAGTTTACGGTTAATGGTGTAATTTACACTGGCGCTGAATATGCGCGCAATAACATTTGACACCGGCAGGCTGACAGCCACACCAAATCCTCCGGTTAAAACAATCAGCAGACTGTAAAGGCTATAGTCCACCAAAAAGCTGACAAGAGAGGAAGCGGAAAACTTGATAATCTCCTTATAGATCCGGTAAGAATCTTTCACCGTATCGAAGTGTGATCCGGCATTTTTATCAATGTAAGTGGTAGAAATCGTGACTTCTTCAATTGGCATCTTTCTGCGGGCAAACTCCAGTAAGACATTCATCTCATACTCATAGCGTTCTCCCGGGATATCTAACAATGACGGAAGCAACGCGGCGCTAAAAGCGCGCAGACCGGTTTGGGTATCATGCACATCCACTCTTGTGGAAATACGGTACACGAAGCGGGTAACGGTGTTGCCAAACCGGCTTCGCAAGGGAACGTTTTCCTGCATCCTGCGGCTGCCAAGAATCAATGTGTCCGGCTGGCGCTCGGCCTCTTCACAAATCTTAATAGCATCGGAAACCTGGTGCTGTCCGTCGGCATCCATCGTCACGACAGTGTAGCCATCGCTAAAATGCTTCTCAATATATTGCAGTCCGGTCTTAATCGCCCGTCCCTTTCCACAGTTCCTCGGGTGTCGCAATACGACAGCAAGATCAGCCGTTTGTTTAAATATATTGGCAAACGCCAAGCCACTGCCATCGTCGACAATAATTGCTGTGAGTCCGGCCTCTCGGATCTTATCAAGCAGATTAATCAGCAGAGATTCCGGCTCATAAGTGGGTATCAGCGCAATTCGTATTTTGCTTTCCAATAAAATCAACTCCTTCTTAATATCCTCTTAATGAAAGTATATGAAGATTTCATTAGAAAATAATTAGAAGAAGTATTCGCATCGCCGCCACCCTTTTTATAATTACTGCTGATAAAGCTCAAAGCCAGCTTTAACTTTCGGTATGACATAGTGGCTGCCGCCTCTTTCGCCGACGTCTTCTACCATCATGACGATGAGCAGCGGCTTTTCACTTTCCTCTGCATTCATGGCAATAAACCAGCCCAGCTCGGTACCTTCGGTATCATCTTGTGAAGCTTTGATTTCTGCCGTTCCGGTTTTACCGGCTAAAGTCACACCGGCAATTTTGGCCTCGGAACCGGTTCCCACTTCTATCACCTGTATCAAGCTGTTTAAAACAGTATTCGCTGTTTCGGAAGAAAAAACAGCTTCTTTCCAATAGCCAAGCGCACTATCTTCGGTCTTTTCTAAATAAGGCGACACCATATTTCCCTGGTTCACAAAGGCCGAATATACCGAAGCCAGATGAAGCGGATTCATCAGAACCTCTCCTTGTCCATAACCACTGTTAGCCAGTAATAATTCATCCGTTATACTGCCGCTTGATTCATAAGTAGAAGCCGACAATTGGATAGAAAACGGAAGCGACTCGCCAAAACCCATTTTATCAAGACCGGCGCTTAATACCTCACTTCCCATTGCTAGTGCGGCCTTGGCAAAATAAATATTATCAGAATTTACCAATGCCTTCTCAAGGGTCACATCACCATAGGAGACCAGTGTTGTCACAAAAAAACTTCCCCAGCTGGTATCTTTTTGCCAACTTAAGCCATTACTTTCGGTAACCTCTTCCGGATCAATCGTACCGGCCTCAACGCCAATCGCCGCCGTCAACGGCTTAAATACCGAACCCGGAACCCATGTGCCCGCAAATCTTGTATAAAGGGGTTGATTCACACTACTGTTTAGCGCTTCCCACTGGGAGTTTAAAATGCCATTGACAAAATAATTGGGATTGTATGAAGGTGTACTCACTAAGGCTAAGACTTCTCCGGTCAGCGGATTCATGACCGCCGCACAGCCTGAATCTCCCGATAATTGCTCATATAATAATGATTGCATTGCAATATCAATCGTCAATGTTATGTCTTCACCGTTTTGGGCCGGTACCGTTGCCAGTGTCGTTTTTCTATCACCGGCTTCATCCAAAATGGCAATTTCAACACCATCTGCCCCTCGTAAACGCTCTTCATATAACTTTTCCAATCCGGTTTTCCCGATGATACTATTTTCATCATAATAACCGGTATCAGCCACTTCTTCCAGTTCTTCCGCACTAATCGCCTGAACATAACCTGTAATATGGGCGGTTTGTTCCCCGTAAGGATATTCTCGGGAGGAAATGTCAGTTAACATAACGCCTGAGATTTCCAGAAGCTGTCTCTGCAGCGTTACATTATCCTTGGATATCGTTCTGATGGGAATAAACATATCATCTTCCACATAGGATGCATTCAGCATGTTATTGACGGTATCCGCCGACATCTCCAATAATTCTGCCAGCTTTGTAATGTCCGTTTCTTTTGTTTCCGCCAATTTCCCGGGAACAATCCCTACTGACGAAGCGGTCCCATCCTTGGCCAGCGCATTCGAATCTCTGTCATAGATGGTTCCCCTTGATGACTCTAAGTCATAAATCCGTACTTTATCCTGGTTGGTTAACTCAGGAAAAATCAGGGTTGAATCCCAATTGATTTGATACAATTTATCGGTATTTTCCGATAAGCTCATTGTATATTTAAAAGAAAGGGTCCCGGCAATGGTATCCATCGTTTGCTCATAAATGATTTGCCATCCGTCTTCTTTCTCCTTTGATTCCAACAAGCTTACCTGAAAATTCTCGGCTTCGATACCATTATAAATATTTTGGTTTCTCGTTAAAAAGTTTTCTTTACTTAATGTCTGCTTCACATCATCGTGAATCAGCTCATATATGCCATCATAATTTCCCTCTTGAAGCAGCGTCACATATTGATTAAAAATTTCTTCAGCTGTAGGCAATTGTTCTCTCGTAAAATAGATATATCCTACCGCAGTGCCGCCGGCCGCAATTATAATCACAAAAACACAGATGAGTATCAAAACACCGCTGCTTTTTTTTCGTTTCTTCATATTTAACCTCCAATGTTTTGTAATATCGCTATTGTCACATGGATTATCGGCAAAGTCAAGTTGTTTTGAGCCGTTGATTGTGCTATCATTGAATCAAAAGACCAGGAGGAATTATAAATGGGAAGATTGGATCATAAAGTTGCAATTATCACCGGCGCAAGCTCTGGAATCGGTGAAGAGACTGCCCGCCTGTTTGCCCGTGAAGGAGCGAGTCTTGTATTAACGGCTCGCCGCAAAGAAAAACTTCAGGCTGTTGCTGACGAAATTAATACTGCCGCCGGCGGCACTTCTTTAAGGGCACTTGCCGTCAGCGGCGATGTCAGTGTAAAAGAGGATTGTGTCCATATTGTCAAAGAAACCATTGCTGCTTTCGGAAAGATTGATATTCTTGTAAATAATGCCGGTATTGCCGATAAGCATCTCCCTATTACAAGATGCAGCGATGAGTGGTGGGATGAAGTTATAAGAATCGATCAGACCTCCGTTTTCTGGATGACAAAGGAAGCCCTTAAGTATATGGAACCGGCCGCTTACGGCTCAATTGTGAATATTTCCTCCATTGGCGGTGTTTTTGGCAGTGCCGGTATCTCTTACTCCGGGGCTAAGGCCGCCGTCATAGGGATGACCAAGAATATCGCCATCCAATTCGCCGGAAAAGGGATTCGATGTAACGCCATTTGTCCCGGTCCCACGCCAACGCCGCTTAGTTCCCCGGAAAAGGTTAAAACCTTTGACACGGCCTTTGCCGACCAGTGTGCTATGCATATGAATATGACCCTTCCGCAAGCCACAGTCCTTGATCAGGCCAATGCCATTTTGTTTTTTGCCTCCGACGAGGCAAAAGCCGTCACCGGTCAGGTAATGATTGTCGATAACGGAATAACCCTCTAAATAGGTACCCTCCATTAATAATGGAGGTTTATAGAGAATATTTTTACCCGCTGCACTCATATATTAAACTAAATAGCTCCGGAGGCAGGTATATGAACGGAAATCAATCGTCGGAAGAAATGCCCCTTGAGGATTTTATTGTTTTGCCGGATACCGTTCCTCTCGTTATGATGAATAGCGCTTCAGGAAATGAATATTTCAGACAAACGCACAATATCCATAAAGGTACGGATTTAGTCGGCGGATACTATATCGGCTATACCAATCGCAGCGAGATAAATAGCATCATCGCCGAAATCGGATCGGATATCCTAAGCGTTCTCCCGATCGTAGTTGGTCTATTGGATCAGCAGAGCTTGGAAGCTTCCGGTATTATGCAGGTACAGCGGCATCCCTATCTTAACTTGCGGGGAAGGGGAACTTTAGTCGGTTTTATTGATACCGGCATTGATTATACGAAGGATAACTTTAGATATGGGGATGGGAGCAGTAAAATCAAATATATCTGGGATCAAGCCGTTACCGGCAGTGCTCCCGAAGGCTTTCACTTTGGCAGTGAATATTCACAAGAACAAATAAATACGGCCTTGCATCAGGAGGTTCCCTTAAACGTTGTACCTCATCAAGATGCCGTAGGCCATGGAACATTTCTGGCCTCCGTTGCCGCCGGAGTCGACCGCGGTGAATATATCGGTGCCGCTCCTGAAGCGGAGATTATCGCCGTAAAGCTCAAAGGAGCACAGCCCTATTTCTATGAGCATTATTTGCTTCCACAATGGCAGGAAAATGCATATACTTCAAGCGATTTAATGCTCGGCATTCAATATATCTTAAATAAAGCTGCCGCTTTGAATCGTCCGGTTTCTATCTGCATATCCGTCGGTTCCAATATGGGCAGCCATGATGGCTTTAGTATCATAGAAGAATATTTGACAAGAGTATCGGGAATTAATGGCGTTGCCGTGACTTGTGCCGCAGGAAATGAAAGCCAGGCCGGTCACCATGCCTATGGAAGGCTCTCTAATAGTGGAGAGGCACAGAATATTGAGCTATTGGTTGGCAATCAAGCTGACGATATTTATCTGACATTATGGAATGGCGCATCAGACCGGCTGTCGGTGTCTATCACATCACCTACCGGCGAGTTAATCCCTAAGATTCCGGTCCGCTCAGGCGCTGCTTATAGCGCTAACCTGATTTTAGAAAGATCCCGGGTTATGGTCGAATATTATCTGCCAATCAGGGGACGTGGGGATCAGTTTACGGGAATCAGAATATTCTTCCCGACACCTGGGATATGGACGATTACGGTTCACGGAGAAATCATTCTAAACGGGACATACCATTCATGGCTTCCGATGACCGGCTTTATTGATCCGGATACGAGATTTCTGGCACCGGAACCTAACTATACAATCGTTACGCCTGCCACGGCTATTGGCACTGTCACTACCGGCGCCTATAACAGCCAAAACACTTCTCTGTACACATCCTCGTCAAGAGGTCCAACCAGACTTCCTATCATAGCTCCGGATTTAGTTGCCCCCGGGGTAAATGTTGGTGGTGTTCTCCCTTCCGGCTATGGTCAAATGAGTGGCACCAGTGTAGCCGCAGCAATTACCGCAGGTGCCTGTGCTCTGATGCTGCAATGGGGTATCATTGACGGAAACGAAGTCGCCTTAACTTCAAGCCGCATCCAAGCCAATCTCATCCGCGGATGCATCCGCGATACCACTCTGGAGTATCCCAATACACAATGGGGCTATGGAAGACTTAACCTATACAATGCCTTAAATATCATTAGACCGGTATAATCATCTTCCATTTTCAGAGCAGCGGTTATTCCTTCGTTTCTGAATGTATATCACCGCAATACTTTCGCATCGCCTCAAAACTTTCACTGCTGAGAATATGCTCCATCCGACAGGCATCCTTCTCGGCGATTTCCTTTGCAACACCCATATCCATCAGCCACTTTGATAGGAACAGATGCCGCTCATACATTGAACTTGCTATTCCCTGGCCTTTATTGGTCAGCGTGATAAAGCCATCCTCATCTACCTTTATATAATCATTTTCCCGAAGATTTTTCATCGCAATACTGACACTCGGTTTTGAAAAGTCCAGTTCATTTGCAATATCTATAGAGCGAACTGAACCCTTCCTTTTTGATAAAATTAAAATCGTTTCCAGATAATTCTCTCCCGATTCATGTATTTTCAACTTTGCCGCCTCCGATCTACTGTGTTAACTCATTATAACATGGCAGAATGCTTTTGTGAACCTCACACGACTAAAGTTACATTACAGTAAATAGTACAAAAATGCATCGCAATGCCAAAAGGAAGGACTTGGTCCCAATACAAAGCGATAACTCTGTCAAAGAATTCATATGCTATTAGAGGTGGGGATCATAACTTCGATTGCTTTAATGTTTCTTTCAATCAAGCAATCTCCCCCTTCGAAAGTAAGACATTCTAAGGTTCTTAATGTATGAAAAATCTTTTGGATATATAACGATATTTTTATTGTATGTTTTTTTCTTACAAATGCAAGTTTTACATTTATACTCCTTTATCCTTCTGCTTTTTCCATTTTGCCTGTTCAAGAACCGTATCTATCTTTTCCTCTTTTAATGTGTTTGGATAATCCTGTACAAAGTCCAACAGAATCTCTTTGGATTGTTTTTCACTTTTGCGGATGTCCTGATACACCCGATCATAATCGCCGCTTACAAAGGCATCATCAATAAATTTTTTTGAAGCTACCGGGAGTTTCGGACGGTCTTTGTAAAGCATGGCAACAGCCTCATCTATTGCTTTCCTGGCAATGGGGTTCCCACTTTTCTCATGTTCCCACAAAATGCCTGCTACATCAGACAAATCGTTTTTATATTGTCTGCCGCTCATCAGCTTCATTGCAATCAGGTATTCCGCTGCAACTGTCCGCACCGTCAGAATATGAGAAAATGTTTTATAGTAAACGGAAACCTCCGACAGCTTATCCGAATAGGATTTTGTGCGCTTAAACTCCGTGTTCAGCCAGCCATTTGGCAGATCAAGCTTATCGCCAACACGATTGATGGCTTCTTTCATCGCTGAAGACGCAGAAATAACCGCGTCTATATCGTAGGTCATTTCCCGGAATCTGTAATTGGCAAGGATAGCTGCACCGCCAATCAAAATGATTTCAGCAGGCATTGCTGAGCCGTTCAGTTTCCTGAACTCTTTAGCCAATTCTTTTAAATAGGCGTCGAGATTTTCTCTGGTAAATGGGGTTTTAACAGACATTCCGCACCTCACTTTCTACAATGTTAAAGCGTTTAAATTCAGGAATTGCCCTCTCAAAACTCTCTTGTTTCGGGCGCTCGCTATGACTCACTGCGCTCATAGCAATAATACTTGCAGGGAAAACAGGCTCCCGCAGCCGTGCTTTGCGAATATCGCTATACTCCACGCAGACGGGCAAATCATTCTCACGACTCAGATAGTCCACCATCGCCAACAGATAAAGACTTTCGGGATACCAGCTTTTTTGATACAGCTTTCGTATTGTATCCGACTCCAGTGTATTGATGATAAAATCCATATCGCCCATATCGTGTACCCTGTGGCAGACATTGCTCTTAAAGGTTTCAAAGTTCTGACGGTATTCCATGCTGTCCGCAATCAAATCCTCCATCGTCACATCTAAAGCTCTGGACAGCTTATACAACGTATCGCCGGCGCATTTTTCGATTTTGGCCTTGCCGGTGCAAATGTCACTAATTGTAGCAAACGGTATGCCGCTTTGCTTGGACAGCCTATATTTTGTTATATTCTTCTGGGTCAGTAGTTCGTTGATATTCATTATTAAATCACCTCACATTATCATTGTATCGGTTTACCGTTATAATGTCAAGAGGGCTTGAAAAATATCAGTTTTGAATGGTAAATTAATTTATTTATAGACGACATCCAGCAAAAATTTATTTTGGGAGGATATCCACAGCACCCTTCATTTTTTAGAAGGTTATCCACATTCATAGGGTGTGT